>OBVO01001267.1_pt1 | contig 11190 bp, 10 predicted proteins | sample 1495151 | NCBI WGS metagenome assembly OBVO01 (sample SAMEA2580019, study PRJEB22360) | human gut metagenome | reverse complement strand
AATACAGGAATTTTCTTCATCGGCGGGGTAGTGCTGGGCCGCCACGTCGGGTTTATCCCGCGGCTGGTGTGCATGGTGGTGGGCTCTATCATTTACCGTGTCGTCATTGCGGTTGTCCTGTTCCTGGGCCTGAAGGCCACAGACATGAAGCTGATCAGCGCGATCATCGTGGCGATCGCACTGTTCCTGCCGGTGGCGAAGCGGGGAATTCAGCGCATGGGCGGCCATCATAAGGCCACCCGGCAACCCGCGCTTGTGCCAGATCAGGCCATAGAAGACAGCATCGACAATTCGGACAAGGATCCGGATGAGCCGAACCAGAAGGAATGAGGGAGGGGATTACCATGCTGCAATTGACCAAGGTCTGTAAAACATTCAACAAAAATACTGTCAATGAAAAGAAGGCGCTGGTAAATATCGATCTCCACCTGAATCCGGGCGATTTTGTCACGATAATTGGCGGCAATGGTGCGGGCAAAAGCACGCTGTTAAATCTGATTGCGGGCGTGTATCCCTGTGATGGCGGAACCATCGAGCTCGATGGACACGATATAACGCGTCTGCCGGAATATCAGCGCGCGAAGTTCCTCGGCCGTGTCTTCCAGGACCCGATGCGTGGTACTGCTGGCGATATGAATATTGAGGAAAACCTGGCGCTGGCCTATCGCCGCGGAAAGCACCGCACGCTGCGCTGGGGCATCACACAGGAAGAACGCGCCCTCTACCGGGAAAAGCTCAAGGTGCTCGGCCTTGGTCTGGAGGACCGACTAACCAGCAAGGTGGGCCTGCTTTCCGGCGGTCAGCGCCAGGCGTTGACGCTATTGATGGCCACACTTCAGAAGCCGAGACTTCTGCTGCTTGATGAACACACCGCCGCCCTGGACCCCAAAACCGCAGAGACGGTCTTGAACCAGACGAATGAGATTGTGGAAGGCCAGCATCTGACGGCCATGATGGTTACCCACAACATGACCCATGCGATTCAATACGGCAATCGTATCATCATGATGAGCGATGGCCGGATCCTCTTTGATATCTGTGGCGAGGAGAAAAAGCATCTGCGGGTCGATGACCTGTTGGAGCGCTTTAAAACAGCACAGGGCACGGCGCTCGATAATGACCGGATGCTGCTTTCGTGAACCAGTCGACGCTAGCTCCGCTCTAATGCTTATCATTTCCCAGCCTGCTTGGGAACCAATTGGGAACGACCCTGAAACGGTCGTTCCTTTTTGTGTGCTTTTATCTGAATATAAGCGAACGGGAACCCTTTATAAATGAAGGCGTTTCGTATATAATGGAGACTGAAAACCGCCGGCTTTTTCCGCATCAAAGTTGACTAGGAAAAAGCTTTTAAAAGATTTTGGATTTTTGATGAAAATACGGAAGCTGCATGACAGGGAAGGGAATGGATAGCGCATGCATACACAGCAGTCACAGAATGCCATAGAAGAATCCGAACAACAGAAAAAATATCGGGAGATGACCCAAACGCCGGTGCGTCCGCTGATTTGTCGGATGGCTGTGCCCACCATTATCAGTATGATGATTTCCTCTATCTACAATATGGCGGATACGTTTTTCGTTGGCGGGCTTGGGACCAGCGCCACTGGCGCGGTCGGCATTGCGTTTTCGCTGATGGCAGTGATTCAGGCAATTGGGTTCTTCTTTGGCCAGGGATCCGGCAATTATATGTCCCGCAAGCTTGGCGCCAGATGTACACAGGAGGCGGCGCGAATGTCAGCAACCGGCTTTTTCACCGCGTTGGGCGCGGGTTGTGTGATTCTGGCGCTGGGCGAGTTGTTTCTGGAGCCAATGTGTCGGCTGCTGGGTGCAACAGAGACGATCCTGCCCTATGCGATGGACTACATACGGTTGATTTTACTTGGTGCGCCCTATATGACGGCCGCGCTGGTGCTGAATGTCCAGCTGCGCATGCAGGGAAATGCCTTTTACGCGATGATCGGCTTGATGAGCGGAGGATTGCTGAATATTGTGCTGGACCCGCTGTTCATCTTCCAAGTGGGCATGGGCGTCAGCGGCGCAGCGCTGGCAACGATTCTAAGCCAGCTTGTTAGCTTTCTCTTGTTGCTGCGGGGAACCTTTCCGGGGGGCAACGTGCGTATCCAGCTGCGGCTATTTTCACCGAGTGCGTCCCGCTACAAAGCGATTCTGGGCGGCGGCCTGCCAAGCTTGTGCCGCCAGAGCCTGTCGAGCTTTGCAACCATCTGCCTGAATACGGCGGCCGGACCTTTTGGCGATGCGGCCATCGCGGCGATGTCCATTGTCACGCGCGTAAGTATGTTCGCCAGTTCCGCCATGCTGGGATTTGGCCAGGGTTTCCAGCCAGTGTGTGGTTTTAATTATGGTGCCAAGCGGTTTGATCGCGTGCGGCAGGGATTTTGGTTTTGCGTGACCGTAGCGGCGATCGTCCTCACAGCATTTGCAGTGCTCGGCTATGTTTTTGCGCCCTCGATTGTGCGTGTCTTCCGCGCGGATGACCCGGCGGTCATCCGCATCGGAACCCAGGCCATGCGTCTGCAATGCCTGACATTCCCCCTGCAGTGCTGGATTATTCCCTGCAATATGATGCTGCAAAATATTGCCAAAACCGTGCGCGCGAGCGTCCTTTCCATGGCGCGGCAGGGACTGTTCTTTTTGCCGTTTATTTTTCTCCTGCCACCAGTATGGGGGATGTTGGGCGTGGAGCTGTGTCAGCCTGTGGCGGATATATTGAGTGCCCTGCTGGCTGTGCCGATGACGGTCCCGGTGCTGCAGGAATTAAAGCGCAGCCAGGTAGATTTACCCGTTCAAAAAGTGTCAGAACCAGGCGGTTCCAGATGAAAGTTTGGCAGTTCGTTGGAGAATAGAAAAGACAAAGACAAAAATAGCGCCTGCGGCCCGGTATGGGCGGTAGGCGCCGTTTTCTTTCTGAAAGTTACTGGGCAGCAGCCGGAATGTTTTCAAATGCAGCAGACAATAATGCCACACATTTTTCCAGCGGCCAGTAAGCGCTGTTGAGGGAAAGGTCGTAATTGGATTGTGCACCCCATTCTTTGTCCGTGTAGTATGTGAAATAGATCCGGCGTTCCTTGTCCTTCTGGCGGATCAGCCGGGTGGCCTCTTGCGTGGTTAACCCCTCGGTGGTTTTAATGCGCTGGAGCCGGTATTGGAACGGCGCGTGAATGTATACACGCAGCAGGTCCACATTCGGCTCCTCCAGCAACACTACGTCCGAGCAGCGGCCAACGATAATGCAGTCCTCTTTCTGCGCCAGCGCACGGATCACCTTTGTCTGCGCGAGAAACAGAGTATCGCTGGTGGTCAACCCCAAGAAAGAAGAGGACTGTTGGATTTCGCCGGCCGTCTCATCGGCGTGCGCAAGTGCATCGGCGCCCAAGCCGCTTTCCTTCGCCGCAATCGAGATGAGTTCCCGGTCATAAAGCGGCAGGCTCAGCGCCTTGGCAAGCGCCTCACTGATCGCGTGGCCTCCGCTGCCAAACTGGCGGCTGATAGAAATGATCCGATGTTTCATAGATAAGAACTCCCTTCTTCTGCGTCTGTGCATATTATATAATATTTTTTACAAAAAAGCACGTATTTTTTAAAAGATAAAACGATTTTTTGTACTTTCCGTTTTAGCAAATAAAAAAGCTGCGCAACCGCGCAGCCAAAAGAGGGGGAAAATTTATGAAAACCCGATATTCCGGGAATTTGTAGGCAGTGCCGCGATAAACGCGGCGAAGAGAGGAAGTTGGTTATGAAAAAGAGATTATGAAAACCCGGAAACCCGGGAACTTGTAAGCAGCGCCGTGGCGTGCCACGGCAGGAGAAAAGATGAAATACATAAAGAAGGAAGTTTGAGCACCTACATTTTTCGATGCAGGCTTTCGTTTGGAACAGTTTTAAGTATACGGGCCTTTTGTGTACGGAATTTTAATTGAAGGAGAAGTTTTCGTAAAACCTGCGTGAAAAGTATGTGAAGAAGCCGGGCGTTGTCATTTCTCTGCGGATGCGTTATAATGGTTTCAAGTCTGACACGTATGTCATTGGAGAGGGAGGGACTGCAGATGCGGCATAACTTTTCCGAGATCGGGCGCAGATTCCAGCGCGCGGTGCAGGATGCCGCGAGGACAGGCCGTCTGGACGAATTTGACCGCGCAGTCCGGGAAACCGCACAGGATGTGGCCCAAAAGGTCAATCAAGCAATCGGTCAGGAGCCGGGGCCCCAGCATCCTTATCAGGAATCGCCCCCGCCGCCCAGCAGCTCCTATACGTATGGCGCAGGCGGCCAAACCCCACCGCCCGGCGGGCCTTATGCATATGGACCCGGTGCGCCCAGCGGTGCACCAAGTCCGCGCGGTCCACGCAAACGCCCCCGCAAGCCTGGCCGTCTGAAGGGCCTTGCCTGCATGTTAATCGGATGGGTAGCTTCCGTGCCTTTGGTGATGGTGGATATCTGTCTGTTGGCAGTGGGCGCAACCGGCCTGGTGACGGTGCAGATAGCGGCAGTGTCGGCGGCGATCTTTCTGCCACTGACCGCTGTATTTTTGGGGCTTGCTGTATATGGAACCCACATACACGGCCGCAGCAAGCGGTACCAACGCTATTGCGACTGCCTGGGTCCGGCAGATTTCATATCCATTTCAGAGCTCGCCAACGCCGTCGGCCGCAGCCCGGAGGCCGTCATCAGGGAACTCCGCTGGATGATCCGAGCGGGTTGGTTTCCAACCGGCCACTTGGATGCGCAGAAAACCTGCCTAATCGTAGACGACGAGACTTATGAACAATACCTGGAAGCCGAGCGAGCACACAAAGCGCGCGAAGAAGCCGCCCGCAAAAAGGCGGAGGAGATCGCTGCGCACCCGGAAAAGGCGGCGCTGGAGGAAATCCGCAAGGAAGGCAAGCGGTATCTGGAACAAATCCGCGCGGCGAATGACGCCATTCCGGGCGAGGACATCTCGCAGAAGCTTTACCAGTTGGAAGCAGTGACAGGCCGTATCTTTGACTGTGTCGAGGATCACCCGGAAAAGCTGCCTGATATCCGCCATTTCATGCAGTATTATTTGCCGACTACGTTAAAGCTGGTGCTCTCTTATCAGAAATTTGACGCAGAGCCTGTGCAAGGGGAGACAATTCGAACCGCGAAGCAGGAAATTGCGCATGCGTTGGACACCATCAACAGCGCATTTGCAAATTTATTAGACCGGCTCTTTGCTGACGAAGCGTTGGACCTGTCGACGGACATTGCCGCGTTGGAGGCCATGCTCAAACAGGAAGGACTTGCCGTCAGCGATTTTGGGCGCCAGTGAGGCGGATGCTTCAGCAGAATCGAAATACTTGCCCCGATGCATGGGTGCATTACGTGCTTTCGCGGGACAACCCGCCATCCAACCGAAGGAGGATTTTTTATGCAACAGACCGATCTGCCCACCCCAGAGCTGACGCTGGACCCCTTTGCCGATTCCACTGCAACACCTGTGGCGCAGGCGCCGGCTGCTTCATTACAGGAAGCAGCGGCCCCGGAGCCGGAGTTGACGCCGGAAGAGCAGAAGATAGTGGATGATTTTGCTGCAAAAATTGACCTGAACAATTCCACCGTTGTGCTGCAATATGGCGCCGGCGCACAAAAGAAGATGTCCGATTTCTCCGAGTCTGCGCTGGAAAACGTGCGTACAAAGGACTTGGGCGAAGTGGGGGCCATGCTTTCTGGCGTTGTGGCAGAACTGAAAAGCTTTGATGTAGAGGAAGGGGAGAAGGGTATTTTTGCGCGCTTTAAGCGCGCGGGGAACAAGATCCAGGCCATCAAGGCGCGCTATGCCAAAGCGGAGGCAAATGTCGACAAGATCTGCGAGGCGCTGGAGAACCATCAGGTGCAGCTGCTCAAGGACATTTCCCTGCTTGATAAAATGTACGAGGTCAACAAGACCTATTTCAAAGAGCTTTCCATGTATCTGCTGGCGGGTAAGAAGAAGCTCGCCCAGGTGCAGTCCAGCGAGTTGCCAGCCCTGCGCGACAAGGCGGCGAAAACCGGCCTGCCCGAGGACGCCCAAGCGGCCAATGATCTCTCAAATATGTGCAGCCGCTTCGAGAAAAAGCTGCACGATCTGGAGCTGACCCGCATGATCTCTATCCAGATGGCCCCGCAGCTGCGCCTGGTGCAGAACAACGACCTGTTAATGAGTGAAAAGATCCAATCCACGATTGTCAATACCATCCCGCTCTGGAAAAGCCAGATGGTGCTGTCGCTGGGCGTTGTGCATTCGCAGCAGGCGGCCAAAGCGCAGCGCGAAGTGACCGATATGACGAATGCGCTCTTGCGGAAGAATGCCGATACGCTCAAGATGGCGACGGTTGAAACGCAAAAGGAGTCCGAGCGCGGCATAGTGGATCTCGAAACGCTACAGCACACCAATGAAAGTCTTATTTCAACACTCGACGAGGTCATGCGCATCCAGCAGGAGGGCCGCGAAAAACGTGCCCAAGCGGAGCAAAAGCTCAGCCAGCTGGAGCAGGATCTCAAAAACAAACTGCTGGAGCTGCGCTGAGGCGATGCCCACTTTGGCAGAAGGAAGGTGTTCCCATGCCCATTAAAATTCCCGATACACTGCCAGCACGCTCAATCCTGGAAAATGAGCATATCTTTGTCATGACAGAACTGCGTGCGCTGCATCAGGATATCCGCCCGCTACGAATCGCCCTGATCAATCTGATGCCGAAGAAAATCACAACAGAGACGCAGATTCTACGCTGCCTGGCGAATACACCGCTGCAGATTGAGGTAGACTTGGTGCAGATGGCCAGCCACAAGTCCAAAAATACCCCGGAGGACCATCTGCTGCATTTTTATGAGACATTCGACGAGATCAAAGAACGCGTCTATGACGGTTGTATCATCACCGGCGCGCCAGTCGAGCTCATGGAATATGAAGAAGTGGATTATTGGCCCGAGATGTGCCGCATCTTTGAATGGACCAAGACCAATGTACACTCTACGCTGCATATCTGCTGGGGCGCACAGGCGGGTTTGTATTATCATTATGGCATTCCGAAATATACGCTGCCGCACAAAATTTTCGGCGTGTTCCCGCACCGTGCGCTAAACAAGAAATCGCGCCTGTTGCGCGGGTTGGACGACGTTTACTGGGTGCCGCATTCCCGCCACACAGAAGTACGTGCGGAAGATATTTTGAAGGTTCCGCAGCTGCGCCTGATGTCTGTTTCTGAAGAGGCGGGCGTCCATATCGTCGGTGACCGTGACGGCCATCAGTATTTTGTCATGGGCCATTCGGAATATGACACCCAAACCCTGGGCGAAGAGTATTACCGCGATTTGAAGAAAGGGGTACCCATTGCCATGCCACGTCACTATTATCCGCACAACGATCCTTCTTTGGAACCGGTGAATACATGGCGGGCGACGGGCCAACTGTTGTATACGAATTGGCTGAACTACTTTGTTTATCAGACGACGCCGTTCAATCTGACGACGATGGATAATGAATCATTGGATTGTGCGATGCTTTAAAAGAGCCACAGGCGAGATGCGAAAACGCAGCCGCCTATGGCTCTTTTTGGCTTGACTACAGATGTACGATGTTCGATAAGAGGAAAAGCAACCCATACAGCACCGGCTGATGCAGCATATAGATCCACAAGCTGTTTTGTCCGGCCCAGGTGAAGGGCTGAATAGAGCAGCCTGCAGCGCGCGTCCGGGCAACGTGGCTGCCCACGAGCTGCCAAAGATAACGCCCGCACCAGAATAAGAATATCCACGGAATCAGAGGGAAGTAATCGCCGGATGCAAAGAGCCTTGTTGGCAGGCCGACTGGATAGAGCCAGTAGAAACTGTACCAGGAAGTAGGGAGGGGGAGCAGACAGAAATTGAGCAGCCCCAGCCCGCCGGAAGGCACGTCTTTTGTAAAGACAAACAGCACAGCGCATAGAGCCAGTCCCACTTTTGGAGGAATGCGGTCCAGACCAGGGCGCAAAAGCGTTGTCAGCAGGCTTGCACAGCCCAGAAATGTCAAGACGCCAAAATGTACGGCATCCGCCGGCGTGGCCACCGCAGTGACCAGGGAAACCACTACGCCACATCCCAGGACAACAAGGCCGTGGCGGATAGGGTGGTGGCCGAGCGTTGTGGATACGCCTGAGATTCCAATGAAGCCCCAGCAGATAAACTGTTCCCAAAGGTAGCCGGGCATGCCGGTGTACCAGGGGAGCTTCCAGTCATAAAACGCGACCAGATCGAATAGAAGATGATAAACGAGCATATGGATCAGTAAAAAGCCCCGCAGTGTGTCCAGTAGGAAGATGCGGCGGCTGGCTTGTGCCGGCTGTATCAAACGAGGAACGCCTCCTCAGCATACGTTGTCTTTCCAAGAATACCACATAAAAATCCGAACAGCAACGTTCTCAAAAAATAATTTTATTTTTTTGCAGAAAACAGTTGACAAATGGTCGGAACATGCGTATAATTAATACTTGTCAGCCGACGATATGCTGGCGTAGCTCAGTTGGTAGAGCAGCTGATTTGTAATCAGCAGGTCGGGGGTTCAAGTCCGTCTGCCAGCTCCATGGGGTTCGCAAAAGCGGACGTTATCTTGACCGGCTGACACAACATAAACGCAGCAATCGCTGCTATCTGGAGGAGTTCCCGAGTGGTCAAAGGGGGCAGACTGTAAATCTGTTGCTTCGGCTTCGATGGTCCGAATCCATCCTCCTCCACCAAGTGAATTTGTGGTAATGAGGCGAGGCAGGAGACTGTCTAGCCTTGTTATCATAAACGAATGCACTCAACATTTTACTATTGAATCCATTCGTTTATGATAACTCCTGTTGGTGTCGCAACCACCAACAGGAACATTATCATAAACTTTGATAATTTATAGTCCAGGGTAACGAGCTTGGCAAAGCTTATCCATCTCTCCTGCAGGCGTTTACTGCGGTTAGAGACCCGCCCTCCGGCGAGCGCACAGGATGTGCAAGTATCATTATCCACTCCGGGGTTCTTGCCGCTGGTCAGCCATGACCAGATGGTGGGGCTTAAGGCTCGCTGCAATGCAGGAATACTGTGATGTAAATCAACTCCTTTTTCTTCCGATTTGCAAAGCAGGTCATGGCCAGCCCACAGGCTTCGCGGTTGCACTGTCGGGACGCAGCAAAGTTTTTGCCACGCACTCCCGTTGCCGTTTCCACGCCGGACGAGGTTCGAGATACCAAGGACTTTAGGTTGTCAAGGTGCGAGGTCGTAAGCAAAAAGAAACGATTCACAGTTACCCCTGGCCAGAGATTTCTGTGAATCGTCCCTCTTGACAAAATATATCGTTAAACGGTATAATGATACCGTAAACGTCATTTCACAAGTCAGAACGGTTTATCTGGAAACCTTCTGGCGCAAGGTGCTGGAGAGATTGCAGTCTCTTTGGCACCTGTGATTGCGTGTTAAATCTGCTTACGAGATTATTATACCATATGATGGAACAAAATGCAAGCAGATTTTTTGAGCCGCTTCGTTTGAAGCGGCTTTTTTGCATTAATTTGTACAAATTAGTGCTTTTTTGTGCCGTAAATAGGTGCGGAAGGTATGAAACGACGTCCCTCTATTGGGTAATAAAAATACGATTTATCAAATAAAAGGAAAAAAGTCATGCAAACGATAGAGCTGTCTGATTTTCAGGGAAATCTTGATTCTTTGCTCGGTCAAGAGCGCTGTGAAAAGAGGGGAACTGGTTCCCCTCCGTTGAAAGTACTTAGATTTTGAATTACTTTTGCATGGAGGCATAATTGCAGATGTGGTGGTTTGCGGATAAGAGAAAAGATGAAAAGCCAAAAGAAGTTTTCTGGGCAGAGGTCCACGGCAATACCGTTATAGTTCAGTTTAAAGAAGAAGGAAAGCAGTATCGCTATCATGCCGATAACGTTTTTCTTACGGATAATCCCTCCGAGTGTCAGTCCTATAGCCCCATCAACAAAGAGCTTCTCATTTATTCTTTTGAACAGATATGTTATCGCTGTCATAAGCCTACGCGCATTCTCACGTATTTACTATACGAGAAACAGTTATGCTCGCAGACCGTCGAAAATTTAACTTTTCCATGGGACAAGCCTCGCTTGAATCAAGAAAAATCCGGGCAACAAACTCTTTATCATATGTTTCATGAAGAGATTGAATTTTACCCGATTGCGGTACTTGGCGATAATAGCCGATTGGATGAGCTTTTACTGCACAAATATCCACAATACATCCGAATCCAGTACAGCAAAACACAAAACCGGCGGTATCCGATGAATATTTGCCAACACTGCCAGGCCAAGCAGGGCCAATATTTTATCTACGTGGAATTGAATCGTAAAATACAGAAAATGCAAAACATTAGCATCTATGATAAAATCCCACTATAACTATCTTTTACGAGGGTCCCTCTTTCCAAAATTTGTGTAAATGCTGCTTTGAGGGTGCAAAGCCTTTTCCAGGCTTTCAGAGCTGGGAATGGAAAGTCCTTCTTCCATGGCGGCTTCCAGCCAAGCTTTTTGCATCTTTGGCATTTGCAATCGCATTTTCTACCGTTTCACCGCATGTGATGCATCCCGTAAGCTCTGGATAAGAAGCAACATAGTCGCCTTCATCCGGGACAGCTACAAGTTCCAGACGATATGGGCGTTTCAAGTATTCTTCAGGCGTTTTGATCGCGGTGTTCCTCACTCCCTACCTGACAAGTTCACCATTGTTGCCCGTAGAGCAAGGGGAACTGGTTCCCCTTTGGGGTTGGTGCCGCCCGTGGAGCAAGGGGAACTGGTTCCCCTTTTGGAGTTGCTGCCGCCCGTGAAGCAGGGGGAACTGGTTCCCTTTTTGGGCTGCTGCTGCCCGTGGAGCAAGGGGAACTGGTTCCCCTTTTGGACTGCTGCCGCCTGTGGAGCAGGGGGAACTGGTTCCCCTTTTGGATTGCTGCTGCCTGTGGAGCAGGGGGAACTGGTTCCCCTTTTGGATTGCTGCTGCCCGTGGAACAGGGGGAACTGGTTCCCCTTTTGGAGTTGCTGCCGCCCGTGGAGCAGGGGAACTGGTTCCCCTTTTGAGATCCTGTATGTATCAACTTCAAAATAGGAGTTTCCAGAATGATTTTGTAAACCTGCATCCAATCTGGTTCAATATGGTATTCCCCGAAACAAGTTGTCAAGGACTTTTTAATC
>OBVO01001264.1_pt1 | contig 11205 bp, 9 predicted proteins | sample 1495151 | NCBI WGS metagenome assembly OBVO01 (sample SAMEA2580019, study PRJEB22360) | human gut metagenome | reverse complement strand
TGTGCGGCATCTTGGCCGTAAGACGGTTGTGCCGGCTGTGCGGGCTGTGCCGGCTGCGGAACACTGTCCGAACCGTACGGTTGTTGTTGATTATCAGTCATGCGGGTCAGTCCCCTCTCAATCGGGAACGGCAATACCTTCTTACCGTTTCTGCACAACATCATCTCATGTTTTGCCCAATAGTAAAACCTGCCGCGCTACGATTGGGCCATGAGAAGTTTCCTGACCAGCTGGTTGATTATGACTATCGCCGCCGCCGTCATGGTCGCGGTGACTCCCGGCATGACCCCGGTGGGGGAGCCTCCGATTCTCGGCATCGCCGCGTTCGCTTTGTTCATGGCGCTGATTAATGCGTCAATCAAGCCGATTGTGCATCTGATCGCACTGCCGTTTGCGATTCTGTCTCTCGGGCTGGTCACCTTGATTATCAATTGGCTGTTCATGCGACTCGCCAGCTGGCTGGCGGTCAGTCTGTTCGGCGTGGGCGTCTTCGTACACGGTTTCTGGTGGTCGGTACTGGGGTCCTTGGTCCTGACCATTGTTGCGGGAATCGTCGGGTCCATCTTGGATCAGTGACGGTGCTCGCTGGGCGAATATGAGTAATGGCGGTTGGAATCGGACTGATTCCAACCGCCATTACTCATATCAAGCTACGGGATCGAGCGGGGCGAACATTACTCGCGCACCAAGCGGATATGCTCCACATCGTCGCGCCGGGAGCGACGGAACAGCACGAAACGATTGCCGATGGACTGCACCACTTCGGCGTTCAGCTGCTCGGCAAGCTCGGCGGCGGCTTCCTTGGCGGTCAGGCCAGAACCGTCCTGCACGGCGCACTTGATGAGCTCGTGCTTCTCAATGGTCTCATCGGCCTGATTGACGGCCGACTCGGTCAAATCGTTCTTGCCCACATAGAACAGGGGCTTCAGCGAGTTCGCCATCGCGCGCAGCTGCTTGATTTGCTTCTTGGTCAATGCCATGGGAATTTCCTTACATCTTTCGTATAACCACACCAGCATAGCAACCGGTGCTGTCTGCGCTGTTTGCCGCCCTACAGCGCGATGATGGCCGCGATGTAGATGATGACGGCAGCGGCGAATATGAGATCTCGCGCGGCGATGGTCAGGGCACGCCAGTGGGTGCGGCGGATGTCCTCCTCGTAGCAGCGGGCGTCAAGTGCGAGGCTCAGGTTGTCCGCGTGACGCAACGTGCCGGCGAAAATCGGCACGATAATCGCGCTCATCGCCTTGATGCGCTGGGCCAGTGAACCGGTTTCGATGGAACCGCCACGCGCGGATTGGGCGTCGACGATGGCGCGGGTTTCGTCGGTCAGCGTTGGAATGAATCGCAATGCCAGACTCATGACCAGCGCGATTTCTTGGGCATGGATACCGAGCCGGTTGAGCGGACTGATCAAGGTGGCGAAGGCGTCGGTCATGGCGGTAGGCGTGGTGGTAGTGAGGAACACCGCGCCCAGAATGATTACCAATGCGAAACGGCAGGCGTACAGCACGGCTATGGTCACGCCCTGATCGGTGATGCTTAGCGGGCCAAGCGCCACCACCGGCGTGCCGGTGCGTACCACAAACAGATTGACCACGCCCATCAGCACCAGCAGGATCAGAATCGGATGAATGGATTCAAGCACCCGTAACGGGTTCAGGCGTGCCGCCGCGATAACGGCCAGGGTGATGGCGATGCCCAGCGCGAGCTGGGTTGGCGTGTTCACCGCGAACATCGTGAACATGGCGGCCAGGAAGCCCACCATCTTCACGCGCGGGTCAAGTCGGTGTATCACTGAGTGCGCAGGGCCGTTGGAGGATACGGCCGGCTCGGTGACGGTGGCCGTGACGGGGCCGCCGGATGCGGGGGCGGCAATCGGCATACGGACCACGCGGTCGGCGATTTGCTCGGCCTCCTCCCGGTCATGGGTGATGATGAGCACGGTCACGCCACGCGATTTGAGCGTGCGCAACAGCTCATGGATACGCTTCTTGGCTTGGGCGTCCAGACTCGCGGTCGGCTCGTCCATGATGAGCACGTCAGGATTGCAAGCCAGCACGCCGGCAATGGCTGCCAATCGTTGTTGCCCGCCGGACAGGTCGAAGGGGGAGCGGTCGGCAAGATGCCCGATATGCAGCAGTTCCAGTGATTCGCGCACGCGGTCGGCTACCTCGGTCTCGCCAAGCCCTTGGTTGCGTGGGCCGTACGCCACGTCCTCGGCTACCGTGTCAGCGAACAGCTGATGCTCTGGATGCTGCATCACGTAACCCACATGCCGGCGCAATTGCGCTAATTGCTTGCGATTCGCCGACTTCGGGCGCACGTTGCGACCGCGCTTGCCGGTCGAGGCCACCGGAACACCGGCCACTTCGATGCTGCCGGCGGTCGGCGCAGTCAGTGCGCACAACATGCGCACCAGCGTCGACTTGCCCGAACCATTCACGCCCATCAGTGCCACGGTTTCACCGCGCGCGATGGTGAACGACAGGTCATCGATAACCGCCCGTTTGGCCGAAGGATAGCGATAGGTCAGATGCGAGACGCGAATAATGGGGTTCGTCATATCACCGATGCCATCGGAGAGCAGCGGCAGTTCGGAGCCGTCTTCGCGCTCCCGCTGGCGGGGGCTGTCGTTCGTAGGGCGACTGGGGGCGGCTTCTGTGCCGATACTACCCTCAGTCTCGCTTTGCGAGACAGCCTCCGCTAGCGGGGATCGATTATCGACGGCTGCAGTGATACCAATGATTCGCCCGGCCTCCATGTGCACGATGCGATCGGCATGAACGGTTTCATCTGGATGATGCGTGACATGCACAATAGTGGTGCCGCGCGCCTGCAAATCATCCAAAATGCGCATAACTTCGGCGCGTGCGGATTCGTCCAGCATGGCGGTCGGCTCATCCAATACCAGCATTGCCGGGTTCATGGCCAGCATGCCGGCGATGGAGGCGCGTTGCTGCTGCCCGCCGCTCATACGGGTCGGGTCGGACTGGCGTAAGTTCGCCAACCCCACGGCCTGCAATGAATCAACGATACGCTCGCCGATGAGCTCGCGCTCCAGCCCGAGATTCTCCGGGCCAAAGGCCACGTCATCCTCCAACACGGTGGTGACCAGCTGATCCTCGGGATTCTGGAACACCATACCGATGCCGTGGCGGGCAGCACGATAGGCATCGGCATTCGGGCCGGCTGCGTACACGCGTTGCCCCAGTAACGTCACTTCACCACCGTCCGGCGCGGTCAATCCCGCAATCAGACGGGCTAACGTGGATTTGCCCGACCCGTTCGGACCGACCAAGCATAGGCGCTCGCCGGCATGGACCGTGAGTGAAACGCCATCCAAAGCCCATGAGGTGCCGCGGTCATAGCTGAAACGAATGTCCTTGAGCACGGCGGCGGGGGAGGCAGGCTCGGCGGAAGCGTGAGGTTCGGCAGAATCGTGGAACTCGTCGGCGTCGAAGGAATGGGGTGCAACGGTCATGAAACAGCAATCCGTAACTGATAGGCGAAAACGCAGAATCCCGGCCCGTGCCGGGATTCTGCGTTCTGGTTCTTTGAGTGGTCTTTGAGTGGTCGTTAGTCGTGGCGGGCATCGGCCCGTCTCAGGCCAGTCACTGCTGCTTGGACAGCAGGTTGGAGATCGGCTTGTAGATCAGGAAGGTGATCACGGCGTGAATCGCCATCTTAGCCACGTTGAACGGCAGCAGAATCGGCAGAATCATCGCGGCCACAGCTTGGTAGGTCATGTGCGCGTAAATCGGCGTGACAATCAGGTTGCTCACCAGCGCCACCACGATGGCCAGCACCGCACCCACCAGAATGCCGATGGCGGCACCCTTGCGCGTACGGATCTTACGGTAGATGAACGCGGCCGGCACAGACAGGAACAGCGCCACCAGCACAGCCATCAGCGAACCCCACGGATTGGCGAACATGTGCGGCACAAAGCCGAGCACAGACACGATTGCGGCGGCGGCCGGGCCATACGCAAAGCCGGCAATCAGGCAGACGATGCCGGACGGGTCGTACTTCAGCCAAGTGACCGGCGTAATCGGGAATTCAATGAAGCTGGTGACCATCGCCAGCGCCACGAACAGTGCATACATGGCGATACGGCGCGTGGACCAGCGGCCAGAATCGGCCACACCAGTGGTGTGTGAGCCAAGTTTGGCGCTGGTGCTGGCGGTGGACGTGCTGGCCGAACCCTCGGCCTCGGGTGCCACAGAACGAACAACTTGCATGCGAATACGCGAAGATACACTCATAATGAGCCCTCGTTTCTTCCATCCGGACTATACCGTTGGCTCCGGAATCTCACCGGATCAGCCGCTTGCGCGGGTCGCGGGCTTCCTGCCATCCCCGTTATGAAACCCGGGGTGCAGGTTACCGCCAGTAAGGAATTGCACCTTCCCTGAAACTGACAGGCTTATTCATACGCCATGCGCCGGACGTATGCAACCCGCGTTTCACTGTGCAGAAATTCGTCTTGTGCCGGTCAAGTGCAACAATGGGAGCCATGGCTGAAGTGAAGAAACCCAACAACACCATCGACAAGCTTGCCCTGATCGTCACCACCTACAAACGTCAGCAGTTGCTTGAGACACTGTTCGATTCGATTCTGGCGCTTGAACAGGCACCGTGGCGCATTGTCATCGTGGACAATGAGCAGTCCGATCAGACGGCGGACATGGTCGCTGCGTTTGCCGGCAAGGTGACCGGCCAATGGGGCACCACCGTGGCCGACCAGTCCGGTAACGAAGAACGTGTGGTCTATGCGCCGCAGACCGAGAACCTGGGTGGTGCGGGCGGTTTCTCCGCCGGCGTGGCCAAAGCCTACGAGCTGGGTGCCGCATGGTTCTGGGTGATGGATGACGATGTGGCCGTGCTGCCGGACGCCATTGCCAAGCTGTCCAAGTGGACCGACAAGCACGAGGTGATTCAGGGCTCCCGATTCGACTACGATGGCGGCCCGTTCTACTGGCAGTACGACTTCATTGTGCCGCTGGGCATCCCGAACCCGATTGCGCCCGCCGCATTCGGCCCGGCCGGATACCGAGTGATGGACACGCTGTGCTTCGAAGGCGGCCTGTTCAACCGCCGTGTGGTTACGGAAATCGGTCTGCCGGACCCGCGCTTCTTCATCTACTGGGATGACACGATGTATGGCTACCGCGCCAGCAAGGTCACCAACCCGATTGTGGTGCCCGACGTGATCCTGCGCCGTACGCGCGAAATCGGCAATTGGGATATCGCCGGCGTGCGCCAGCTCAACTCCACATCCGACATGAACCGGTATCACATCATGCGCAACCGCGGATACATGGCCCGGTACTTCATGACCTATGGTGACTTCCGTCCGCTGGTGTTTGGACTGGGTACCGTGCTCACCGCGGCCAAGGAAGTCATTCGCCTGGTGATGGTGGATCGCGAGCACCTCAAGACCGGTTTGGTACAGATTGCCAAGGGCTGGTGGGACTCGCGCAAGCTGATGCACGACCCCACCTGGAAGCTCATGCCGTCGCTGAAGTAGCCGTAGTAGTGGCTCCCCTCTATGAGGGGGGTCACTACAGGTTACTTATGGATGAACAGGCCACCGTCGCCCCAAGCCCACTGGCCTTGGCCGGCACCGATCTGGAAGTGCAGCTTGGCGATGCCCATGTCATTGAACGCGTGATGCTCATCTTCCGCACTCTGATCGATATGCGCGGCGGCGGTATCGTCGGCCGGATTATACGAGAAGGTGATTGGCTGACGGTTCATCGCGCTCGGCGCCTTCATCGCAGCCTCGACGCCGGACTTGAACCAATCCGGAGCGGCCTCGCGCCCCTCATCGCTCATTGTGGCGGTGAACTGCTCATAGGTCTTGGTGGCGCGGTGCGTGCGTTGCGCTTCGCATAGCTCCTCATAGGATTTCGCCTGATAATCCAGATGATTCTTCGGATGCCCGATCACCACACCGAGATACAGCTCCTGGCCAGAGGTGACGCGGCAATGCTTGGCCGCCTCCGCCTTGTCCCATGAGCCGGCGACCCATAAGGTGCCGAGGCCGCGCAACGTGGCCGTGAGCACCATGCGTTCGGCATAGAAGCCGGCACGCTCTTTGGCTTCCTCATCGTTCGCGGGGCCGACGATGGCCAGATAATTCGCCGCATTGGTCAGATGACCTGAAGCAATGGCTTCGGCGAACACCTTGGGCTGGTCGCGCACCAGCTGAATGTTGAGATCGCCGAGTAAGTTGATCGGCTGAAGCGCCATCTCGAGCTGGCGGGCCGTATCGTCGTCGATCGGCTCATCATCGTAGGCGCGTACGGCGGTGCGGATGTTAATTGCATCAATAAGTTGGGTATGTTCTGCCATACCTCCCATTATCGCGCGCGACACAGAGTCAGGCCACCATAGACGCCGATTTTTCCTAGTATGCGAAATCGCATGCATTGCCCATTGTCAGGCTTGAAAAACGATACGAATAGGGTACGTAGTGACCGGCGACGATGCACACGTTTGCACAATTGGTGTGTAATGGTTTCGTGTTGAGCGTAATTCGCGTTAAACTGGGCGCAACCTTACGAACTGATGAAAACGTATGGAAAGGAAGGTCAACGATGATTGAAACTGCACAGGCTTTCGGTGTTGACATTGGCGGTTCCGGCATCAAGGCCGCACCTGTCGATCTGACCAAGGGCGATTTCGCCGAGCCACGATTGAAGATTCTCACTCCCGAGGTCTCCACTCCTCAGGCCGTGGCCAAAATCGTCAAGCAGCAGCTCGACCACTTCGAAGTGCCTGAATCCGCACCCGTTGGCATCGCTTTCCCCGCGCCGATCAAGCACGGCCAGAAGCTCGACTTCATGGCCAACCTTGACCAGTCTTGGATTGGCGTGGACGTTACTGAAGTGTTCTCCGAAGCCTGCGGCCGCCCGGTCGTCGTGGTAAACGACGCCGACGCCGCCGGCCTGGCCGAAGTCCAGTTCGGTGCCGCCAAGGGCCAGGATGGTCTGGTCATCGCCACCACACTGGGCACCGGCATCGGCACCGCCTTGATTTACAACGGCGTGCTCATCCCGAACACCGAACTCGGACACATCATCCTGAGCGCCAAGCATCTGGACGCCGAGAAGTATGCCTCCTCCGCGATTCGCGAGAATGAGGAACTGGGCTACAAGAAGTGGGCCAAGCGTCTGACCAAGTACTACGGCCTTATGGAGAAGTACTTCAACCCGGACCTGTTCACCGTCGGCGGCGGCGTGAGCCGTCAGAGCGAAAAGTTCCTGCCGTACGTGGATATCAAGACCCCGATCGTGCCCGCCAAGCTGCGTAACCAGGCCGGCATCGTCGGTGCCGCCTACTATGCCAGCACCAAGCAGCAGTGAGCCAGTGAGCGTGGGTGTGCAGCGCTGACCCGCGAATATGCTTCAGGCCGTCCGACTAGTCGGGCGGCCTTTTGCATTGCATAGGAAAGGTATGCGACGCGTTCCCGGGAATGTTGCGCAAAGTGGGCGTGTGTATGGAGGTCTGTGGCGACGCGTTCCCGGGAATGTGTCGCGTTTGAGGGTGTGATTCGGGTCCAGAGCGACGCATTTCCGGGAATGTTGCGCGTTTGAGAGCGGGGCAGGGGGCACCACGCTCTATCGTGGGAGGGTATGAGCGTGCATTTCTCTTCTCGTGTGGATATTTCTGCGCCGAATCCCATTGCGGCGGCCGAGGCGGCAGCCAAGGCAAACGGCATCGCACTCAGCAAACTCAACGATTCCAATCCGACCCGCCACGGGCTGGCACCTGAATTGGTGCCGAGCGTGTATACGGCCGACCCGCGTGGACCGCGTGCGGCGCGAGAAGCATTGGCCGCATTCCTCAATACGGCAAAGGCGGTAGACGCAAGCAGCCCTCAGTCGACTTCGCCCGCCGCCAGCGAGGGCGGGAACGAGCGCCATGCCGCTTTCAACAATGCGAATACCGCCATCGAGGGCGTTGACCCGGACGCCCTGTACTTGCTGAGCTCCACGTCCGAGGCGTATTCGTGGCTGATTAAGTTACTTTGCGATGCCGGCGACGCGGTGCTGGCACCCAAACCCGGCTATCCGCTGATTGAGTCGATTGCACGGCTTGAATGCGTTGACACGGTCGAATACCAGTTGCAATTCGACGGCTCCTGGTTCATCGACATCGCCGAACTCGAGCGGCTGCTCAGCGAGCCCGGTGGCGAACGCATCAGAGCATTGGTGCTCATCAACCCGAACAATCCGACCGGTTCGTACGTAAAACCAACCGAGCGTGCACGTATCGTGACATTGTGCCGTGAGCATGGCATCGCCCTTATCGCCGATGAAGTGTTCTTCGATTACTCTCTCGAACCTTTCCCCGGCAACGCACGGCTCGCGGGGGAGCGCGGCGTGCTCACCTTCGCCCTAGACGGATTCTCCAAAATGCTGGCCGCGCCGCACGCCAAAGTCGGGTGGATTCAGGTGTCCGGACCTGCCGAGGACGTTGCCGAGGCACAGCGTCGACTGGACGTCATCGCCGATGATTATCTGCCGATGAGTGACATCATCGCCGAACGGATTCCCGCATTATTGAACGCCGCGCCCGCACAGACCAGACGGGTGGGGGAGCGCGTGCGCAATAACCTGGCCAAGTTGCACGAGTTGCTTGACGCCGATCCCAACGGGCTGGTCAGCGTGCTACGGGCCGAAGGCGGCTGGAACGTGCTGCTACGAGTGCCTTCAGTCATCGATGAGAACGAGCTGGTGCTGCGGTTGATTGACGAGCACAAACTGACCGGACAGCCCGGCTACTTCTTCGACATGACTTCCAATGGATACCTGGCCGTTTCCCTGCTACCCGAACCGGACGAATTCGAGCGTGGCATCCGCGCCGTGCTCAATACCGTCGCCGCTTTGCTGCGATAGGCCGGTGTTTGCCGGCACCACGCCTGTACTCCACGTACAATAGCGGCATGGGATTCTTGTTTAGACCGAAAGAACTGCCACGCCCGGCGTCGCTGACGTTCACTTTGGATCAGGCCGGGCATACGTATGATGATGGGCACGTGGGACTTGCTCCCACGGACATCACCATCAGCGAGCTGCGGGTGGCTGTGATCGGACTGAACGGCGCAGGCAAATCCACATTGCTGGGTCTGCTGGACGGTTCGTTGAAGGCCAACGCCGGCACGGTGACCATTGCGGGCGGTGAGGAACGTCTTGACCCGGCTGTGAAGAAGGACGCGAAGCGCATCGATAATCTGGTCGGCAAAGTTCGCCGCGAGGAGATTCCGAACAGCTTTTACCAAGCGGCGAATATTTCCGAGGCTGTTTCCGAAGCGCTGAAAAAGCACAAGGTGCCCGAGTCAGAACGTCATGCGCGCATCGGCAATCTGTTCGCGCATTTTGATTTGGCGCAGGTCTCCAAGGCCAAGGCCAGCGAACTGGACTCCGAGAAACGGCACCTGCTGGCTATTGCGGCCGCGCTGAGCTTTGAGCCGAGTGCGATTGTGGCGGATGAGCCGAGCAAGGGATTGGATGAGATTGGCGCCGCGCATGTGGCCAAGGCGTTGTTCAGCTACAACAAGCAGGTGATTTTCGTCACGCATGACACGGATATGATCCGCCGGCCCGAATACGCCATCGACCGCGTACTGGTGCTGGACGAGCACGCGGTCGCGTTTGACGGAGCGCCGGCTGAGGCTGTGGCGTTTTATGAGGATCTGATTCGCCGCAAGTATGAGGCTGCGAAGCGGTAGCAGATAGGAATCGGCCGTTGGAGGATTGGCATCGGCCGTGAGGTCGATGCCAATCCTCACGCGAAGTAGAAGCCGCGGAAGCCGTACTGGTAGACGCGGTAGATGTATCCCGAACTGAGCACCATCTTGTACTGTGCCTTGAGGTTGCCGTCGTCATCGTAGACGCCGAACAGGCCCTGCATGCCGATGTCCACCAGGTTCAGGTCATCGGACAGTTCCTGTGCGGAGGAGACATACGGCGAATACGGCACATCGAAGTCCTGCACTTCGGTGTAGGTTCCGGCGTTCTCGTCGACCAGGTACTTGCGGAACTGGGAGTTCGAGTTCTCATCCTTGGAGCTCTGCGCGGTCGAAATGCCATCGATCATGGTCCAATCGAAATCAGGACGGGTCATGGCATAACCGAAGTCGTTATCGAACATGTAGATGTAGTACTGGCCGTCCTCCAGCGAGGAATCGTACTGCACAGTGATTGAGTGCTGGCCGCCGGTGTCGCCGGAATCACCCACCTTGGTCAGGAAGGAGGGCTGCGCATCCATGCCATTCCATACGCTCGGCTCGCCGATCATGTAGTCGAGCGACGGCGTGCCTTCGATGTCATTGATCTTGATCATCGTGGAGGTCTCACGTGCGGACAGCAACGCGGAGCCATCATCCATGAGCTGGATGGTGTTGAAGTGGATCCAGTCCCAACGGTTCGTGGCGGTCGGATCGGATTCGTCGATGCCGGAATGATCGGTGGATTGCTTGTAATCGGGGAACAGGTCGCCGAAATCCACCAGCAGGCTCACCTCGCCGGAGTCGGTGTCCACCTTGATGACCTGATCCTGCACGGCATGGTCCGAATGTTTCAGATCGGTGGCCAGAGAGACGATATTGCCGTCGGAATCCAGCGCGTAATCATGGTGCAGGATGTACTGGTCGCCCAGATTGATGATCTTGACCAGCTTGCCTAGGCGGTTCATGCCGACGAAATGCTTGGTGGAGGCGGAGAACCACATGATGCCGTCATTGTCGAACAGCAGACGGTGCGAGCGGTAGTAGAGCACCGGGATTTCGCCGCGAATCACACCGTTCGCGTCATAGTAGTACATGAAATCCTGCTCGTTGGAATCATTGCCGAGAATCGCGTACAGGCCATTGCCGAGCGTGGTGACCGTGGATTCGTCGGGGGCGACGGCCTGTTCGAGCCGTACTTCCTCCTCGCCGAGCAGTTTCGGGCCGGTCTGCTCGATGGTGCGCGTGGTGGCGTTGCCGTCGGTGTCGGTGATGGTCAGGGTAATGGTGTTCTTGACCTTGGGGATCAGTCCCAACACCAGAAACTCGTGCTCGGTGGAGGCGATGTCATTGCTCGATACCGTGGTCGTCTGACTCGCCGTGCTGGTACCGCCGACATTGCCGGAACCGTCGGCGTCGCCGGCGGCGGGCCGACGGGATGCGGGGGGCCCGCCCTCGCGTGGAGC
>OBVO01001255.1_pt1 | contig 11258 bp, 6 predicted proteins | sample 1495151 | NCBI WGS metagenome assembly OBVO01 (sample SAMEA2580019, study PRJEB22360) | human gut metagenome | reverse complement strand
ACTCGCGACCCTAACCTTGGCAAGGTTATGCTCTACCAACTGAGCTATTTCCGCATTTTTTCGTTTGCGGTTGCAAAGGTAGGGATTTTCCGTAATTCTGCAAACATTCTGCATCTTTTTTTCGCAAGAATCTGCACACTTTGTTTCCGCAAACAAACAATTGTTTTGATTATCAACTCATTCGGTCCCGATAGTCTTCATAAGAAAATTGCTTGTATATTTCCGCTTTCCCTTCTTTTGTCCACAAAGCGATGGCGGGATGATGGATTCCGTTAAACATATTTGTCTTGACCATAGTATAGTGAATCATATCTTCGAACACAATCCGTTCTCCGATCTGCAACTCATGATCGAAACTCCATACTCCCATATAATCACCACTCAAACAAGAATTACCTCCCAAACGATAAATAAATTCTCCTTCATTCCCCATCTCCGCACCACGAACGGCAGGCTGATAAGGCATTTCCAGACAATCGGGCATGTGGCAGGTGAAACTCACATTCAGAATAGCCGTCTTGATACCGCGACTCTCAACGATATCTACCACTTCCGAAGTCAGGACTCCTGTCTGCCATGTAAAAGCAGAACCGGGTTCAAGGATGATCTGCAAATGAGGATATCGTGCTTTCAGGTCTTGCAATAATTTAATCAGATGTTCTGTATCATAATCTTTTCGGGTCATCAGATGCCCGCCTCCCAGATTCAGCCATTTAATTTGCGGGAACCAGCGGGAGAATTTCTCTTCCAGATGCTGTAAAGTACGTTCCAGCTCGAAAGAAGAAGATTCGCAGTGACAATGACAATGGAAACCTTCGATTCCTTTGGGCAAGGTATCCGGTAATAAGTCGGCGGTCATTCCGAAACGGGTACCAGGTGCGCACGGATTATAAAGTTCTGTTTCTACTTCCGAATATTCGGGATTCACACGGATACCGCAGGAGATTCCGCTTCCTTCGGCCACTGTCATCGGATAGAAACGACGGAACTGTGCCATTGAATTAAAAGTGATGTGGCTGCTGCAACGCATGATTTCCGGAAAATCCTGTTCCGTATACGCAGGAGAATAAGTATGGGCTTTACTTCCAAATTCTTCCAATGCCAGACGCGCTTCATACACAGAACTTGCTGTGGAATGCTCCACGTATTCGCGGAATATCGGAAATGAACGCCACATGGCGAATGACTTGAAGGCGAGAATAATCTCTACTCCTGCCCTGTCGGCTACGCTTTTTATCAGACACAGGTTCTTTCGCAAGAGTTCTTCCTCCATAATATAGCAAGGAGAAGGAAATTGGGTGAAATCTATCATATATAAATTTATTATCTAAAATAACGCCTTACGGACGTGCCTGCAAAAATACAAATTCAAAAGCAAAGAGAGATTCTTTTATTTTTAATTAAGATATTGAGTTTCGAAAACTTTTTCTTATTTTTAGACCTTTATATTATAGATGTAGTTGTTTCATCCTAAATACCCGATTGATTATGAATAAAGATTTAAGAAAAGTGGTGATTCTCCTGGCGCATCCCAATATGAAGGAATCACAAGCAAACAAAGCACTGATTGATGCTGTGAGTGATATTGAAGGCGTAGCAGTATTCAATCTTTACGACCAGCAAGGCGCTTCTTTTGATGTTGACGAATGGAGCAAAATCATTTCCGATGCTTCCGCCCTCATTTATCAATTTCCCTTTCATTGGATGGCTGCGCCGTCATTGCTCAAAAAATGGCAGGACGAAGTATTCACCTTCCTTTCCAAGACTCCGGCAGTAGCCGGGAAACCATTGACAGTAGTAACCACCACAGGTTCCGAATATGAAGCATACCGTAGCGGAGGCAGAAACCGCTTCACAGTGGATGAGCTTTTACGTCCTTATCAGGTTAGTGCCATTCATTCGGGGATGTCGTGGCAAACGCCTGTTGTTGTTTACGGAATGGGAACCGCAGATGCGGGAAAGAACATCGCTGAGGGAGCCAACTTGTATAAGCAACGGGTAGAAATGCTGATCGGCAGCAGCAATGCAGGAAATAACTGGTGAATTATCTCCTATACCTTATTTCGATTAGCTATTAGCAAAAACAAATTAGCTATTAGCTAATCGAAATATGCTAATAGCTAATTTATTTCTTCAAGGCTTCTTCACCATCATCTTCTTTTTATTCAAAGTCAGTACCGGCAAGAAAATAAACACGCCGATCACGGACATTACCAGTCCACCGATAGTACCTGCAGCCAAAGGAAACCAGAAACCTTCTTTCTCTGCTCCCACCATAAAGGGGATAAAGCCAAGGATGGTAGAAACAACCGTCAGAAAAATGGGGATCACTTTCGTATTCCATGCCTTCACGTAAGCACGAAGAGGAGAAAGGCAGGGAAAGCGTTTTCGAATCGCATTGTACTCATTTAAAATATAAATACTGGCATTCACTGTGATACCGCAGAGCAGAATGAACGAAGCGAAACCACCTTGGTCAAAGTTCAACTTGAACCAGTAGAACGTCAGAAACACACCGATATAAGAGATCGGAATGACAAAGATGATCGCTAACGGCTGTTTCAACGAATTGAACAGAATGCTTGTAATAAAGAAAATGATAGCAATCACAATCAGGAGCAAGCGATACTGTTTGTTGGCACCTCCACCCCATGACCAGTTATTACTTTCCGCTTCCGCCTTATATCCCATCGGGAGAAGTTCATTAAACTCTTCCAGGTCTTTTTTCAGCAACTTATTTCCCTGTTCCGACGCACCGATATACTCATATTGCAGGCATAAGCGGTATTGTTGATTCTCCTTCGCCACTTCCTGCGGCATCTGTCCCTTCTCTACCTTAGCCAGTTCCGCCAGTTTATACTCTTTATCGCCTACACGGAAAGGATAATACTGCATGGCCCATATATCCCGCTGATCCGACTGGCGGGAAGAGAGTTTGATTTTTTCCGTTCCATCTTCGGTAACAACGGAACCGATTTCCTGATTCCGCCCATATATGGGACGAATAGCAGCAAACAGTTCTCCGGCTCCGATCCCCGCTCCGATCATCCGTTGTTTATCCAGCTCAAAATAAAACTCCTGATAATCATCCTTCCACCACGAGAAATTGGAACCGACCGTAACTTCCCTGATACGGCGATGAGACAATAAGACCTCTTTCAGTTTTGTAGCCCAGCTATAAAGTTCATCATAATTATATCCGTACATTTTCACCCGGAATGATCCCGCATTCTCGCGTACACTATTACTGAATCCCTGATCCTGTAATCCATAAATACTCCAATCTCCTCCCCCCAACTGGAGAGCTTTACTGATCATGTTAGCTTTCAGCGTATATGGGAACCCGCTTTTCTGATTTTCCTTTGTGAAACGAATGCTGATAGATGCCCTGCGGGCGCTTTCTACCGATGTCTGAAACTGCTTGATCTCCTTGAACTCGCTCAGATAAGTTTCCATCCGCTTGATCAGTGTATTCATCTGTTCAAGCGTACTGCCGTTCGGTAAATTGGCGTTGGCATAAAGCACCACCTCCTCATTCCGGGTAAAGTAGCTCCCTTCATACACCTTTTGCACAAACAGCCTCAGACTTCCTCCCAACGCTTTATCCACTATCGGTTTCACCTTTTCCTTATAGGTAGGAGTCCCCAGTGTCTTATTATAAATCTCTGCCCATTTGCCATCCCCATCCATCTTTTCCGGCAACAGAAAGACCGGTAATCCGAATGCCAGCAACAGCAACAGACAAACCGCTACTCTCCAGCGGCAAAGCCTCTGTATCAGCCACCTGTAGAAATGACTGAAATAGACCGGCCCCCTTCGCATCTTCGAACGCAGCCATCCTAAGAAACGGGTATTCCCCATTTTCCATTTTCTCTTCACTCCGGTCAGAGAAGACTTCCTGCGTCGTTTCAACCCGATTTTGTCAATCAAAGAAGGTACAAAGAACAGAGCAACCAATAATGAAACTCCCAGATTAATCATCACCACTGCGGCAAAATCCTGCAGATTCAGACGAATCCTCTCGTCCAGAAAGAAGATGATGACCAACGCTCCCATTGTTGTCAGTGTAGCCGCCAATACAGACATGAACGCCTTCCGGTTTTTACATCGAAGATAATGATCACTCATCACAATCGTATTATCAATCACCAGGTTCAGTGAAACCGTGATACCCGCCAAAGAATATAACTGCATTTCCAGTCCGAAGACATAATAAAAGATAACGGCTATTGCCATATTCACGGTCAGACTGGTGACAATCAAAAACAGATATTTGGGGCTGAAAGTAATCAGCAGTACAAACAAGAGCAGGATAGCCACCGTCACTCCCGTACGCAAATAAATCTTGTTCAGCTCGTCATGTATAAACTCTGTAGTATCATAACTGGTATGAATCTCATATCCCGCCGGAAGCGACAGCCTGATGTCATCCATACACGCCTGTACTTTTTTGCTCAGTTCCAGCTGATTAGCTGCCTCTTCAGCGACAACAGACAGATAAATCGAATTCAACCCATTGATCCGGTAATAACTCTGAGGCTGCTCTTCCATACGGACGACCTTCACCAGTTCGTCCAAGCGGATGATTCTCCCATCCTTCACTTTCACCTGTATCTGCCCGGCGTCAAACTCCCGGTTATCATGTTCGGGCATCAGCACCAACCGAATCCATTCCTTGCCCGAAGCCGCCTGTTCCACATCATAAGTCCCCAGAAACTCTTTCTGATAATGCAGACCGACTGCCTGACTAATTTCATCCGTACTCACCCCCAACGCACGCAACTGCTCATAATCATACTCCAGACGCCATTCCATCGGTGTGGCTCCGCTGACGTTTATCTTATAGATTCCCGGAAGCTGCGCAAGGCGTGTCTTTATATGTTCCTCCGCATACTTCTGAATCAGACTGGGAGTGGCAGGCGCATTAATCGTGAATGCGATAAAAGGTCCCTGACTTTTCTGCTCCGGACTTGCCATCTGAATGTACGGGTAACTAACTCCCGCCGGCAATTCCGGCCAAGTCTGACGAATGATGGTCGAAGCCTCAAAACGTGCGACAGCCGCATCTGCATGCTTGTCCAGACTCACATTTATACTTCCCCAGCCATTGCCGGAAGTCGAAGATATGCTTTGTATTCCCTTGACACGGGCAAGCATCGCCTCCAGTTTGCTGGTAGCCGTCATCTCCACGACACGCGCCGAAGTCCCTCCCATGCCGAACCACACAGAAAATCCGGGTAAGGTCCGTGACGGATTCAGCTTCACCGGCAGCAACGGAACAAGTGCCAGCCCGACCAACGCCACACTGATAAAAGCGACAATGAGCGTAAAAGCGGAAGCCTTTGATGACTTTTTAATTTCAGAACCTATATCTTGCATGATTCATTTGTCTATATCCCAAAAGAAATTACTATCTGATCAGTCTCCCTCCATTAAAGTCGAAACGATCCGAAAGAGAAAGCTTCGTAGCAAAATCGAATAAAGTCAGACGACGTATTTTATAATAATTCAGCCAGTAGTTCTGCAAGGCAGAAATGTAGTTGCGCTGCGCCTCCTGCTGCCTGTTGAGCGAAAGCGTCAGACTATTAATATCCGCTTTACCGATAATAAAACGTTGCCTTGTCTCATTATAAGCCAGTATCGCCAGGTCCAGCGCTTCTTCCGCACTGGCAATCAACTGCTGCTGGATATTAAAATCACTCACCGTCATGATGACTTCCTCCTCAATACTGATCTCATCCTGACGTGCCGAAATCTTCACTACATTCAGATTATTCCGTGCCATGTTGTATTTGCCCTTACGAACGCCCCAGTCCAGCAGCGGAATCGATACGCTGACCGCTACCAAGTCCTGCTGCATCGGTTTATGATACACATCTCCGAAGTTTTCTGCCACCTGGTTGAAACCGATACTGGCATTCACGCTGGCATTGAAACGGGATTCCTTCTTTGTTCTGTCCACATTCCGCTCCGCTTCCAGTACATTCTGCTTCAGTTCCAGCAACTGCGGATTATTGCTCCTTCCCCATCTCAAAGCCTCATCCACCGGAATCTCCATCATACTTGGGCGTGAAGGAAGCTCCAGTTCGATCTGGGTATTCTTATCCAGATTCAGAAAAGATGCCAGTGAGAACATTGCCCGTTTCAAGGCGCTTGCCCTATTCTGCAATGTATTCTGTGCATTCACTTTATCCAGCTTTAAAGTCAACAGGTCCGCCTGTGAAATAGCGGCGATCCGGTGCCGTTGCTGTCCGATGCGGTACAAAGTATCCGTAGATGCGAGGTTCTCCTTTGCCAGTTTGTATTCCGCCTGCGCCATCGCCAGCGAAAAGAAATAATTCGTCGCCGTTTCCGAAACCTTTTCCACATTATAAAGAAATTCCTTTTTCACACGCTCGTATTTCAGCGGTTCGATCTTCCGGTCCCATTTGAAAGGATTATACCCGACCAGGCTCTGCGAATAACCGAGCCGTATCGGGACGCTGGTAAACTGCGTCGCACTATTATCCCCGAAATTACGCATATAGGCAAGGTTCGACTCCAGATAGAACGTACCTCCGGTCAGGTCCAGATTTTGACGGACACTTAATCCTCCATAGGCATAATATGACTGTTGCGTACGGTAGACATCCAGGTCCTGTCCCGAATCATAACGTTTCGTGATATCCCGGTTATATTGTGCCGGGGTAAGGTCCATTGTCAGACTCGGCAAACGGTTTGCCCGGTACGTCCGGTATTCCCAATAACCGGACAGATACATATTTTGTGTGCGGAATGACTCCAGCGAACTGTCGTTAGCTAAAGCGATAGTCTGGTTCAAGTCCAGCACCAGACGTTTCTGGGCATATACTGAAGAGAAACATATCCCCGATGCTGCCATCAATACAAAAAGAACGGATGATTTCTTCATAATTCAACATGTTTTTCATTTGGTTTGTGATTCCCGCTTTTTCCCCGATAGATAAACCAGTAAAGCAGCGGTATGATAAAGAGGCTGACCGCCGTACCGATGGACATCGTGCCTATCATGGCGATAGACAACGGCTTTTGCAGTTCCGATCCCATATCCGAGGAGAACAGCAACGGCACCATGGCAAAGATGGTCGTCAGCGAAGTCATGATAATCGGACGCAGACGCCTGCGGCCTGCTTCGTGAATAGCTTCCAGCAAAGGAACGCCTGCCTTGCGCAGTTCATTGATCGCATCCAGTTTCAGAATAGAGTCATTGATTACAATACCACAGGTCACAATCAGACCGATGGCAGACATCAGATTCAGCGTATGCCCGCATATCCAAAGCAAGAGTAAGGCAAATGCCACATCAATCGGGATTTCCGCCAGTACCAGCAACGGCTGCAGAAAACTCTCGAACTGTGCGGCAAGAATGAAATACATCAGCAGCAGTGAGATCAACAGAATCACGACCAGTTCATCCAGCATCTCCTTGTTGGAGAAGATACTGCCGGAGAAGCCCGTATCCCAGTCCCCTGTTTCCTCCGCCACCTGTTTCACTTCACGCATCAGCCGGTTCGCATCCTGCACGCCGTAAAAGTCGAACGGGACATACTCGCCGTTACGTCCGGAAGTAATACTTTTCAAGTCTTCGGCGGGAGCTACGTTGATCAATTCCCGAAGCGGGATAAAATCGACATTCCCACGGTTGTCCGGTTGCGTCTGCACCAGTGTTTCCTGCAACACCTCGTTCACAGTCTTTTCATCCCCGGCAATGTTGATCGGCAAATACTGCTGATAAGAGTGCAGCATCGTCACACTGTTTTCCCGGAAAGCCGTTTTCAGTACCCGATACAGTTCGTTGTAGGAAACACGGTAGAGCAAGAGTTTCTCTTTGCTGATACTCAGATTCAACTGGTTTTCGAAGGCGATACCTGTCGGATTGATTCCGGTTTTTCGTCCCAGTTCCTGTTCAACGCTACGGATTGCTTCCGCTTTGGGGGCTTCCGCTTTATTACGGGTGTAAAATTCCGCCACCACATCCGGTTCACCCGTCACAAAGAGTTTCTCAAATACCGTTTCCGGCGGAGAGAAAGAAATGACAGAGAGCGGATAACGTTCCTTCAGTTTCCGGTATACCGCCTGTTCCAAAGAGGCAATAGCATTGGAAGTCTCCGTACGGAAATAAAGTTCCGCTTCGGAAGAAGACAGTTCCCGTTCCCGATTGAGAATGAAATCCTGTCTGCCGATAGAGGCTGTTTGCTCCAGTACTTCATCTTTCAGTTCCTTGAAAAGTTCATCCACCCGTCGTTTGTTTTCATCCACATGGATATTCTCATTCCATTCTATCCGGGCGATCAGTTCATTTTCCTCGATATCGGGCATCCGTTCTTTGTCTATAAAGAAAAAGAAGAATACGCAAAGCGGAATGGAAATCACACAGAACAGTACACTGAACGTTTTATGGCGAAATACCCAGTCAACACCCGCATCATAGAAGCGGTCCAGCGTGTGATCCTTGATCGGGTTATTAAATTTGAAAGAAAGCCACTTCCATTTCCGGGTGCGGACACCTGTCCGGTAAACCAGCAGATAAAGCACAGGAAGCAGCATGATACCGGTGAGATAAGACACCATTAGTCCTACAGTGACAGAAAAAGCCTGATCAAAGAAAATAGCGCCTGCAATACCGCTCATAAAAATCAGCGGGGCAAAGACAGCAATAGTCGTCAGAGAAGAGCTCAGCATGGGGGTGACCACTTCACTGGTTCCCGTCACACAGGCACGGCGCAAGGAGTATCCCCGTTCACGGTATTGCGATATATTCTCAGTCACAATAATCGAACTGTCAATCATCATTCCCAATGCCAGGATCAATCCGGCAAGAGAAATGATATTGAGAGACATATTGCAAAGGTAGAAAAAGACAAAGCTGATCACGATGGACACCACCATACTGAGTCCGATAACCAAAGGAGACTTTACATCTCCCAGAAACAGAACCGCTACCAGACAAATAAAGAGAAAGCCCAGGGAGAGATTCTGTTGCAGATTAAAGATGGTGTAGTCCAGCAGTTCCGTCTGATTACGGCTGATGCTGAAATCGATCTCCGGGTATACTAACTGAAAATAGGTCATCGTGCCTACCAGCGCCTGCTTCATCTTATCCATGTTCTCATCCGCCTGTTTGATGACGGCAAGGCTCACCGCCCGTTTGCCATTGGACAGGGATACTCCTTTTTCCTTTACAGGTACGACGCTTACTTTGCAGAAGTCTTTTAACTGTACGATGCGGTCGCCCTTACGCAGATAGATATTTTCCACATCCTCCGCCGTACGCAGCAATGTCGAGAATTTAATATTGTATTCATAATACCCGTCGCGCACTGTCATGCTGCCCGGTTCCACATTATTAGAAGATAAAGCCGATTCGATATCTCCAATGGAGAGTCCCATCATGGCGAGCTTGTCCTTGTCGGGTACAATTTGTACCTGTCGTTCCAAAATTCCGGTCACGTCCACCATGGCAACTTCTTCAAGCTGCTCTATCCTGCGCTTGATGACAGACTCGGCAAACTCACACAATTCAAGGAAGGATTGTTGTTCCGTAGCTCCGTAAGCACTGTCATTCTTCAGTGTCAGATTCAGATAGAATACGGGAATATCCGTTGCACTCGCTTTGATTACCTTCGGGCGTTCCGCTTCTTTCGGAAGATAGTTCATGGCGGCATCTATCTTCTCATTTACCTCGATAAAGGCAAGGTCCGTATTCGTTCCATATTCAAATGACAAGCGGATAATGCCCGCCCCGTCTCTCGATTCACTATGGATATCCTTCAGGGTAGAGACCTGAATCAACTGCCCCCGCAAAGGTTTGACAATCGTGTTTTCCAATTCCCGGGCAGAGGTATTGGCAGACGCCACCTGTACCGTAATCTCAGGAATAGCGATATTGGGAAGCAGCGATATAGGTAGCGTAGAGTACGTCACCAGTCCGATGATGAAACAGGCGGTAAAGGCCATCAATACGGCAATAGGGCGCTGAATTAAGAATTTTATCATAGATTCATTATTTAATTCTTAATTCTTCATTTAACATAGACTTCCGCCTCATGCGCCAGATTCAGATTTCCGGTGACAATCACCGTATCTCCTTCCAGCAGACCATCCTCAATGCCTTTCTGCGACTTGTCGGAGACGACACATTCTGTCGCATTCTCCAGTCCCGTATTCACATAATTCCACATTGCCTTGCCGTCTTTCAGGGTAAATACCACTTGTTTGCCGGAACGCAATACAACGGCGCTCTTCGGAATAACCAGCCGCTCTCCCAGCGAACGGCGGACACTTACCCTTACATTCATTCCGCTGAACAGTTTTCCTCCCGCATTTACCAATGCTTTCACTTTCACCATGCCGTTGGCATCTACCAATGGATTTATCTCTGATACACTGCCTTCAAACGCATCTCCTCCGGCATAAGGAGTAATTACCACTTTATCTCCCATCCTGATAAAAGCAAGTTCATTTTCCAGTACCGTGAAATCAGCTTCCATTCCTTTGGAATCGATAATAGTACAGAATGCTTCAGAAGTATTTGCCGGATTATAAGGCTTTGAAAATAAATTAGCTACTACACCGTCAAAAGGAGCAATCAACGTAGCATGCTCCATCTCTCTTTTCGCCAGTTCATACTGGGATTTCGACTGTTCATACCCGCTTTTTACTTTGGCGATTTTCATTGTTTCGGCAGGGACTTTACTAAAGTCGTCAGGAGAATATCCCTGCCCGATCAGTACGTCTTTCAATTCCAGTTCGGCTTTCAGCAAAGCATCTTCCGACTGGGATAATTTCTGTTCCAGGCGGAATTTATCCAGATCAGCCAGTTTCTGCCCTTTCTGTACACGGTCGCCATTCTTCACATAGATATGAGCGATGACTTCACCGGTTTCAAAACGCAGATCGGCTTTGCCACGGGCACTGATTTTGCCGTTACTCACCAGTTCGTGATTAAAGTCACGCTTCTTCAATATCTGAACAGCTACTTCATTCTTCGTATCCGGAAGGACTGTGGAGACGCCTTTCTCCGATTCATCTGCAGTATTCTTCTTGTCGGAACAAGAGAGCGTCATCATACATGCAAGGCACAGTAAAAACCATGTAAAATTATTTTTCATCGTATTTATTGGTTTGTTTATTCTAATTATCTCACATATAAATTCTTATATATTGTATGTAAATCTGTATCATGTTTGCCAAATTTAGACAAAAATATCTATTAATCAAGTTTGTACAGTCATTTTTTT
>OBVO01001246.1_pt1 | contig 11371 bp, 14 predicted proteins | sample 1495151 | NCBI WGS metagenome assembly OBVO01 (sample SAMEA2580019, study PRJEB22360) | human gut metagenome | reverse complement strand
CGGCGCCATCCGCCACGGCATTGCCCGCGCGCTGCTGCAGTATGACAGCGAGAACCTGCGCCCCGCACTGAAGAAGGCCGGTTTCCTGACGCGCGACCCGAGAATGAAGGAACGCAAGAAGTACGGCCTCAAGGCTGCCCGTCGCGCGCCTCAGTTCTCCAAGAGATAACAGGCCCGACAAACCAATTCAAAAATGCTCAAAAAGCCCGGAACCATGCGGTTTTCCGGGCTTTTTCCTTTCCAAAAAGTCTGTTGTCCTTTGTCCGATTTTGGAAGGATTTGACCTCGCCTGACCCGGTTTTTCTTGATTAATAATGGGGCAACAGGCCCTTTTTGACCCCGTTATGATTAAAAAATGGGGCAACTGCGAGCCGAAATCGGGGTGTTTTAGAGGGTATTTTCCCCTTCATTTTTTCGATTCCATGACAGCCTTTGTGAACGGTTTTTCTTTTGAAGGGGATGTCCTGATTTGTCAGGATTTGACCAAACCGAATCCAGTTTATCTTGTTCTTCTGAGTTGCCGCTGTTACGTTTCAAGTGGACGAACTCGCACATTTGCGGTGTAGCGTTCTTTCTACATATAATGAAAGCGTAAAGGAGGAACGCCCTATGAAAAAACGGAAATTCAAGATAACCCTCACCCCCGCCGAGAACAGCATAGTCATCCAGAGCCTCAACCACCTGCGGAATACCATGCTCCGGGAAAACCGGGACACCGGCTGCCTGGATGAACTTCTGCTCAAAGCCATGTGCGCCCCGGTGAAGAAGATGTAAAATTACATATCGCCGCCTTATGAGCCGCTTATTCTTTTCAGAAAGAGTAAGCGGCTTTTTTCATGCCCCATCTTTCAGACTCCCCATACATAGCCGTCCGTCTTGCCAACGGGCGGCTAAATCTATGAAGAAGGAGGACATGAAAATGCCGGAACAAAGAAGCCGCCCCAAGGATAGCCGCGTGATCGCGCTGGCCAACCAGAAAGGCGGCACAGGCAAAACCACCACGACGGTGAACCTGGGCATTGGTTTAGCCCGTCTGGGGAAAAAGGTGCTGCTCATTGACGCAGACCCCCAGGGCGACCTCACCACCTGCCTGGGCTGGCAAGACCAAGACAGCCTGCCCACCACCCTGGCCACGGTCATGGAAAAAGTGATCCGGGATGAGCCATTCACCACAGATGAGGGCATAATGCACCACATCGAGGGTGTAGACCTTATGCCCGCCAACATTGAGCTGTCCGCGTTGGAAATGCGCCTGGTCACCGCCATGAGCCGGGAGTTTACGCTGAGAACCTATGTCAATGAGGTCAAGAAGCACTATGATGTGGTTCTCATTGATTGTATGCCGTCCCTGGGCATGATTACGATAAACGCCCTGGCTGCGGCGGACAGCGTGATTATCCCGGTGCAGGCCCATTATCTTCCCGCCAAGGGCATGACCCAGCTTATGAAAACCATCAATAAAGTGAAGCGGCAGATCAACCCGGCTCTGAAGGTGGACGGGGTGCTGCTCACTCTGGTGGATGGGCGCACAAACCTTGCCAGACAGACAGCGGATACACTGCGGCAGAGTTACGGGAGCGTGTTGAAAATTTATCGTTCCGAGATTCCCGTAGCCATCAAAGCCGCAGAAATCAGCGCCGCAGGCAAGAGTATTTACGCCTACGATAAGGGGAGCAAGGTGGCCCAGGCTTACGCGGATTTTTCAAAGGAGGTGCTGGCGGATGGCGAAAAGCAACGGGCTAAACTTCAATCTTCCCTCAGTCGATGACCTGTTTTCCACCGAGGAAAGCCGTGCAGAGGCCAGATTGGAGAAAGTCGTCAACCTGAACCCCTCAGAGATCAGCGATTTCCCAGATCACCCTTTCAAAGTGCGGATGGACGCGGCCATGCAGGAAATGGCGGAGAGCGTCAAGCAGTACGGCGTGTTGGTTCCTGCGCTGGTACGCCCCAAGCAAGGCGGCGGCTATGAAATGATCGCCGGACACCGTAGGAAAATGGCGGCGGAGCTGGCACAGCTCCAAGAAATCCCCTGTATCGTGCGGCAGCTCACCGACGATGAAGCCACGATTATCATGGTGGACTCCAACCTGCAGCGGGAGCAGATTCTGCCATCGGAAAAGGCGTTTGCCTATAAGATGAAACTGGACGCGATGAAAAGGCAAGGACAGAGGACAGATTTAACTTTATCGCCAGTGGCGACAAAGTTAGATTCAGCAGCACAACTTGGACGGCAAAGTGGCGAGAGCAGAGATCAAGTGTTCCGCTATATCCGCCTCACCCACCTCATCCCGGAAATCCTGGAGCTGGTGGATAATTCCGTCATCCGGGACCCGGAGATGCTCCAGATCGCCATGCGCCCAGCGGTGGAGCTGTCTTACCTGCGAAAAGAAGAACAGGCCGACTTGTTCGCTATCATGGACGAGATGGACTGCACCCCGTCCCACGCCCAGGCCATCAAAATGCGCCAGATGTCCGAAGCCAAGACTGGCGATGAAAGGCTGGCCAAAGACGCCCTTGTTTCCATTATGAAGGAGGAAAAGCCCAATCAAAAAGAACAGTTCAAAATCCCAAAAGAAAAAATCAGCCGTTTTTTTGCGCCGGGGACGCCCACGCAGAAGATCGAGGACACCATTGTTAAGGCACTGGAACTCTACCGCAAGCGCCAGCGCAGTTTAGAGAGATAGTCCACTACCAAGGGAGCAGTGCGCCCATTTGCAGGGAACCGGTGTTTTCGCTGTTCCCCCTCTCCACACCTTACCCCCTCATACCACCTAAACAGCCTAAAAAAGAAGATATTTGGGGAGGCTGGTTCTTTCAAGAATCCACAGGTTTGGCAGACAGAACGGATAAGGTGGAGAACGATTGGCGCGCCTCTCTTTTTTAGAACGTAAACAGAATCCAGCCGTAAGCAGCACATCCAGAGCGATGTGCTTTTTTTGCGGCCATTTCAAGGAGGTAACACGATGAAAGCATTGAGAAAGCCTCTGTCCCTGTTCATGGCCCTGCTCATGTGCCTGGGCGTGTTCGTAGGGACAGGAACTACGGCTTTTGCCGCAGGCGAAAATATGACGACGTATATGATCGACCTGCCCCGTGCCAGCGACCCCAACAAGGCCGGCTGGGGCCATCCCGCCCTGAATTTCCTGGGCGGCTGGTCCACCGGAGAGAACGACAGCTTTTCCGTCCACACCCAGGACGCCTTCAATGGCAGGGCCATCTACTGTATTGAGCCGGGCGTCGGTGTGAATACCGGCGACCAGTACACCGGGCGCGGTGAGGATTTCTGGGATAACTATCCGTCCAACTTAAACCCCACCATCCCGCCGGATACCATCAAGGAATATATCGGGCGGATTATGACCTATGGCTGGCAGGGCAACGCCAGCACCTCATGGATGAGTGGGAACCCGGAGGACGCCAGCAAGATCGCGGGATATATCGCTACCCAGCTTCTTGTTTGGGAAACCGTCGTGGGTGAGCGCGACAGCCAGTTTAACCATGTGGACGCCAATGCCCAGGGCAAAAACAACGTGACGGAATATATCAGCGCCGACCATCCCCTATATAGCGAGATTTTCAGCCAGTATTCCGCCATTGAGAGCGCGGTCAAGCGCCACACTATGCTCCCCAGCTTTTTCAGCAGTACCGCCGACGCCGGGGCCTATGAGCTGAAATGGGACGGCCAGCAGTATTCCCTCACTCTCACGGATACCAACGGTGTGCTGGGTGACTACACCTTCTCCAGCAGCACCACCGGGCTGAATTTCTCCGTGGACGGCAATCAGCTCACCATCACTTCCGCCCAGGCCATCAAAGGTTCTGTAACGGTGAAAGCAGAAAAAATCTCTGCCCAGCGCAGCGGCGTCGTGGTTTGGACGGATGGCATTACCGGCGGCGGCAAGCAGGACTTTGCCACCTATGGGGAAACCGTGTCCGATTCTATGGTGGGCTATCTGAACCTGGAAGTGAAAACCGGCAATATGAAGCTGATTAAGACTTCCGAGGATGGACAGGTGGCCGGGATCAACTTCACCATCACCGGCGAGGGGTATAGCGCCACCAAGACCACCAATGAGGCGGGCGAGATCGACATCACCGACCTCAACCCCGGCGTTTATACCGTAACCGAGCAGTCCATTGACAAATATGAACCCCAGGAAACCCAGCGCGTGACCATCGTCAGCGGCCAGACCGCTACCGTGAATTTCAACAACAAGCTGAAGCGCGGCAGCCTGGAAGTGACGAAAACCAGCGAGGACGGACTGGTGGAGGGCATGACCTTCCATCTGTATGGCACATCCCTCTCCGGGCAGCCGGTGGATGAGTATGCTGTGACGGACGGAAACGGCGTGGCGCGTTTTGAAAACGTGCTCATCGGCACGGGCTATGTGCTGGAGGAGGTGGATACCCCCGTCCGTTATGTGGTGCCGGATTCCCAGACAGCTACCATCGAGTGGAATGAAGTTACCCACAAGAGCGTGAACAACGTGCTGAAGAAGTTCCGCGTCACCGTCACCAAGAGCGATGTGGAAACGGGTACACCCCAGGGCGACGGTTCCCTGGCCGGCGCTGTGTATGGGCTGTATAAGGGAGATACCCTCATCGACAGCTTCACGACGGACGAAAATGGCCAGTTTACCACCGGATATTACGTCTGCGATTCGGATTGGACCGTGCGTGAAATCAGCCCCAGCGAGGGCTACCTGCTGGATTCCACCATCCACAAGGTGGGGGCGGAGCCGGAGCTGTATGAGATTGAGCTGAACGATACCGCCAACGATGTGACGGAGCAGATCATCAAGGGCGACATCGCCATCATCAAGCATACCGATGACGGGGAAACCCAGATCGAAACCCCGGAATCCGGCGCAGAGTTCCAGGTGTTCTTGAAATCAGCCGGCAGCTATGAAAATGCCAGGGAATCCGAGCGCGATGTTCTCGTCTGTGATGAGAACGGCTTTGCACAGTCGAAGAAGCTCCCCTACGGCACCTATGTCGTCCGCCAGACCAAGGGCTGGGAAGGCCGCGAGCTGATGGACGACTTTGAAGTGTATATCGCCCAGGACGGCCAGACCTACCGCTACCTCATCAACAACGCCAATTTTGAGAGCTTCATCAAGGTGGTCAAGGTGGATGCGGAAACCGGCGTCACCATCCCCTATGCGGGGGCCGGGTTCCAGATTTACCGTCCCGATGGCAGCAAGGTGGAAATGACCTTCACTTACCCGACGCCGACCACCATTGATACGTTCTACACCAATTCCGAGGGCTACCTTGTCACCCCGGAAAAGCTGGAGTACGGCTCTGGGTACTCTCTGGTTGAAGTACAGGCCCCCTACGGCTATGTGCTGGACAGCACCCCGGTTTACTTTGATGTGACCGAGGACAATTCCAGCGAAGAAGGCGGCGTGACAGTGATCGAAGTCACCAAGCCCAACATGGCCCAAAAAGGAATCATCAAAGTCAGTAAAACCGGCGAGGTGTTCTCCTCTGTGGCAGAAAGCGAGGGCGTTTACCAGCCGGTGTACGAGGTGCAGGGCCTGCCCGGCGCGGTGTTTGAAATTACTGCCCTGGAGGACGTCTACACCCTGGACGGCACCCTGCGCTACTCTGCGGGCGAGGTAGTGGACACCATTACCACCGGCGAGGACGGAACGGCCCAGAGCCAGCCCCTTTACCTGGGCAAATTCCAGGTGAAGGAAATCCAGTTCCCCCACGGCATGGTGGATACCGGCGAGAACATTACCAACGTGGAGCTGGTGTACGCAGGCCAAGAGGTAGAAGTCACCGAAACCTCTGCCAGCTTCTATAACCAGCGCCAGAAAGCCCTCGTTTCGCTGGACAAGGTGCTGGAGCAGGATGAAACCTTTGGCATTGGCATGAACGGCGAGATTTCCGCCGTGACCTTCGGCCTCTATGCCCAGGAGGACATCACCGCAGCAGACGGTTCCGTGATCCCGGCAGACGGGCTTCTGGAGATCGTTTCTGTGAATGAGAACGGCCAGGCCGTTTGCAGCACCGACCTGCCTTTCGGCAGCTTCTACCTGAAGGAGCTGTCCACCGACAGCCATTATCTGCTGAACGGCGAAACCTTCCCGTTTACCTTTGAGTACGGCGGGCCTTCTGTTGCCGTGGTAGAGATTTCTGCCAATGATGGCGAGGCTGTCACCAACGAGCTGATCCGCAGCGAAATCAAGGGCCTCAAAACCGATGAGAACGGCACGGGTCTGGGCGGAGCTGTGATTGGCCTCTTTCAGAGCGATGAAACCGAGTTTACCGCCGAAAACGCTCTTGCCACCGCCACCTCAGCGGAGGACGGCAGCTTCTCCTTCGCGGGCGTCCCCTACGGAAATTGGGTACTGAAAGAGCTGGAAAGCCCGGAAGGGTTCATCCTCTCCGATGAAGTGATCCCCGTTACTGTGGAGGAAGATGGGCAGGTCGTGGAAATCTCCCTTGCCAATGAGCGCATTTACGGCGACCTGTGGCTCACCAAGGTGGATAAGGATTATCCCAACAACAAGCTCACCGGTGCCGAGTTTGAGGTGTACCGCGATACCAACGGCAACAAAGAGCTGGACGAGGGTGACGAGCTGCTGGGCAAGCTGGAGGAAACCAGCACCGGCATTTATGAGATGTCCCACATCCTCTACGGCGGCGTGTTCGTAAAGGAAACCAAAGCGCCGGAGGGCTTCCTGCTGGATGAAAACGCCTACTATGTGGAGATCACCGAGAACGGCAAGATTTACGAGGTAGAGAACGAGGCCGGGATTGGCTTCACCAACATGGCCCAGACGGGTTCCCTACGGATTGAAAAGACATCCAGCAACGGCAATGTGGAGGGCTTCTCCTTCCGCGTGACTGGGGCCAACGGCTATGAGCAGGTTTTCACCACGGACGAGAACGGCGAAATTTTCATCGAGGGCCTGCGCGTGGGCGATTACACTGTGTCCGAGGTGTCGGATGGGGCCAGCGCCAACTATGTGCTGCCTGCGGATAAAAAGGTGACGATTCTGGCGGATAAGACCACCGTGGCGGAAATGCACAACGAGCTGCGCGACACCCCGAAAACTGGCGATGACAGCAAGCCCTGGCTGTGGGCGGCTCTCATGGGCGTGTCCGCTATGGGCGCTGCCGCCCTGGGCGTTGCGGCCTATGTGGGCAAGCGCAAGAAGGGCAAAAACACCGTGAAATAACTGCGGCTTGATTCTGTGTTAGGAGGAATGATTTCATGGAATTGAAAACGATCATTGCCATTGCGCTGGTGGTATTCATCATCGGCAGCCTGATTTTCCTGAAAGTCAGAAGCCGGAAGAAGTAACCAGCCAGGGGGCGGCCATGCGGGGCCGCCCCTTTTACATACCAAAAAAGAAAGGAGCTTTGCAGATGAGAGAACGATTTGAACAACGGCTGTTCCGCATCTTTGCCCAGGCTGGTTACTCCCCGGTGCAGCTTCTCACCATCACTCCGGAGGAGATGGTGGAGATCCCCGGCATTACCGTTCCCAACATCCGGGCGGTGCTGTGCGTCCAGAACAAGGTGCTGGCAGACCGGAATAAAGTCCGCAGCGGCAGGCTGGTGGAGGAATTGCTGAAAGAAGCTGAATAAAGCAGGTGTTGCCATGAATGAACTGCACCTGCTGGACATACTGGCGGCCCGGCATGGCTGTTTCATCTCCGACTTAAATCTTTCGCCTATCCTGCGGCGGGCGGCCCTTTTGGACCTGTGCAGGATGGATGAGAACAGCTACCCGCTGTCTCAATGGCAGGACACGGTGCGCTACCTTACCGGGGATGAACGGGATTTTGCCAGTGTAAAGGAAATCAAAGCATTTATCAAAAAGGATATGGAGGCAGAGGGATGAACGATGATTCCACAGAAAAACGCATGGCCGGTGATTATGAGATTATCCAGGCGGTGCAGATTGGCGACCGCGAGGTTGTCCTGGGGGAAAATCCGCAGGATGATACCGGCATGAAGTATATGTGCGCCTTTTGTCGGCAAAACGCCTTATTTGCAGAATACAGCGAAGTGATGGCCAGTGATGATTTCCCGGAGATTGTGGAGTTGTTCGGCCAGCGGGTTGCCGAGCAAGCACAGAAAACCCACATAGAGCTGAACAAGCCCCGCATACAGGGCATAGACGACCGCCCCATCACAGCGGAGGGCTGCATCCCCATTTCCCATGAGGATGATCTGCACGGGAAAATCATAGTGATAAAGCCGGAGGTGCTGCGCCGGGAATACCGCAGGGCTACCCGTCAGCTCAAGCTCTGTATGGGAGGCTTTGGGGCTTCCCCACACAGCAGGGGGTCAGCCTGTTACTGCGTTGACCTTTATACTGGCAAAGAAAGCCGCTATGAACGCATGGACGTGCTGGGAACGATACAGCCGGAGGACCTTCCCGGCTGGGCCAAACATGGCCTTACTGCGATCCAGCAGGAACAGGCCAAAAAGAAAACGACGAAGGAGCGTGAACGATGATGGATTACAGAGAAAACGCCGGATATATCATTACGGATTCCTGTCATGTGGGCGACAGCGAGTTTGTGTTGGGCGTTCATTTGACAGCGCCCCAGCAGTTTGTCACCTGGAAATGCAGTAACCGGACGGACTACGATTGGGGCCACTATTTCAGCGATCTGTTTTCCGCGCAGAAGGATTTGGTGGCGCGGGCGCAGGAGGAGGTGCAGTGCCTGGAGGATCAGCGGCAAAACACTATTGTGCCGGAGGCCCCTTCCTATTCCCCATGGGGCAATATCCAGGAATGTGAAACGCTCTGCCCCGGCGTTTATTCCGTTTCTACCCCAGGGCATGGCGGAATTATGGTGCGCCGAGAACTGGCGGAAAAGATATTCCGAAAAGAAGCGATGGGCTGCGGCTTTATTGAGGGCGGCTACCTCTGCTTTGAGGAGGACTGCGACGCGCAGGTGGCTCTCCGGGAGCTGATGGATAAAAAGATGATCCAGGCTCCGGTGAACGGGCGCTTTGGCCCCGGCGCGTATGAGGCTGTTATCAATAGTAGTGTGCAAATCCACCACCCCGAATATTGGCAGGCACGGGAAAAGGCCATATCGGAGCAAAAACGACAAGCGAAAAAGAAAGGACGTGAGCGATGATGGAACTGACAATTACCAGCATGACCCCGGCGGATCGCCTGTATACGTACAACCAGAGCAGCCAGCTTGAAGGGCAAACCGGCTGTATCGGCCATCTGCGCGGGGATTTTGGCGCTGGAAAAGAGTTTTACACTTCCTGGTTCGACCATCGGAGGGAATACAAGACGGACGAGTTTAAGACAGAGCTTGATGAAGTGGTCAACACTCTGCGGGAGAAGAATGGGCTGCTCTGTACCCGTGACAGCATGACCAGGTTTTGCTATCAGAACCCGGAGGCTGAGTTTGAGGGAAACTACTGCGCCGAGTATGGTTTTAAGGTGCAGACGCCGCAGCACACCTATATGCTCCGATGCAATCCCAATTATGGAGACTACAACTTTTATCTCTACGCCTACGTTGCCCGATTCCTGGAACACCACATGGAAAAGGCCAAACAGGGCATCCGGTTTATCACGCCCGGCTACAAGGAGCTGTTCCGTATCCCTGATGGCGACCACATCCGCATTTTCACGGGCGGTGGAGGAACCCGCGACCGCACCTGCCGGTTTATCGACGAAACCCATTTTGAAACCAGCGGAGGGTATTCCAGCGCCCTTTATCATATCTGCGAATTTGCGGAGCGTTTGGAGCAAACTCACGGGAGCGTGATCCCGTTGCGTTCTTCTCTGCCTGTACAGTGCTTTAGTACGCTGCCCTCATCCGGGGAGCTGATTCTTCTGACCAGGGGCGAAAAAGGATACAGCCCCTGTCCTGAATTTTCAGCGGCGGACGCCGGAGAAAATCGCAGATTTGCAGAGGACAGCAATGGAAAAAACGGCGTTACCAAAGCGCAGGAGGCCGCTATGCTGGCCGGCTCCATGTTTGGGTGGCAGACCCCCGCCGCCGATCCCCAAAACTATGACGAGCAGGGGCAGCCCATCAGGCCCAGGCAGAAAGACCGAGGTGAAGCTCGATGAAGAATAGGCATAATCAAATCTGGGCGCGGATAGGTATGACATTTTCTCTTACGCCGGATGAAATGGAGCTGCTTGTTTCTGGAAACGACTTGGACAAACGAAAATGTCTTTCCCGGATTTTCACGGAGGGCAGAGCCGTGGTTAATGGTGACAGCTATATTCCAGATTCTATTATGGAGAAGTATAACGAAACCTATGGAACGCATTATGACTGCGGGGACGTGGATTTAGATACAGAAGAACTCTCCGGGAAAACTGTGTGTTTGGGTAAATTCCCTTTAAGAAATCGAGGTGAAGCCCGATGAAGGAGGAAAGACACGTTATCTGGAGCAATTATGGCCTGGACTATGAGGATTGGCGGGACGATCTGGAGGCAGAATACCCGGATTTATCCGAAAATGAGCGCATTTCCCTGATGTATGAGATCAATGGGGATTACCTGGATGATGAACGCGCTAACCTCAATGTGCAGCTCTCCCAGCCCATTTTGGTTGTAGGCGACCTGGGCCTGTGGAATGGTCGGCGCATGGGATATAAGGAAATCCCCAGCGGCAACATCAGGGACTGCCTGTATTCTGACACAGATTATTCCACCTGGTATGTGGACCGGCTGGGCGATCTGCGGTGCGACGCCATCCACCACGATGGCACGAACTTTTACCTCTACCGCGTTTACAAGGACAGCGCCAGCCCTTCTCAAATTGAACTGCTGAAAGAAAAACTATATCGCGGCATTGCAACCCGCGCCGATATTACAAGAGTGACCCGCAGGCTTGGAGATGACATCGCCAAAGTCTACGGGTTTTCCATTCCCCGGCAGAGGCAGGCCGCCGCCATGGAAAGATGAGGTGATAAAAATGGCGTCTTTACCGCCCGTAAAACTGGATACGCATGAGGACTGGTTCAACTTGCTGATGACGGTTCTCCATCAGCAGGCGGAACAGAACCCCTATGAAGAATACCGGGAGATGGCTCAAAAGCTGATCGACCAGTTTATGCGCTATGGGAGGCCCTTTGTTGACAGTGACCATGCGCCCTGCGTGGCGCTTCGGATGTACCCGAAGGAGGCCGGAAATACCATCTGGCTGTTGCTGCTCTCCCTGTGCAATCAATATGACCCGGATAAGGATTACAGCGCAGAACTGAAAGCTGCGAAAAAAGAATAAGAAAAGGAGGGGCAACCGATGGCGATACGATATAAAGCCTTGACGGAGCTGTATCTGGAAACGCAGCGCAGCGTGACAGCTCCCGACCAGTGGCGGGCATTTCTGGCTTCTGGCCGCCCGGAACAATGATGTC
>OBVO01001234.1_pt1 | contig 11529 bp, 8 predicted proteins | sample 1495151 | NCBI WGS metagenome assembly OBVO01 (sample SAMEA2580019, study PRJEB22360) | human gut metagenome | reverse complement strand
TTGGTACGGAAAAGATTGAAGATGACATCAAAGTCCTTTTCCCGGAAGCGGCTGTTGCCCGAATGGATTTAGACACTCCCCGTACCCGCGCTGCCTACGAGAAGATTATCGCCGATTTTGAGCAGGGAAAGACGGACATACTGATCGGTACGCAAATGGTATCGAAAGGTCTGGACTTTGACCACGTAAGTATAGTGGGCATCTTGAACGCGGACACCATGCTCAATTATCCGGATTTCCGTTCTTACGAACGTGCTTTCCAACTGATGGCACAAGTAGCAGGACGAGCCGGGCGTAAAAATAAACGCGGGCGGGTGGTACTGCAAACGAAAAGCATTGATCACCCCATTATCCATCAGGTTATCGGTAATAACTATGAAGAAATGGTAGACGGTCAACTCGCTGAACGACAAATGTTTCATTATCCCCCTTACTATCGGTTGGTGTATGTCTATCTGAAAAACCATAATGAAGCATTGCTGGACCAGATGGCTGCGGTCATGGCAGAGAAACTAAGAACTGTGTTCGGAAACCGGGTATTGGGGCCGGACAAACCTCCCGTTGCTCGTATCCAGACATTATTCATCAAAAAGATAGTGCTGAAGATCGAACAGAATGCCCCGATGGGACGTGCGCGGGAATTGCTACAACGTATCCAGAAAGAGATGTTGGAGGATGAACGCTATAAATCCTTGATTGTCTATTATGATGTAGACCCCATGTAGCACTCGATACAGACCTAATATTTTTCTTATAATAACCTTTATAAATTAACTAACCATGAAACGACTTACGATTTATTGCTTAACATGTCTTATTGGTGTGAGTCCTCTTTTTGCCCAGCAAGGAGTGACTCAGTGTGGAACCCCTACGGGGCAACCGAAATTTCCAATAGAAACTTATCAGGAACTGCCCGACCCTTCCTCCCCCTCTGATAAAGACTGGGCAGCAGTTACCAACCCTCAGATTTCCTGGGGAACTATTGACACCCGCTATGCGAAGCATCGGCTTCCTCAGCTGAAAAAACAGCAGCTTACCACTTTAAAAGGCTGGCGTGGCGAACGTATAAATGCGCAGGCTGTTGTCTGGACCGGCACTGAGGTGAAAGATCTGAACTTCAGCTTTACCGATTTTAAAGATAAAAAAGGAAATAGCCTTTCGGATGAGGCGTTTAAAGCCGGTTTCATCCGTTATGTAATGACCGATGAACTGAATAAAGATGGCAGAGGCGCATGCGGTCACCGTCAAGCAGTGGATTACGATTCGTTGTTGGTAGCCGACCCGATTGATACGAACTTGAAATCAATGTCTGTTCCGGCACGTACTGTTCAACCTATCTGGGTGCAATGCTGGATTCCTCAATCGGCTACTCCCGGAACCTACAAGGGTGCCTTGCTGATAAAAGACGGTTCCCGTCTGTTGCAGCAGCTTAATCTCGAAATCCTTGTTTCTTCCCGTGAACTTCCTGCACCGTCCGAATGGGCTTATCATCTGGATTTGTGGCAGAGCCCGTTTGCCGTAGCCCGTTATTATCAGGTTCCCTTGTGGAGTCAGGAGCATCTGGATGCTATGCGCCCGCTGATGAAAATGCTGGCGGATGCCGGTCAAAAGATTATCACAGCCACTTTGACACATAAACCTTGGAACGGTCAGACTGAAGATTATTTCGAGACAATGGTAACATGGATGAAACGTGCCGACGGCACTTGGGCTTTTGACTATACGGTTTTTGATCGCTGGGTAGAGTTTATGATGAGTGTCGGTATCAATCAGCAGATTAACTGTTACTCTATGGTTCCCTGGGAATTATCTTTCCAGTATTTTGATCAGGCAACAAATTCATTGAAATTTGTGAGGACAGCACCGGGAGAACCTGCTTATGAAGAAATGTGGGTTGCGATGCTTACTTCTTTTTCCAAGCATCTGAGAGAAAAGGGATGGTTTGATATTTGTGCAATTGCGATGGACGAGCGTCCGATGGATGTCATGCAGAAAACGTTGAAAGTAATCCGCAAGGCAGATCCGGAGTTTAAAGTTTCACTGGCCGGTAATTATCATGCTGAGATAGAGCCGGACTTGTACGATTATTGCATTGTTATCGGACAGAACTTCCCGGAAGAAGTACGTCTCCGCCGTGCGGCCGAGAATAAACGTACCACCTATTATACTTGTTGTACGGAAGCACATCCCAATACATTCACTTTTTCCGATCCTGCTGAGGCTGCATGGGTGAGTTTCTATTCTTCGAAGAAGCATCTGGACGGCTATCTGCGTTGGGCATACAATAGCTGGCCTTTGGAGCCGTTGCTCGATTCACGTTTCCGCACGTGGGCGGCTGGAGATACTTATCTTGTGTATCCGGGAGCCCGTAGCTGTATCCGTTTCGAACGTCTGATCGAAGGTATTCAGGCACATGAGAAAATAACGATTCTTCGTCAGGAATTTGAGAAGAAGGGAAATAAAGCCGGATTAAAGAAGATAGAGAAAATGCTGGCCCCGTTCAATTTGGGTAATATGCCGGAAATACCAGCAGCCGTTACCGTAAACCGGGCCAATCAGATACTTCATTCGTTTTGATAATAGAAACGAATGAAGCCTGTCAATTATTAAACGTAAATTATGAAGAAAATATTATTTGTCTGCCTCGGAAATATCTGCCGTAGCTCTACGGCGGAAGGAGTAATGCTTCACCTGATCAAAGAAGCCGGACTGGAAAAAGAATTTGTGATTGATTCCGCCGGAATCCTGTCTTATCATCAAGGCGAATTGCCGGATAGCCGGATGCGTGCACACGCTGCCCGTCGGGGCTATCAACTGGTTCATCGCTCCCGTCCGGTGCGGACAGAGGACTTTTATAATTTTGATTTGATTATTGGCATGGACGACCGTAACATAGATGATCTGAAAGAAAAAGCTCCTTCTACGGAAGAGTGGAAAAAGATTCATCGTATGACGGAGTACTGTACCCGCATTCCCGCCGACCATGTCCCCGACCCCTACTATGGAGGGGCCGAAGGATTTGAATATGTGCTGGATGTACTCGAAGACGCTTGCGCTGGTCTGCTTACTTCTTTAACTCAGGATAACTGATCCGTGTGTGATAAGCGATCTTCAGTTTTTCTTTGAATACCGTCTTGATGGTCGCAATGTCCTTGAAAGTGATAGGGCATTCTTTGAAATAACCTTCAGCAACTTGGGAGTCTATAATTTTGTCGACCAGGTTGCTGATAGTTTCTTCCGTATATTCCGGCAGACTGCGTGACGCCGCTTCGACAGCATCCGCCATCATCAGAATAGCTGTCTCCTTTGAGAAAGGATTAGGGCCCGGATAGGTGAACAGTTCTTCATTCGGTTCCTCGTCGGGGTGCTCGTTCTTCCATGAGATATAGAAGAACTTCGTTTTTCCCCGTCCATGATGGGTGCTGATAAAGTCTTTGATTACTTTCGGCAGATTATGCTTGTCCGCCAGTTTTAATCCGTCTGTCACATGACTGATCACGACCTGGGCACTTTGCTCATAATTCAGATTCTTATGAGGATTGACGCCTCCCGACTGATTTTCCGTAAAGAAAGCGGGATTCTCCATCTTGCCGATATCATGATACAAAGCTCCGGTACGTACTAATTGACTTTTCGCTCCAATACGGATCGCTGCTTCTGCCGCCAGATTGGCTACCTGCATAGAGTGCTGGAAAGTTCCGGGCACGGTTTCGGACATCTGCCGGAGAAGATCACTGTTGATATTGGAAAGTTCGACCAAAGTCACATTAGAGGTAAAGCCGAACGTCTTTTCCAGCAGAAACAGCAACGGATATGTAAACAGCAGCAGAATACCATTAATAAAGAAATAGGTATACATCCGTGCATTCAACTTAGAGAAGTCATTGGCAAGTCCATTCTCGGTCATTAGCTCGAATGCGAAGTAAATAGCCGCATAAGTCAGTATCACCAATAAGGCCGTGCGGAAGAGCTGTGATCTCTGCGAAAGTTCCCTTAAACTGAAAATGGCAACTAATCCGGCAGCCAACTGCGTCAGAATGAACTCATGCGGAAAACGCAGGGATATAGAGCAGATTAATATCGTAATGACATGTGTCAGAAAGGCAGTTCGTGAATCGAGGAAAACCCGTATGATAATGGGCAGCATCGCGTACGGAATCATATATACATTAAATATATTATGTGATACCATGAAAGCTGTTACTACACTATAAAATACAATCAGTGTAAACAGTAACGACAGGCTGCCTTTGCGCTCATAATAATCTTTTCGGAACAGGTCGAGATAGAGCATAAAGCAAAGCATCAGCATACCGACAAACAAAATCTGTCCGCCAAGAATCAAGCGGCTCTGATCAATGGATTCACTTCGCTTGATAGACTCTTTGCGTAATGATTCCAGAATATTGTACGTTTCGGGGCTGATGATTTCTCCACGGTCTATAATTTTCTGTCCGCTGACGACTAATCCGTTGGCCCAGGAATAGTTGTTCAGCATTTCCTCTTTGGCGGTCTGTGTCCGTTGCTGGTCGAATGTGAGATTGGGCGTGATATATTCGTTTAAAGAACATTGTCTCAGAATCTCACGGTTGAAGTGGGTCGTATCTGCGGAAAGCAAGTACTCATAAGCTTTTTTGACCGTATATATATGATCGGTAGGCTTGGAGTTGGCGAGTTTATCGTCGATGATCATGATTGCCGAAGTACTGTCCTTGTGGAGTTCTTGTATGTTTTCTGTCGAAACGATGCCCTCTCCGTATATTTCTTTTAATGTCCGTTCGATGTATCGCAGATAATCTACGGAAGGAAGTATACCTTTCAGGTGAGTATGGTAATTCTCTTTCAGCTTGGCGATTGCGTCTTTCTCTACTTGTTTGTCAAGCAGATAATATGGTTGGAAGGAAGCCAGCAAACTATCCTGTTCCCGGTTCACCACTGCGTCGTCTTTATAGATCGGAAAGTCAAAAGTGGCTATCAGCTGCCCGTACTTCCAGGGCTTGTTTATGTCAAACTGATAGTTGAATTTTCCGTCACGTGGCAGGAAATAGACAATCAGTGTCACTGTCGCTACAAACAGCAATGATTTATATAATATATCTCTTCTTGAGAACCTCTTTTTCTTCTTCATATGTTCCATACGCATTGAAATTTTTGCGAAAAGTACAAAAAAAAACAATAGTGTGGAAAAAAAGGTTTAATTTTGCCACGATTTACCTATACTAACCCAAATTATGGCAGAAAGAAAAGTAAGAGTTCGTTTTGCTCCGAGTCCTACGGGAGCATTGCACATCGGTGGTGTGCGTACAGCTTTGTATAATTATCTATTTGCGCGTCAACACGGCGGAGACCTCATTTTCCGTATTGAAGATACTGACTCCAACCGGTTCGTGCCGGGAGCGGAAGAGTATATACTTGAGTCATTCAAGTGGTTGGGTATCCACTTTGACGAAGGAGTGAGCTTCGGTGGAGAACACGGCCCGTACCGTCAGTCCGAACGTCGCGAAATCTATAAGAAATACGTGCAGATTTTGTTGGATAATGACAAGGCATACATCGCTTTTGATACTCCCGAGGAACTGGACGCTAAGCGTGCGGAAATTGCTAACTTCCAATATGATGCATCGACCCGCGGGATGATGCGTAATTCTCTGACAATGTCGAAAGAAGAAGTGGACGCATTGATTGCTGAAGGAAAGCAATATGTGGTTCGCTTTAAGATCGAGCCGAACGAGGATGTTCACGTGAATGACTTGATTCGTGGCGAAGTCGTTATTAATTCATCTATTCTGGATGACAAGGTGCTTTATAAGTCGGCTGACGAACTGCCTACTTATCATCTCGCAAACATTGTGGATGACCATTTGATGGAAGTGTCTCATGTAATCCGTGGCGAAGAATGGTTGCCTTCGGCACCGCTGCACGTACTTTTGTACCGTGCATTCGGCTGGGAAGACACGATGCCGGAATTTGCCCACTTGCCTTTGCTGTTGAAGCCGGAAGGAAACGGTAAACTAAGCAAGCGTGACGGCGACCGTTTGGGATTCCCTGTATTCCCGTTGGAATGGCGTCCGGAATCGGGAGAAGTGTCTTCCGGATATCGTGAATCGGGTTATTTGCCCGAAGCGGTGATTAACTTCCTGGCTTTGTTGGGATGGAATCCGGGCAACGATCAGGAAGTGATGTCTATGGACGAGATGATAAAACTGTTCGACATTCATCGTTGCAGCAAGTCCGGAGCTAAGTTCGATTACAAAAAAGGTATTTGGTTCAATCATCAGTATATCCAGCTTAAACCGAATGAAGAAATTGCCGAACTGTTTTTGCCTGTGTTGAAAGAGCATGGGGTAGAGGCTCCTTTCGAGAAGGTCGTTACGGTAGTCGGCATGATGAAAGACCGTGTAAGTTTTATCAAGGAACTGTGGGATGTATGTAGTTTCTTCTTTGTGGCTCCTGCTGAATATGACGAAAAGACAGTGAAGAAACGCTGGAAAGAAGACTCGGCAAAATGTATGACTGAGTTGGCGGAAGTAATTGCCGGCATCGAGGATTTCAGCATTGAAGGTCAGGAGAAAGTAGTGATGGACTGGATTGCTGAAAAAGGTTACCATACAGGTAATATAATGAATGCTTTCCGTCTGACACTGGTAGGCGAAGGTAAAGGTCCGCATATGTTCGATATTTCCTGGGTATTGGGTAAGGAAGAGACATTGGCTCGTATGAAGCGTGCCGTAGAGGTACTTAAATAATTAGGATTTGTAAATTATGCTTTACAATCTGGCAATAGTTATTTATGACCTTTTGGTTCATTTTGCTGCTCCGTTCAGCCGTAAGCCCCGAAAAATGATGAAAGGGCATTGGGTGGTGTATGAACTTCTACGACAGCAAGTGGAGAAAGGGGAGCAGTATATTTGGTTTCACGCTGCTTCGCTTGGCGAGTTTGAACAAGGGCGTCCATTAATAGAAATGATCAGGGAAAAATATCCCGATTATAAGATATTGCTTACATTTTTCTCTCCGTCCGGTTACGAAGTGCGCAAGCATTACCGGGGAGCGGACATTGTCTGCTATCTGCCGTTTGATAAACCGCGGAATGTGAAGAAGTTCCTGGATATTGCAAACCCGTGCATGGCATTCTTTATCAAGTACGAATTTTGGAAGAATTACCTGGATGAGCTTCATAAGCGTCGCATCCCGGTGTATAGTGTTTCTTCCATTTTCCGTCGCGATCAGATATTCTTTAAATGGTATGGTGGGACTTATCGTAATGTGCTGAAGGATTTCGATCATTTGTTTGTGCAGAATGAGGCTTCCAAACGCTATTTGTCGAAGATTGGCATTTGTCGTGTGACAGTGGTGGGAGATACCCGTTTCGACCGTGTGTTGCAGATTCGGGAAGAGGCCAAAGACCTTCCGTTGGTGAAAATGTTTAAAGGAGACAATGCCTTTACGTTTGTGGCAGGCAGTTCTTGGGGACCGGATGAAGATTTATTCCTGGAGTACTTCAACACCCATCCGGAAATGAAGTTGATCATCGCTCCGCATGTGATTGATGAAAATCATCTGGTGGAGATTATCAGTAAACTGAAACGTCCTTATGTACGCTATACTCGTGCTGACGAAAAGAATGTACTGAAAGTTGATTGCTTGATTATCGATTGCTTCGGACTGTTATCTTCTATTTACCGCTATGGAGAAGTGGCTTATATCGGAGGTGGTTTTGGCGTCGGTATTCATAATACGCTGGAAGCTGCTGTATATGGCATCCCTGTTATCTTCGGACCGAAATATCAGAAGTTTATGGAAGCAATCCGGTTGCTCGAAGCTAAAGGCGCATACTCAATTAAAGACTATCACGAGTTGAAAACCTTGCTGGACCGTTTTCAGGCAGATGATGTTTTCATGCGTGAGACCGGTGCGAATGCTGGTTATTATGTGACCAGTAATGCCGGAGCTACGGAGAAGATTATGCACATGATTAACTTTTAGAGATGGATAAGGTTGGGCGTCGCCTGAAAAACAGGTAAGCCCTATCATTTCGCTCTGCTGTTCTGAGCTTGTCGTCTCGTTTTTCTTAAAGAAGAGAGATTCGTCAATGAACTCAGAATATAACAGAATAAGATAAGAATAAGGAGATGTGTCAGAACTCCCCTTTTAACGAATTCATCTTCGCCACAACTATCTGTAGCGAAGATGATTTTTAATTTATAAGGGTTTCGATACACCCGCTTACCAGTACATCTTTTGAAAATGCTGGTATTCTATTTATTTATTTCCTGTTTTAATAACTCTTCCAGTTCTTTTCGTGTCACATGGGTGAATCGTTTCACTATATTTCCTTGCTTGTCTATCACCAAATACATGGGCAAACCTTTCATCTGAAAATGTTTCCAAAGATAACCCCATTGCTTTTCGTTTAACCAATAATGTTCACCGACAATGTCTTGTATGAGTATTTTCCAAGTCTTTTCGATGGAACTGGGGCCAGTTAGGTAGACAAAAGCTACGTTTTCGCCTAATTCTTTTTTAATAGGTTCATATTCTTTAATCGTCCTTCGGCAGCCACCGCACCAGGTAGCCCAAAAGTCAATGAATTGTACTTTTCCTTTATGGCGGTCGACGAGAGCAGACAGTAATTCTTCTTCTGATACTTTAGGTGCTTCGCAGACAGAGTATTTCTTTGTTGTCACTTTTGCGCGTGGTTGCATCTGTCGGTTCATGTCTTGAATGATTCCTAAGAAAATCGGGTTTGTAATTTCCGTTGCCATAGCTTCTTGTTGAGTGGTCAGTGGTTTTAAATTATATAGGCTGGAGCGCATATAGATTGCCCGTATATAATCGACCATTAAACAAGTGCTGTCTTGCATGATATGGCTCAGATACTCCTTCGCTTTGGTGAATAGTTTCTGACTGAATTCATTATATTCTTTGGGGTATTTTGCAATAAGCGCGATCAGCTCGCTGCCTTGTTGGAAGGGGATACCTGTTTTGAGAGCTGTCTCGTATTGGCGAATAAGCGCTTGTTCCTCCTTTGTAAGCGCTGCTTTTGATAGTAAATACTTCTCAAATTTTAAAGGATCATGATGTAGCTCATAGAGTTCTCCTGAGATCACGTTGCGGTAATTGTAACAATAGAGCGCTAAGGGATGATTGACAGGGAAACTCTTTAGGAAATCATAGAAATTGGCAGGAAAATCAAAATTGGCAAAGGCTGTACTGGCTTGTTCACGCGTGATGTTTTCCTTCTTCTGATAAGCCGTTTGCAGACAATAACGGGTTGCATTCAGATTCTCTATGCAATCGAACGCACATGAGAGATTGGCAAGTGTGCGGGTATCTTCACTAAATTGCGTTTTTGTGTTGTTGTGTGCCACGCACTGTTTGTATTGGTCGATGCAGCGTTTCTTAAATTCATTGGCGCTGATGCCTGCAATAGAATCCAGTATGTCGCCATTTCTATAAACCGGAGCTATTCTTGTAATCAATTCTGGCTGGCACCATTCATTATTGATGGTAGCATATTGTCCGCTGAATACAAATTGTTTTCCTTGCGGATTGCTTAGATTGACCGCTACATTAGTTTCTTTATCGGGACTTAGCAGAATGACTATATCGGCTTTCCCTATCGTCATCCGTACTTGTGTGTTATGATAGAGAGGAATATTGATTTTGAAGCTTCCGTCTGCTTCGATAGTCGGGAAGAGGGTTTCGGCTGCCCCCATCACAATATTAGGAGCTCCGATTTTGAGGTCCGGATGATCATCAGGGCTATAATTAGCTATTGTGCCGCTTAGTATGGCTTTTCCTTTTTGATATTCGGGACTCCGTAATTGTGCTTGTACTATGTTGAATAGCAGGGACAAGAAAAGGAAGGTAAACAGTCTGTTCATAATAGTTCTTTGATTGCATTTATAATTTCTTTATCTGTATTCTCTGTGCTATATCCTCTGATTATTTTTCGTATGATTCGTTTCTGGTCCAGTATGAAAAAGAAGGGCGCAGCCCCACCTGTCTGGTATTGTTTGATAACTTCGTTCGTGGCATTTAGAATCGTATAATTCAAATCTTTCCGTTTGGCGTAGTTTCGGATGGCGGATGCATTGTGGCTCCAGGATTCTATAGCAATGAGATCAAACTCCTCGTTGCTGAATAACTCTTTTAACTTTTTCAGAAAAGGTACAGCTGCCTGGCAGGCGCCACAGCCAATGCCGGTGAAATTGATTAGTATGACTTTGCTTTTGCAGTTGGCAAGTGATAAAGACTGTCCATCTATATTTTCTAATATCCATCCCGGAGCTTTTTGGCCTGTGAGTCCGGATGTGGATGGCGAGTCTCCGCTTTTCTTGTGGAGATCGCTGTATTTAACTGTTTCATAATCTTTGGGGAAATAATCATTGATGTTAAAGTCTCTGATGTTGAGCTTGTTAATCTGAAGGTTGGAACAAGTTGAAACGGAAATATCATGTGACATTTCCCTTCGCTCCTTAAAAGGTAAATTATCCGATTTATTAATCCATAATTCATAAATAGAAGTCGTATTGCCGATATCGAATGGGGGAAGAGGCATGTGGAAGGCTTTTCCAAAGAATTCAACCTGTTGTTCCTCATTGATTGTTAGTTTGAAATAGTAATCATTACCCTCGTCTTTCAGTTCTATGGTGATATTATCATCAGTGGTAAGCGCATACTTGATGATGTTCTTTGCGAAATTGAAGAATGGAGGTCTTACTAGCCTGAAAGGGAGTGGTTTGAATGTGAAGTCATCAATTACTAACTTTTTATTATCGTGATAGGCTTCTACTCTTACGTTACCATCATAACAAAAGTTTAGCTTTGTAGTATCCTTGGCATCCAGTGAAACATAGCTTGCGCCGATGGTTGAATCTATGGGGTGATTATATTCTTTGATGAATCCATGTAGAATGGATAATGCGGTGGAGTCCCCGGGTTGCCAGCTTTCGTTAGCAACATAATATGTTGCGGATTCAATTTTCTCTAGATTGGCAAATACCTTTTTTAAATAGTCTCTCTCTCTGTTTTGAGCATTGACTGCCGGCATTGTTGCAAAAAGGAGAGTAATAAGCAGTAGTTTTGTTTTCATGATTGATCGTGGAGTAGTATGTTTTCTATAGTTAGATGTTTTTATTCTGTTTGATTACAAATCTACGAATAATTCGTAAATTAGAGGCAGGCAATTGGTTAAATAAAACAAATGAATACATGAACTCCTTCATGGATATTAGCTGATCCAATACGCTCCTTTGCTAATTTTTCAAAGATCAGAGATGCATTGAATATAGTACCCTGAAAACACATGAACTTACTAATGATCTGGAACCTGATATTTATATTATTCATGTGAATCAGTAGTTGAATGTTGTTCATTTCTTTGCGGTTTTGAACTAAATGATAGTCAATAGTATCTTAAATGGGCTGTCTAAAAAGTCAATAGTATCTTAACTCTCCTCCTTCTGGAAGCTACCCTTTATACACAAGTCTTAGCTGATTAACTCATACAGTTCAAACTGTGTA
>OBVO01001233.1_pt1 | contig 11533 bp, 9 predicted proteins | sample 1495151 | NCBI WGS metagenome assembly OBVO01 (sample SAMEA2580019, study PRJEB22360) | human gut metagenome | reverse complement strand
ACTGTCACTGCGTGATCTTCTCTCTGCATCGCATCGATCCGGCTGTACAGCGCCAGGATTCCCATCTCATCGATACGATATCCATTCTCCTGTGCGTAAGTCTGACCAAATGTAACCAGCTCATCATTTACAAAGATCGGCACTTCCAATCTGCTTGTAAATTTCTTTCTGAATTCTCTATTGGAAGAAAGAACCCGATCCAGCGGCTTTCTCTGCTCTTCCAATACGATCAGCATCTCACCTGTATCCTTTTCCATCGCCTTGTTCAGCTTCGCAACCGTTCTTTCACTTAATTTTCCGGCTTTTTCAATGATCAGTGCTCCACCATATAATTTTGCTACGATATCACTGATCTTCTTTTTATTCAATGCCTCACCTGTGATGATCGCGACTCTTCCCTGACGGATCTTTCTCTGCTTCTGGATTGCCTTTACGACATCAACTGCGAGAACCGTCTTTCCATTCCCCTTGTTTCCAACGATCAGGAGGTTTCCTGTGTTTGAAGTACCTTTTCTATTCGTACAATTGCGATCCTGCTCCAGAACATCTACCAGCTGTTCGCTCATACCACGTACCGGAACAAAGTAGGAGAACAGCTTCTTCTGCTCCTCTGTCAGCCCTGCTTTTCTTGCACCCTGTCCGGACAGATCATAGCGGCTGTGTACCAAAAATCCTGTATCGGAAATCGATAATGCATCTGCAATCTCATCCATCGGAAGTGGTGCAGTCTTTCCTGTCGCAATCAGCTTCGCAGTCTCTTTTCTGCTCAGCGGTGTCGTAGAACTCAGAATATCCGACTCAACAGGCTCTTCATCCGGAATCTCACGATCGTCCGGTTCATCACTCAGCGTCGGCTTGAACTCTTCCTGCAGCCCTGCTGCAATCGATTCGTAATCGTCCTCATAATCATCATCGTAATCCAGTTCTTCTTCGAATTCCTCTTCCAGTTCCTCTGCTGCGTCTTCTGTCAGAAGGTCTTCATAATCTTCTGCACTGTCAACCTCCAGAGTCAGCTCTTCTGATTCCATTCTAAGCTCTTCTGTTGCTTCCTCCTTATTCTCAAGAGGTTCAACAGGAGTACTCGTGTGTACCGGAATCTCCTCACTCTCTTCTTCCGGAATCACACCTTCAATCTCATCGATCATCCTCTGAATATCCGGGGATAAGATCGGGCTCTTTGGCTTGCGCTCAATCTGTTCTATATCCTCTTCGTTCACTTCTGGAACTTCTTCCGGTTCAACACTGCCCTCTGCGGCTTCCCACTCAGCAAGAATATCATCAATATCAAGTATATCGTCAACCGGCTCGTCTATTCTCTCATCCTCTTTGATTTCTGTTTCTTCTAATTTAATAGATTCTTTTTCCATATCTTCCTTCTCAGCCTCTTCTGCTACTTCAGGTTCCTCGATTACTTCCACATCTGCTGCATCTGCCATTTCCGGTTCTGCCAGCTCTTCTAATTCTTTCAGATCAACTTCCTTAACTTTCGTCTCGATCGTCTCCTCAACGATCTCTTCTACAGGTTCTTCGATCACTTCTTCCTCTGCCACTTGATCCAACAATTCCAGATCTGATAATGACTCAATCTCTTCCAGTGCTTCTGCCAAATCTGAGCAATCATCTTCTCCTGTACTCTCCTGGCCATCGGCTTCAAGCGGCTCTGCGTCCTCTTCTGCCAATTCCTCGATGTCTTCTTCGTACTCTTCCGCATCCTCTTCTGAAAGTTCCAGCTCTTCCTGCTCCTGCGCTTCTTCTTTTTCTGTATGGAACAGATTCTGAAGCGCCTCGCCAAGCTTCATCGTATCACCCAGCTTCTTCTTCGACGGCTCCGCTTTTTTCAGCTGCTCTGCCACTTCCTCCTCACTGAGTTCGGCATTCTCTGGCTCTGCGATCTGCTCAGAACGCTCCAGCATATCCTCTGTATAGCGGGCAGCTTCTTCCTGCTCTCTTCTCCGCTTTTCTTCTTCCTCAGCTTTTATTCTGCCCAGATCGATCAGTTTTTCTGCTTCCCTTTCTGAAGATTTTTCTGCTTCTTCCAGCCTTCTGTCATACTTTTCCTGCTGCAGCGGAGTCAATGGCTTGTATCGCATCTTCAGTTCCATAGCCTTGTATACATACTTGCCTTCGCTGAACCACAGGATCAGATCATCACACTCTTCCAGACATTCGGCTGTCATCCCGGCTTCTTCATATCTCTTGGCCAGCTCGTATGCCCACTCTTCGACATACTCTGCTTTTTTGAACTGCTCCAACGCACGGATCTGCTGCTCGATCGGAGCTCTTCGTGCTCTCAACAGGCGGTATCTTAGGATGTACTGATTCGGATCTTTTGGTGCAGCCTGTACGTATTCATCATAATAGTCGATTGCCTCTTCCAGATTTCCAACCTTTATCGCAAGAGTGCACAAGCGATATAATATCTTTCTGCTCCCCTCTGTTCTATGATAGGCAGCTCTCAGAACTCCAAAACTCTTACGGTAATCTCTGATCTTTTCATATATATTGCTGACGTTTAACAGCATATTTACATTTCTGACACGCTTCCAATCAATGCTGTCAGCAATCTCAGCGGCTCTGTTGTATGCACCGTTTTCCATAAGTTTTAGCATCTGTTCTGTCTTCAACTTATATTCATACTTGTCCACTATGCTCACCTCATTATACTTAGTCTGTACCTTACAGGTATCTTTCTCTTCATTGCCTAGTTTGTTCTAGTTTACCATATGACTCCCGTAATGTCAAAAAAATGCACCCTCAATTGACATTGAAGATGCATTTTACTTTTTATTCAAATTTTTCATATTCTATTTTATAAATCGAAGGAACTTCTCAATTCTGTTCCTGTAAGACCTTTACACTTGTTAATTGATATAGCAGTCTGTCCACTAAGACTGGCTTATATGAAACCTCCTGTTCTTCAATTTAACAATATCTATAACCTAAATCCGACTCGGTATCGGTATCATCCTATCATGAAAGTCCTCTCTTCAGTTATTCTCTCTATAACCTTTCGGCTGCTGCAGTATCATCTGACGATATTCCAACATCCTATTTGATTATTCTTTCTATAACTGGGGGTGCTTCATATAAAACTGATATTCCTTATCCATGTTTCTTTACACATGTTCGGGAACTTTGGCTACATGTGGTATCTATATTCAATACGTCTGTAGATGTCGAATCTTTTCATTTTCATCCAGCTTTACAATCTCTTCGATTTGATCTTTTCATTCACTTTTACTGGATCTTATCTTTCGTGGTAAAGGTCTCTTTTACAGGAACCTGCATCTACCGTACCACTGACATATTGAAATGTAACTGATGATATACTGTCCATTGGACCTCTGCCTCCTTAGTTCGTTTATTTTTAATCTAACAGAACGACTGCTTACTAAATTAAGAATCGCTCTTTAGTTAAATATCCTTTTGAGATGTGTGATTGTTGTATCTCTTTTGGATTGACTTAATAATAACACTATCCCTTTTAGTTGTCAACACACTTTTTTATATTTTATCGAAATGATTTTTAAATTATTACTTTTTATCAGAATTTTCTGAATATTTATTTTGTATAATCTGCGTATTGTTATTATAATCCGAACCGGATATAATGAATTTACTTTTTAGCTGTCGTCTGTACAGCATTGGCTTCTTTCTTTTAGAAGCTGTCTGTTTTTCGGCGTTTCGCCAGATTTTCAGTTGATTTTAACCGAACACAAGAATAAGAAGATTGCATCTACAGGATAAGTTTTTTATAATGGAGGAAAGTACATGAGAAAAAATAAAAAAAGAAATCACCAGAAACACCCTGTCCCGAATCACAAATATAAGGATCGGCTTTTTCGCCTGGTTTTCAATAACAAGAGGGATCTTTTGGACCTATACAATGCATTGAATAATACCTGCTATGAAAATCCGAATGATCTTGAAGTGAATACACTGGAGGACGCTGTTTATCTCTCTATGAAAAATGATATTTCATTCCTGATCGGCGGGACACTGAATCTCTATGAACATCAGAGCACGTATAATCCAAATATGCCATTGCGCGGACTGATCTATCTCGCCAGGTTGTATGATGGATACGTCGAGACGGAAAACATCAATTTATACAGCAGCACTTTGAAGAAGCTGCCGATTCCTCAATACTTTGTGTTCTATAACGGCACCAAAGAACAACCTGATGAGACGATTCTTCGATTGACGGATGCGTTTGAATCTGTATCCGATAATCGGCAGCCTTGTCTGCAGTGCACCGCAGTGATGCTGAATATCAATTACGGACATAACCTTGCGCTTATGGAAAAATGCCAGCGGCTGAAAGAGTATTCTATTTTTGTGGATACGGTAAGGATTCAGTGTAAGAAAACGAGTGATCCGAGGCACGCTGTCACGAAAGCGGTGGACATCTGTATTGAAAAGGGAATTCTTCGGGATGTACTGGTGAAACATAAAGCGGAGGTAATCAGTATGGTTCTGACATCGTTTAATCAAAAGGCTTATGAAGAAGACTTAAAAAACCAGTATAAAGAGGGTATTGAGGAGGGCATTAATCTTGGACAAAAAGAAATTGTTCTCCATATGCTTCATTCCGGCAACTCTCCGGAGCAGATTGCTCAGCTGACCGGAATTGATGTTGAAGTTGTAAAACAATGGATTGAAAAAGGGGATTCTTCAGGATGTGCTGGTGAAGCATAAAGCGGAGGTAATCAGTATGGTTCTGACATCGTTTAATCAAAAGGCTTATGAAGAAGACTTAAAAAACCAGTATAAAGAGGGTATTGAGGAGGGGTTTAGCCTTGGTCGTATGCAAATGGCTCAGGAAATTGTCTTACGTTTATTCCAGTCCGGCAACTCCCCGGAGCAGATTGCTCAGCTGACCGAGATTGATGTTGAAGCTGTCAAACAGTGGATTGAAAAAGGGGATTCTTCGGGATGTGCTGGTGAAGCATAAAGCGGAGGTAATCAGTATGGTTCTGACATCGTTTAATCAAAAGGCTTATGAAGAAGACTTAAAAAACCAGTATAAAGAGGGTATTGATCTTGGTCGTATGCAAATGGCTCAGGAAATTGTCTTACGTTTATTCCAGTCCGGAAACTCCCCGGAGCAAATTGCTCAGCTGACCGGGATTGATGTTGAAGCTGTAAAACAGTGGATTGAAGAGGCTAAATAATTTTTGTAAAACACATCCCCCGGATACAAAACTTTTCTGTCTTGCATCCGGGGGATTTTCTCACATTTTCTTTATTCTCTTAGCAGATCTCTGCTCCTGCCGGCATTGATTTTTCCGGTGTCATCAGTGCAAGGTTGCCTTCTGCATCTTCTGCGCATAACAGCATTCCTTCTGATAATACGCCTGCCAGTTTTGCAGGTTTCAGATTCACGAGAACCATGACTTTCTTTCCAACCATTTCTTCGGCTGTGTAATGACCTTTGATTCCGGATACGATCTGTTTTACCTGGCTTCCGATCTTCACCTGTGAGCAAAGGAGTTTTCTGGATTTTTTCACTTCTTCGCAGGCAATGATCTCTCCGACCTGGAACTGCATTTTTCCAAAATCATCAAATGTGATCTCTGGTTTTGCTTCAATATCGATCACATCTTCCTCTTCTTTTTCTTCTTCAACCGGTGGATGCAGCTCTTCTACTTTTTTCAGAACTTCTTCCAGATCCAGTCTTGCGAAGAGGATTTCCGGTTTTTCTGTTACATGACCATTTCCGAGCTGCTCCAGAATCTTTTTGCTTGTGGATGGCATAAAGGATTCCAGAAGTTCTGCACCGCGGGAAATGCTCTGAATGAGGTTCCAGAGAACTGTTTCCAGACGGTCTTTTTTTGCTTCATCTTTTGCGAGTACCCATGGCATTGTCTCGTCAATGTATTTGTTGCAGCGTTTGAAGAGATTGAAAATTTCTGTCATTGCATCTGCCACACGCAGCTCTTCCATCTTGTCTTCGACTGCTTTTGGTGTGCTTTCTGTCACTGCCTTCAGATCTGCATCAACCTCTTCTGCCACACCTTTGTCTGTTACAGTTCCGCCGAAATATTTATTTGTCATGGAAACGGTTCTGTTGACCAGATTTCCCAGTGTGTTGGCAAGATCAGAATTCATGCGCTCTACCATCAGTTCCCATGTGATAACTCCATCATTTTCAAATGGCATCTCATGAAGAACAAAGTAACGAACTGCATCAACGCCGAAGAAATCTACCAGTTCATCTGCGTAAAGGACGTTTCCTTTGGATTTACTCATTTTTCCGTCTCCCTGAAGCAGCCATGGATGTCCGAATACCTGTTTTGGAAGCGGAAGATCCAGTGCCATCAAAAAGATTGGCCAGTAAATTGTATGGAAGCGAATGATATCTTTTCCGATCAGATGCAGATCTGCCGGCCATAATTTGTGAAACTGCTCCGTGCTGTTTCCATCGCAGTCGTATCCGATTCCTGTGATATAGTTTGTAAGCGCATCCAGCCATACGTAAGTTACATGTTTCGGATCGAAGTCTACCGGGATTCCCCATTTGAATGATGTTCTGGAAACACACAGATCCTGCAGTCCCGGAAGCAGGAAGTTGTTCATCATCTCGTTTTTACGGGATACCGGCTGAATGAATTCCGGATGTGTGTTGATATGCTCGATCAGTCTGTCTGCATATTTGCTCATTTTAAAGAAGTATGCTTCTTCTTTCGCAGGCTGTACTTCACGTCCGCAGTCCGGACATTTGCCGTCTACAAGCTGTGATTCTGTGAAGAAAGATTCACATGGAGTACAGTACATTCCTTCATAGTGCCCTTTGTAAATATCTCCCTGATCGTACAGTTTTTTAAAGATCTTCTGTACCTGTTTTTCATGATCTTCGTCTGTTGTACGGATAAATTTGTCATAAGAAGTATCCATCAGATCCCAGATTTTCTTGATTTCTCCGGAAACATTGTCTACGAATTCTTTTGGTGTTACTCCCGCCTCTTCTGCTTTGAGCTCGATCTTCTGACCATGCTCATCGGTTCCTGTCTGGAAAAATACATCATATCCCTGACTTCTCTTGTATCTTGCGATCGCGTCAGCCAGAATAATCTCATAAGTGTTTCCAATATGCGGTTTGCCTGATGTGTAGGCAATCGCTGTTGTGATATAATATGGTTTCTTGTCTGCCATCTCTCTTCTCTCCTTCATAAAAAATCCCGTCTTCCTGCTGCCAAGAAGACGGGTGAATACCGTGTTACCACTTCTGATTTATCTCAGCCTCACGGCTGAAACCTCTGTGAGTGCTGCCAAAAACACTCTCTCGCTGTAAAGGGCGAACCCATCGCAGTTCACATCATGCTTGCTGCGCCGCTCGGGAGCCATGTTCGATCATCTTCCGTTCATCCCTCTCAGCATCGGATCCTTTCTCGGATCTTCCGGGAATTCTCTGTAAAATTTCGGATAACCTACTCTCTCCGTCTTTGCATTTTCCGTATGATTTTTCTACCAGATATGTGTATAAAATACACACTTTCTCGTTGAAAATCGTATCACAGCCGGAATGATAAGTCAAGATTGCACCTTTTAAAAATTTGTCTTATTACGATCCAGCGGCCACTTCGACCAGAAATTTTTTCTGCCGTAATGCCTCTTCGATCAGATCCAGTGTCTCTTCGGAATCTGCCTCGATCAGATGATAGTGATAATTGGAGGTAATATTTTTCAGAGGACTTGATTTTCCCCGCTTAATATCCTCTACAAATTCCATCACTTTTCGTCTGGATGTGATGTTAATCTCTGCCTCCATGTGACCGTACACCCTGTGATTGACCATCACGTTCACCACTTTTCCGCCCAGATCCACTACCGTACACAGCTCGTCTTCCAACTCTTCATCCGTGTGATTCACTTTGAAGATCCGGTTCACGGAATGTGGAGTATTCAGAAGATATCCCCTGTTTGTGGATATGATCTCATGTCCCGCTGCCCGGATCAGTGCGATATCCTGCACGATCACCTGCCGGCTGACATCAAATTCTTTTGCAAGCTGCGCCCCAGATACCGGAATACTGCTTTTTTTAATCTGATTTATGATTTGATCTCTGCGTTCAGAACCTGTCATAAATACTGTTCCTCTCTTTCTTTTTCTGCATCTTTATTCCACTGCATGCAGATTCTTTAAAGAAATATCCAGGATCGGAGCGGAGTGTGTCAACGCACCGCTGGAAATATAGTCAACTCCGATCTCTGTCAGACGCGCGATATTTTCTTTTGTCACATTTCCGGAGCACTCTGTCTGGGCTCTTCCGTCGATCAACTCCACTGCTTTTTTCATATCCTCCGGTGACATATTATCCAGCATGATGATATCTGCGCCGGCTTCCACCGCTTCTTTTACCATGTCCAGATTTTCTACTTCTACTTCAATTTTTCTGACAAACGGCGCATACTCTTTTGCCATCTGCACCGCTTTTGTCACGCTTCCCGCTGCTCCGATGTGGTTATCTTTTAACAGCACACCGTCAGAAAGGTTGTAACGGTGGTTGTATCCGCCGCCTGCACGAACTGCATATTTCTCAAAAATACGCATATTCGGTGTTGTTTTTCTTGTATCGAGGAGTTTGATCTTGCTTCCTTCCAGAAGTTTTGCAACAGAATTGGTATAGGTCGCGGTTCCGCTCATTCTCTGAAGATAGTTCAGCGCAACTCGTTCTCCGGAAAGAAGAACACGGATGTCTCCTTTGACTTTTCCCATCAGCTGTCCGTTTTTCACTTCTTCTCCGTCTTTGCAGTATAACTCTGCCTTCGTGTCCGGATCCAGAAGGGTAAACACTCTCTCGAACACTTCCAGTCCGGCAATAATTCCATCCTGTTTGCAGATCAGGTCTACTTCACCTGCCACTGCCTCTTTCATCACTGAATTGGTTGTCACATCTTCACTGGAAATGTCTTCTTTTAACGCTTCTAAGATCAGGTGATCTGCCTGAAGCTTCATTGTAATCTGATTCATCTGGTTTCTCCTTTATTTTTCATCTATTCTTTCATTTTATACAGCCTGTTCTTTTTCCAGGCACCATTGCTCTTTGATAAGATTTGCCGCTCTTTTTGCAAATACAAGACTCTCCAGAAGAGAGTTGCTTGCCAGACGGTTCGCTCCGTGCACACCGTTGCAGCTTGTCTCTCCCACTGCAAACAGCTGCGGCATGGACGTGTGGCTGTTCTTGTCTACCCAGATACCGCCCATAAAATAGTGCTGCGCCGGAACGACCGGAATGCACTCTTTTGTAACATCATAGCCTTCCTCCAGGCAATGCTCGTAAATATTCGGAAAATGACTCAATATCGTCTCTTTCTCGATCGGCGCCATGGACAGCCACACAAAATTCGTTCCATCCTTTTCCATCTGTTCCCGGATTGCCTTTGTCACCACGTCTCGCGGAAGCAGTTCATCTACGAAACGCTCCATGTTTTTATTATAGAGAAGTGCGCCTTCCCCACGGACGGATTCGGAGATCAGGAATCGTCTGCCCGGCTTTTCCGAATACAATGTAGTCGGATGGATCTGTACATAATCCAGATGCTCCAAACGAATGTGATGTTTTTTCGCTACTTCCAGTGCATCTCCTGTCAGATGAGGGAAATTTGTGGAATGCTGGTACAGCCCGCCGATTCCTCCACTTGCCAGAATGGTATAATCTGCATAAATAGAGGACTCTTCACCACTTTTCGTCTTCACGGTGATTCCCGCACATTTTCCGTTTTCCTCAAGAATGTCTGTCATGGTCGTATATTCGTAAATTGTTACGTTATTCTTTTCCCTTACCCGCGCCAACAGCTTACTGGTGATCTCTTTTCCTGTCACATCTGCATGAAACAGAATTCTCGGTCTGGAGTGTGCCCCCTCTCTTGTGTAGGCAAACGCTTCTCCGTCCTTTTCAAATTCTACTCCATATCCTACCAGATCTTCAATGATTTTTCCAGAACTGCGGATCATAATATCGACAGATTCTTTCCGGTTTTCATAATGACCGGCTCTCATCGTATCTTCAAAATAACTGTCATAATCCTGTTCATCCCGGAGTACACAGATTCCGCCCTGTGCCAGAAATGAGTCACTGCTCTCGGCATCTGATTTCGTGATCATGATGATTTCTTTGTCATCCGGAAGATTCAATGCAGAAAACAGCCCTGCAACACCTGTTCCAACGATAACAACATCTGCTTTTTTATTCATAATACTCTCTTTCCTTTCGGCAGGCCTCTCTTTTTATGAAAGACACTCTATTTTGCCAGCTCCAGCATTTTTTCCAATGGTTTTCTGGAGTCAGTTCTCAATTCCTCACTCAAATGAACTTCATTTTCTCCTGTTTTTAAGACGTGAAGAACCTTTTCCAGTGTGATCAGCTTCATATCTGTACAGACAGGCTCTGTCTCTGTAAAATAAAACTTCTTGCCCGGGTTGTCCTTTTCCAGTTTGTAGCGGACGCCGTTTTCGGTACAGATGATAAACTCTTGTTTCTCACTTTTCGTTGCGTAGTCGATGATTCCGGAAGTACTTCCTACATAATCGGAAATTGCAAGCACTGCCTTTGGACATTCCGGATGCGCCAGCACCTCTGCTGCCGGGTGCTGTACTTTCGCTGCTTTGATCTCCTCAATCTGCATGTGTTCGTGAATCGGACAGTATCCCTCGTTGTATACAAAATTCTTTTCCGGTACCTGCTCTGCAATAAAATGTGCCAGGTTCTTGTCCGGAATAAAGAAAATGTTCTTGTTCGGAAGTGCTTTTACGATCTTCACTGCATTTGCTGATGTAACGCACACATCAGAATGTGTTTTCAGCTCTGCTGTAGAATTGATGTAGCATACAACCGCCAGATCTTCATATGTATTCCGCATTTTCTGAATGGTTTTGGCATCTGCCATGTGTGCCATTGCACAGTCTGCATGCATATCCGGCATCAGAACTGTTTTTTCCGGGTTCAGCACTTTCGCACTCTCTCCCATGAAAGACACGCCACAGAATACGATGGTCTGCTCTTTCAATCCAACTGCAACCTTACTCAGATAAAAAGAATCTCCGATGTAGTCCGCAATGTCCTGAATCTCCGGTCTCACATAATAATGTGCCAGAATAACTGCATTTTTTTCCTGTTTTAATTTCTGGATTTCTTCCACAACTGTCATATTGTATTCCCTCACTTATCTTGAATTGTTAAATTTTTATCGTTAATTGCTGATAATTATAGCATAAGACTTTACATGTGACAAGACAGTTGTGAAATTAAAAAAGAAGATACAATCCGATTTAACAGACTGTACCTTCCATATTTTATACACTTAATTTCTTTTCAGCCAGAACACTGGAAATCACAAATAGTATAATGCATGCAACAATATAAAATGCGCATTCTCCAATTCCTATATAGAGTCCGCTATGGATTCCCATAAGTCCGTATTTGGCAAACAGATCGTAAATATATTCCACAATTGCATTGATCGCAAAGAACAAAATGAATGAAACAATGCCCGCAAATCTGGAATTGATCAACACCGTTCTGGATACAAT
>OBVO01001229.1_pt1 | contig 11587 bp, 8 predicted proteins | sample 1495151 | NCBI WGS metagenome assembly OBVO01 (sample SAMEA2580019, study PRJEB22360) | human gut metagenome | reverse complement strand
TATACTGGCAATTAAAGCAAATTATTTGGCCGGATTGACCGGAATGGAAGTTGTGATTATAACCTATGAACAAAAAAATCTACCCTTGGCTTTTGATTTTTCGGATAAAATCCGGTTTTATGATTTGGATATCGATTATGCAGCATGTAGGGGAAAAAATATTTTTTGGAATAAGATACGCAGAATAATTTATACGAAACGCCATCAAAGGCGGTTAGAGGAAATATTATTGAAAGAAAAGCCTGATATTACGATTTCCATGATGACCGGACGAGAGCGGGAATGGTTGTATCGATTGAAAGATGGAAGTAAAAAAATACTGGAATGTCATTTTTCTTATTTTAGTTATCAAAATGTCAAAGGAATAATTAACCGATATAAGATTAAAAGATTTTTAAACAAGATAAAATACTATGATCGTCTGGTGGTTTTGACGGAAGAAGACCGAAAAGATTGGGGAAGAAAGGATAATATCGTGGTTATACCGAATGCATTGACTTTTTATCCTAAGGAATCTGCCGATTTGTCTATTCCCAGAGTTATTGCAGTGGGACGTCTGTCAGCACAAAAAGGATTTGATCGTTTAATCGCTATTTGGGCTGAAATAGAACCTTATTTTCCGGATTGGAAATTAACTATTATCGGCTCCGGGGAATTACAAGATACTTTGGAACGGCAAATTGGGTTATTGAAGTTAAAATCGGTAGAAATATGTCCACCACGGGCAGAAATCATTCGGGAATATTTAGGTAGTTCGGTTTATGTGTTGACATCCCGGCATGAAGGTTTTCCTATGGTATTACATGAAGCGATGGCATGTGGATTACCTGTAGTGGCTTATACCTGTAAATGCGGTCCCCGGGATATTATTCAGGACCGACAGGATGGTTTCTTGATAGAGGAAGGCGATGAGAACGAATTTGTAAAGCGATTGAGCCAGTTAATGACAGATTCTTCACTGAGGCAGAAAGTGGGAAATGAAGCCCGCCGGAATATTATTCGTTTTGCTTTGCCATCGGTTATGAAGAAATGGGAAAATTTATTTATAACTTTAGCCTCTCAAGATGAGTGATATGATTTCAATTATTATACCTGCATATAATGCTGCTGATTATCTGGCGCAGACAATCGAAAGTGTTTTGAATCAAACCTATTCTGATTTTGAATTGATCTTGATCGATGACGGAAGTACGGATCGTACACGTGAGATTATTAAAGATTACCAATGCAAAGATGCGCGAATAAAGTATTTTTATAAAGAGAATGGAGGAGTATCTTCGGCCCGGAATCTAGGACTTCAAAAGGCTACCGGTGATTTCGTGTCTTTTTTGGATAGTGACGATCTTTGGGATAGACGTTTTCTCGAGTTGATGTATCATAAATTAGTGGCTGGAGGGGAATTAGCCTGTTTTTGTGGTTATATTGAAAAAAGAGGGGATACCATCACGAGGTATCCCGGCCATTTTGGAGCGGTAGACGTATTGAAGGAGAAGTTGAGGGTTGGTTCGTTTCGGGTTTCTACAGACTGTTGGCTCATCGATCGTAAATTTCTTTCCGCTGAGCATATTACTTTTACAGAAGGATGTCACTACATGGAAGATTTAGAGTTCTTTGTCAAATTATTATTTAGAGCTACTAATCAACGGATTACTTATGTTCCGGAATATTTGTCTTATTATGTTTTGAGAAAAAACTCTTTATCTTATCAAGACCTGATGGTTTTGCCTTTATCTGTTATGAATCAGATTCTCGATGTATTGAAACGAATATATAATTGGATAGAGATTCAGCATGCTGAGTCGGAGTATTACCTGGAGTGTTTGAAAATATCAATAAGAGAACGGTATATTAAATTCTTATGGGATGTATTGTTGCTTGGGAATGCTGAGGATTTCAAAACGTTGTTAAGCTGGTATTATAGAGATAAGGAAAAGTATATCTCCATGAAATTATCCTTACCTTTTAAATATAAAATATGGTCATGGGCTGTCTTTCCGGTCTGTTGCCGTTATGTAGCCCTCTTCGTTCTACGTCCATATATACAATACAAAAGAAAGGTTAAGATGCAAAAGTTAAAAGCCTGAATAGCCTGTTAATCATTCAATATCTGACTGATAAATCGGGGATAATTTTTTCCCGCGTTAAATTTTTCTTCCCATAACCGGCGAGGATGGAAACGGTCTTTATGTTCATATACCCGGACAATCTGGTCGGCCAATTCCTGAGCGGAAAAGTGAGGATCAAGTAATACTCCTGATTCGGAAGTCACGATTTCGTTTGTTCCTCCTACATTAGTCGCTATAACAGGGATATTGAATGAAATGGCTTCCATAATACTGACGGGAAGACCTTCACTGGCACTGACATTGACAAATATATCTACTGGATGGTGAAGATAATGTCCGATCACTTCCCGATTTGTAATAGCTCCTGTCAGGTGTACGGTCAGATTAGCTGGTAGTTGTTGGAGCTGTTGTTGTAAAGCATTGAATCCTTTTCCTCCTCCGATGTGTGTCCATTGAATAGGACGGTCAGGAATCAAAAGTAAGGATTTTAGGATCAAAGAAACCCGTTTTACCGGGACAACATTAGAACAACTGAGGATATGAATAACTCCATCCTCGTTTTTTATTTTGGAAATCCCATGGTCTTTAGTACCTAAATAACTGCAATAGGCACTGAATTTATATTGTCCAAAATTCTTTTTCGCATATTCCAAACCTTGTTTGGAGATGAAAACAGCCTTATTCAGGCTTTCGAATACTTCCTTTCTGAAAGGGATATATTGATGTGGACGTAAATCCGCATATAAATCAGTTCTGTGAAAACGGACTATTTTTTTGTCTTTATTGTGGATGAAAGGCAGGATGTAGGCCATACCGATGCCCCAATAAAAATAGACAGTACTTTCCGTGGACTGCCGGTTTAGCCGTTTGAAGTTTTTATCGGCAAGGATACACCGGCAGGTAATGGCGGTAGCGATATACTTTTTGAATTTATACAGAGAAGTATAGGCTTTTTCCGATATCAATTTTTTGAAAAAATAAAAGAGTGGACTGAAACAAAATAATCCTTTGAATACAAGTTCCCCTGAACTTCGGAATATCGGAGGGAAAACGATACAATTTGCAGGTAGAGAACGTTGCTCCTGGGTGGAACTGGTTTTGGGCAGAATGTAAATCCGGTCGAATTCCCGTGATAAATATTCGATTTCATTTTCTATAAAGCTTTCTCCTTTTCCGTATGGAAAACTTTCAGTGAAAAAAATGAGTTGTTTCATTCCGGGCATAGGGATTAGAATTTATAAAATCTGTTCCAGAATACCGGTGATATACCTGGCTGCCTTACCGTCTCCGTAAGGGTTTACGGCTTGGCTCATGCGGGTGTATTCCTCAGGATTGTCCAACAGAGAAGAGGCTAGCCGGATAATCTCTTCGGAACGGGTTCCTGTGAGTTTGGCTGTACCTGCTTCCAGGGCTTCAGGGCGTTCTGTCGTTTCACGCATAACGAGTACCGGTTTTCCTAAACCGGGAGCTTCTTCCTGTATACCTCCACTATCGGTCAATAAAAAATAAGCGATTCCCATCAGGAAAACAAAGGGCAGATATTCTAAAGGGGGAATCAGGTAAATATTGGGGGTGGAATGAGAATTACCCAGTATTTCAGTCACCGGCTGGCGTACATTCGGGTTCAAATGCACAGGGTAGACGAAATCTACTTCAGGATATTGGCTGGCCAGCTGTTTGATCGCTTGACAGATATGCATGAAACCCTCACCGAAGTTTTCACGTCTGTGCCCTGTAATGAGTACTAATCTTCTTTTTTGTTGTTTCCAGTTTTCTAATTTTTCTGATGGAATCTCCAGCTTGTTGAATTGTTCCCTTAAACTTTCTTGTGTGGTTTTGTCCTGTTCTATTTTTCGGTTAATCCACAATAGGGCATCGATAACCGTATTGCCGGTGACAAAGATGTGATCGGGCCGACAGTTTTCTGCCAATAGATTTGCCTGGGCTTTCTGTGTCGGGGCAAAATGCCAGTCGGCAATCCGGCCGGTGATCTGCCGGTTCATTTCTTCCGGCCAGGGATTATAAGGCTGATGTGTCCGAAGGCCCGCTTCGATGTGGCCGACAGGAATCTGTTGATAAACGGCAGCCATAGAGGTTGTCGTATCTCCGTGTACTAATACCAGATCCGGCTTGGACTGCTGCAATACATCCCGTAAATTTATAAGAATTCTACTCGTAATATCATATAAATCCTGGCCCGGTTGCATGATATTCAAATCGTAATCAGGACATATATCGAAAAGTTTTAAAACCTGATCTAACATTTCCCGGTGTTGCCCTGTTACACAGATTTCGATTCCGAGCGAACGGCTTTGCCCGGTTTCTTTGATTAATGGCGCCATCTTTATCGCTTCAGGACGCGTTCCGAAAATGAATAAGATTTTTTTCATCCAATTTATTTTTTGAATATTCCACAGAAATCAAGGATAAGCTTACTGTTGTCATAAGGAAGTGTTTTAAACTCTTTATGAGCAACCAGAAAAGCGATAATATCGGCCTGTCGGTAAGCGTATCCGGTTTCCGACAATTGAAATTGTGGGTGTTGCGAAATATTAGGTTCGACAATCAGACAGGCTTCGGGAAATTCAGACACTATTTTTTCTGCGATATATTTTGCCGGACTTTCCCGTAAATCATCGATATCTGCCTTGAAAGCAAGTCCCATCAAAGCTACTTTCGGCTTTCTTTTATTTTCAAGCTGGTAAGTAAGAATCGTATTTTTAATTTTTTCTGCACACCAGAATGCTTTGTAATTATTAATTTCCCGGGCTTTTCCGATCAATTGCGACTCTAAAGGTGATGAAATAAGGATCGACTGCAATACAGTGACCACCTACTCCGGCGCCAGGTTGAAGAATATTGACACGAGGATGTTTGTTGGCCAGTTGGATCAATTCCCATACATTAATCCCTGCTTTGTCGCATATAATAGAGAGCTCATTTGCAAAAGCAATCTGTACATCCCGGGAGGAATTTTCCACTAACTTACACATTTCTGCTGTAGGGGAATTAGTGGAATGTAAGGAGCCGCTGACAAAATGGGAATAGAACGCCATAGCCTCTCGGGTCGATTCCGGCGTATAACCACCGATGACCCGGTCATTGTGTTTGAGTTCGTACAGAGCATTACCGGGCAGAATGCGTTCCGGACAATAGGCGATAAAGATCTGATCTTCTAACTCCGGACGTTCACTGAAAATCAGTTGTGCCATTTTTTGAGTGGTACCGACGGGAGAGGTCGATTCGAGAATATATAGGTCTCCTTTCTTTAAGTAAGGGATAATCTGACGAGTTGCGGCAGTGACATAGGATATGTCAGGCTGATGATGTTCATTGAACGGGGTCGGAACTACGATCAGAAACACATCACTCGGACTGGGAGTGAGAGAAGCTTTTAAACGGCCGTTCCGGATATTTTTCTCTACAATTTCCTGTAAACCTGGCTCCTGATTGCTGATGTCACAGTTATTGATATTATTGACCACATTTTCATTGATATCGACTCCGGTCACTTGTAGGCCTGCATCGGCGACGAGTGCTGCTGTCGGGAGACCGATATATCCTAGACCCATAAACAATACTGACTTCTGCATAATTTCTATTTTTGTTCGATTACTCTATTGATGAAAAATATGTTCAGGATGGCTTATTTACTAACGTATTGAAAATATCACATAATTGTCCGGTTTCATTTTTTCGTTCGAATTGCTCGATTTGGAAGCTCAAGCTAGGTAAAACACCTGAGGAAAGACGTGACAATAAAATGAAAATTTCTTCTTCATTGTGGTGAGCGATACAAAACCCGGAATTCGTGGTTTTGATAATTTCACCGGCTTCTCCTGTGGGATCCCCTAAGCAAAGAATCGGTTTACGGGTTCCTAAATATTCAAAAATTTTACCGGGGACAATACCTTTGCCATTAGCGACCTGATTGATCACTAATAACAAAAGATCGGATTGTTGCAATTCTGCAATAGAAGCAATATGAGGCATATAAGGTTTGAGTATCACTTTGTTGCCCAGGTTCAGCTGCTGTATTTCCTGTTTCAATTCCGGGCATGTATTCCCGATAAATTGTAATTTTATATTGGAATGTTCTAAGCGGCTGAGAGCACGTAATAAAGCATGGGGTATTCTGTCCTCGGATAGTTCCCCCGTGTAAGTGATCAGGAAATCCTCTGTGTTCTTGGACTTTGGCTTTGGGAAATCACTCGGATCATAACCGTTATAGATGACTTCGATTTTCCGGTCGACATGTGTTTTGATACATGTCGCGTAGTCGTTGGCCGCAGCGATAAGTCGGTCGGCAGAACGGAAAACCGATTTTTCAAAATGACTGTCGATTTTTCTTGTCAACCAGGTACGTTTGTAAGATTGATAATGAACCAATTCAGACCAGGGATCCCTGAAATCTGCAACCCATTTAATCTTATTCTGTTTAGCTATTTTTTGTGCTATAAGCTGTAAACTGTGTGGAGGAGAAGAAGAATAAATCAAATCGATGTGCTCTTGTTCGATGATTTTTTTTGCTGCTTTAACTGCATAGGCATACCATCCGATCCGGGCATCGGGAATGAATAAATTCAGGCGTATCCATTTGGCTAAACGTTCAATGAAAGTTTTATCCTTTTGGCCAAAAACATTGGCATTATTATGTGTATTTCCTTTTTTACCGGTTAACATCCGGTAAAGTTGGAAGGGTTGGAAAGCTTTTGTTTTATATACCTGTATGTTATCCGGAATTTCTTGGATCAGTGAAGGATCGATAGCCGGATATTCCCCGTTTTCAACAGTTAATATAACAGGTTCCCAACCGAAAAACCTCATGTATTTTACGAATTTCAGAGTCCTCTGTATAGCCGGTCCTCCAGCTGGTGGCCAATAATAAGTAACAATTAAAACTTTTTTCAATTCAGACATTGGGTCGATTCTATATTGACGTAGCAAAGTTAAAATAATAATAATACATATCATATTTCTTTGTCTTTACAATCCTGATTTTCCAAATGAAAAAATATTCTTTACCTTTGGAAAAATTAGGAATTGGATTTATGCCTTATTTGTCATTGATCGTACCCGTATATAATCGTCCGCAAGAGGTTCAGGAATTGTTGGAAAGTCTGGCGGCTCAGGATAACCGTGATTTTGAAGTCATTATTGTCGAAGATGGTTCGACAGTACGTTGTGACCGGATCGTGGAGCAGTATAAGTCTGCTATCGATATCAAGTATTTTTTTAAAGAAAATAGCGGACCTGGCCTGAGCCGGAATTATGGTGCCGAAAGAGCCGAAGGGAAATATGTGGTCTTTCTCGATTCGGATTGTATTATTCCCCGGCAATATACTCAGGTGGTACGGCAAGCTTGCCAGGAGGCCGGTGTAGATGCTTTCGGAGGACCCGACCGGGCACACGATTCTTTTACGAATATACAGAAAGCCATTAATTATTCGATGACCTCCTTTTTTACTACGGGAGGTATACGGGGACAAAAACAGTCGATGGAAAAATTTCATCCCCGGAGTTTTAACATGGGTTTTTCCCAGGAGGTGCTGAAAGCTACCGGGGGATTCTCCGGTCTGCGTTTTGGGGAGGATATCGATATGAGTATCCGCATCATGGCTGCCGGATTTAAAACCTGTCTGTTGCCCGAGGCCTATGTTTTTCATAAACGCCGAACTTCTTTCCGAAAGTTTTTCAAGCAGGTGTATAATTCGGGTATGGCCCGGATCAATCTGTACCTTTTACACCCCCATTCTTTGAAATTGGTGCATTTCCTGCCGGCTTGTTTTGTTATCGGTTGTTTGTTGTGCTTGTTGGGAGGGATATTTTTTTCTTGGTATTGCCTGCTTCCTTTGCTCTTATTAATATTTGTCTTTTTTATCGATTCCTGGCGGTTGAATAAAAGTATAAAGGTCGCGTTTTTGTCGATTGTGGCTGCTTTTATTCAGTTATTTGCCTATGGAATAGGTTTCATTCATGCCGTTTTTGCAGCTTTGATATTGAAAAGACCGGTGAAAGACATGTTTGTGCGGAATTTCTATAAATGAAGAAAACTTCCTGCCTGATTATACTGGTTTTCAGGGACGAAGTTCCGCCGGTCAGAAATCTGTAAAATTTCACCTGCCCGGGTTTTCGGAGCTCACGAATCAGGCTTGTAAAACCGTTCCTCTTCTTTATAAAATCCTTTTGAAATAGGCGATGGTTTCCTTTAATCCGCCTTCTAATTCAATTGCCGGCATCCAGTCCAGCTTCGATTGAGCCAGGGTGATATCCGGTTTACGTTGGGTCGGATCGTCTGAGGGGAGAGGCTGAAATACAATCTTCGATTTGGAATTTGTCAACCGCAGCACAGTTTCTGCTAACTGTAAAATTGTGAATTCACAAGGATTTCCCAAGTTTACGGGCCCGGTGAAATCATCTCCCGTATCCATCATTTTTATCATGCCTCGAATGAGATCGTCTACATATTGGAAACTACGGGTTTGCCGGCCATTTCCGTAGATCGTGAGGTCTTTATCCTGTAGAGCCTGGACAATAAAGTTCGAAACGACGCGGCCATCCTGGGGATGCATATTCGGGCCGTATGTATTGAAGATACGGATAATCTTGATCTTTACCTTATATTGCCGGTGATAATCCATAAAAATGGTCTCTGCACAGCGTTTACCTTCGTCGTAACAGGAACGGATACCGATGGGATTTACATTTCCCCAATAATATTCAGCTTGCGGATGGATTTGCGGATCTCCGTATACCTCACTGGTCGATGCTTGCATGACCTTACACTTTACCCGATTGGCCAGCCCCAGAACATTGATGGCTCCCATAACCGACGTGTTGATGGTTCGGATAGGATCGTACTGATAATGGATGGGTGAAGCCGGACAAGCCAGATTATAAATCTCATCTACTTCTGCATAGAAGGAATTCATGATATCGTGGCGGATGACTTCAAAATAAGGATGCTGGATAAGAGGAAGTATGTTTTCTTTATTTCCTGTGAAGTAATTGTCCAGGCAAAGAACCTCATTTCCTTCATCTAGTAGACGCTTACAAAGGTGTGAACCGATAAAGCCGGCACCGCCGGTAATTAATATCCTTTTTTTCATGAAAATAGGGTTAAAAAAAAACAGGAAGAGTCGTACTCACTCCTCCTGTTTTTTTCATATTTATGCTTTCTATCAATAGAATTTGTATCTCTGGTCAATTATTTCGCCATTTTTCAAGATAGCTTGAATAGCCTGATAGTTCGCACGATACATATTACTTTGTTGTAAGGCTTGTTTGCTTTGAGCGACCATATCCGGTGTTACCTCTTCGGTTGTCCGGTTGTTGACCAGGATCAGATATACCCCCTGATTTCCTTCGATCGGTTCGGAGATCTTTCCTTGTTCGGTTATGCTGGAAGCAGCGATTACTTTAGGTTCGATTCCTGCTCCCGGAATTTGGAAAGAATTGAATGAAATTTCGTTGGCTTCTTTGACTTCCAAACCGGCTTTCTGGGCAATGGAAAGTAAACTTTCACTACCGCTCTTAGCCGATGCCAGTTCTTTTTTCAACAAATCGGCTTTCTTCTTCTGTATCAGGATCCGTTTGATATTACCGGCAACCTTATTGAGCGGAGCGATACCTTCTTCGTCGATTTCTGTCAGTACGGCGATGGTGAATTTGTTCCCGTTTTCAAAGATGGTCGAGCCATCGTTTGTTTTTAAAACTTCGTCCACCTCTTCGGCCATATAAGCCTGGCGGATCATTTCACGGGCACTCTCCATACCGGCGATTGTTTTATCGTTTTTGCCGATGGTAGCGATACGTTTGGTTAAACCGCTTTCTTCGACTTTTTTGTTAAAGTTGTCGAGATTGGATACTTCAATAGCAAAAGTACGTGCATCGTTGTAAATCTGATTAGTGGTTTTAGCAGATGGAGAAACTTCTTTTTCAACCGTTGCAATCTGGATTTTTTTCACCGGTTTAGCCATGTCCGTTACCTGCAGCACATGTGCGCCATATTGTGTCAAGACTACCTTGATATCGTTTTTATTAGCGAAGAAGGCAGAATCACTGAAAGGCTGTACCATCGTTCTCGACGTAAACCAACCCAGATCGCCTCCGTTGACTGCTGAATTTTGGTCTACGGAATTGGTTTTAGCCAATTCTTCGAAATTAGCTCCTTTTCTTAACAGATCGGCTAAGCTGTCTGCTATATTTTTTGCTTGTGCATAATCCTGATTTTGAGGCGCGATCAGAATGTGGCGGGCTCTTACAGAATCGGGCAACATTTTGACAGAAGCTACTCTGGAGATTTTATAGGCGTTATTTTCCAAATAAGGACCGAATACGGCTTTCTCGTTGTTAAAAAGGAATTGAGCCATACTGTCGTTTGCTATTTCATCTTGTTTGAAATAGTTTCGGTCGGCTTTTTTATCGGAAGAGAGGTTTACAAACTCCAGTGGGTCTGCACTTTCTTCAAATTCTTTTACCAGGTCGTTCACCGCCCCTTCAGTTTCGGAGAAATCTTCTCCGGAAGGTTCAATATCAAAGTTGACGTAAACAATTTTCCGCGATTCCGGTTGTTCGAAGCTCTTCTGATGTTTGTTGTAATATTCTTTGATCTCCCCGTTGCTTACGTTGATCGTAGAATCTTCAATTGTAGAATAGTTTTTGACGATATAACTGATGTCGGCTTTATCAGCACTGTTGGCTGCTGCTTCTTGTGCCTGGGCATCCGTAATATACAGCGCTTTGGCGACAATTGCATTGTATTTCGCCATTTTCCGGCTGTCGGAAACTTCTTTTTCCATGTTCAGCCAATATGCTTTCTGCGGAATATTATTGGGAGCGGAGATTACTTTTTTTACATAATCTCTGGCACCGGCATAATCGATTTCGCCCGTATTCGGATTTGTAAAAAGCTGGCGTAATGCCGGGCTCATATTTTCGCCGAGTAATGCATCGTACAATTCATCACCACTGACATCGATACCGATTTCATCATATTCTCTTTGCATCAATTGTTCCATGATCATTTGCTGCCAGGTGTTTTCCCGCAACATGGTCTGCTGTTCTTCATTCAGTGAAGATACATTGTTCATCGCTTTGATCATTTCTTCATTTTTACTGACGCGGTTTTGGAAATCTATGATAGATACTCCCTCTCCTGCGATCTCGCCAATCTGATTCCGTTGGCTATTGAAAATTCTTGAACCTGAATTTAATGCATCTCCTACAATGAATGCTATCAGGGCCAGACCGATCACAATACTAACAAGTAGTCCGCCGCGATTTCTGATTGTTTGTAATGTTGCCATTTATATTAAAAATTTAATGTTTTTTACGGTTTACATTATTTTTAGAGGCTACGAAGATAGATAAAAGTGCATTGTTGTGCAAATTTTCGGGCTCGCTTTTCCTCACTTTATTTCAGGTTTATTTCCTGACACACATCCTTTTAATAAAGGAAATGGTTTAATTTTTCTTTTTCGTGGTCGTTTGGGCTTTTCGGACAGGCGTTTTTTTGCTGC
>OBVO01001228.1_pt1 | contig 11615 bp, 10 predicted proteins | sample 1495151 | NCBI WGS metagenome assembly OBVO01 (sample SAMEA2580019, study PRJEB22360) | human gut metagenome | reverse complement strand
GTATTTACAGGAATAGACGACATTGTTGTTTGATTTATATGTTGTGTTCATATTTATATTATACTATGGTTTATTAGTTAATACAATTACTATTTTGTCCATCTTCAATTACTTGCATAAATTCGATGGACGCGTCTTATATCCCCATAGCTGAAACAAGGGGTTTTACGACGCATTGGATAAATGCCGCAGGTTTTTCCCATGTTTTTTTAAACTTTCTAAACTATTTTTTAATTTTCACATGCTTTCTGTGCATACTCTGTCTGCACCAGATTTTCATACGCTGTACGATCCGTCAGCTCACCTGCATCTTCCAGGATATCCTGCAGAAGCTCAAAGCTGTCTTTTTCAAAAATAAGATTTTCTTTCCAGGTATCCTGGTCATAATAACGTTTTACAATGGCAGTAATGGTTTCAAGATCTGTTTCTTTGAACTGCGGTGCGATCACTTCTGCGATTTCCTCCGGCGTATGACTCTGCACATAGTCCATTCCCTTCTGAAGTGCATCGGTAAATTTCTGGATGATCTCAGGATTTTCTTTCATGTAGCTTGCTTTTGCACTGTAGGATGTATATGGTACATAGCCGGATGCCTCTCCGAGAGATGCAACTACATAGCCCGCTCCTTCTTTTTCCAGAATGGTCGCAGATGGTTCGAATTCTACTGTATATGCCGCGGAATCATCACTGGTAAAAGCTGCTGCTGTGGAACCGAAATCAACGCTCTGGTCGATGGTCAGATCCTTTTGCGGATCAATGCCGTTTTTCTTCAGTATATATTCAAATACCATTTCCGGCATTCCGCCCTTACGACCGCCAAAAACCTTCTCTCCTTTTAAATCCTCCCATTTGAAATCAGGCATCTCTTCTCTTGCCACTAGAAAATTCCCCGCACGCTGGGTTAACTGTGCAAAATTTACGACAGGATCCGTGGCGCCCTCCTGATAAGCATAAACAGATGCCTCTGCGCCCATAAATCCAATATCTGCCTCACCGGAAATCACAGCAGTCATCGTTTTATCTGCTCCGAATCCCGTCACCAGCGTCAGATCCAGACCTTTCTCCGCAAAATATCCCTCCTCAATCGCCACATACTGCGGTGCGTAAAAGATTGAATGTGCGACTTCATTCAGTGTAACCTTTGTAAGCTTCTCTTCTGTGCTGTCTTTCTTCGCAGCAAATACTCCCATTGGCAGCGCCGTCACCGCCAGCACAACTGCTGCCGCCAGTGCAATCCATTTTTTATTTTTCATGCAGATACTCCTTTACAGACTTCTTCTGTTAGAGTATGCATAATTAATTAATTGGTGACCAGGGAAACATACAAAGTATCGTAAAACACAGTCTCCATGATTCCTTTTGTTAGGATATGCCCAAAAAACCAACTGCTGATCACGATCAACTTTCCCATCAGTTAAAAAATATGAATTTTATTTAACAACAATTCAATTGTGTTCAATTTCCAATCCTGCTATGATTTAATCACAAAAACTTTTGAAATTTCAATCAGGAGAGAATTAGGATGAATATTGGAAATGTGATAAAAAAATATAGAAAAGAGTCTGGTTTCACCCAGGAGGAAATGGCAAACCGCTTAGGAGTAACTACTCCAGCGGTGAATAAATGGGAGAACGGAGTTTCCCATAGTTAAAGATACCACACCCAATATCACAAACTCACGCTTAAACAATATTCCTTAGTCAACCACATACAATAGCAAATACAAAAAAGCTGGAAGCAGACTTAATTTTGCTCCCAGCTTTTCTTTATTGTTTTGATGAAGTCGTTCAATGATACTTGTTTTTGCTATCTGCTTACATAATGTGCATACTTGTCACTTGTGTTCTGATATATCTGTCCCTCTTATTGCCTAAACTCATATTAAGGGTGTGATATATCCAAGTGCAATAGCCTTGTTATAGGCTTCGATAGCATTTTTAGCCCCCAGCTTATCATAGATGCTTTGGATATGGTTGTAAAGTGTGCGTTCACTGATATACAGTTCTTGCGCTATTTCATGCTTTGTTTTCCCTGTTCCAATCGCCTTAATAATTTCCGCTTCACGATCTGTCAGGGGATCTAATAAAGGGGGCGTAGTGGATTTGTGACCTTTACTAATAGCTGTAAGTTTTTTTACCAGCTCATCAGCAGAAGCCGACTTGTCAATATAACTTGCAGCACCTCTTTTAAGTGCCTCCTGTCTATAAACCGGCATATCATAAGAGGATAGCATAACCACCTTTATTTTTGGCTTTTTACTATATATCGTTTCTATCAGATCAATGCCAGAACTTTTTGACTGCTCTCTTAGGTTGACATCAAGTAATACAATGTCCCATTCGTCTACGGAAAGAATATTCCAAAACTCTGTTTCATTACTTACATAGCGACAGATAGAGATTTCGTCCCAATCTTCCAGAAGTTTGCTTAAACTCTCTCCAAATATCCTGTGATCATCAAATAGTAATATCTTCATTTTTTCTCCCCAAAACTGCCGTTGCAGTTAAAATACCATCTTTCTCTAAATACTGAATGTTACCACCATTCCCATTTATCAACACCGTCAAGAACAGCATACCACCTTTGGAAGAAAGAATATTTTCAATGTCATTTGGGTTCGCTCCATCATTTTGACAGGTAATTACGAGTTTACTTTCTTCATTTAGCGCGATTTCCAAATGGATAAAAGTAGCGGCAGCGTGTTTATAAACATTGTTGACAAGTTCTTTGATTATCTGCATGGTCTGTTCCAAACTGTTATCTTTTTTCAAAGCAATCCTTGCTTCGCTGTCAATCGTGAAATCTACAAGTATATTCTTCTTTGGGTACAGCTTCTTAATCGCGTCAAGCATATATCCGATATGTTCCCATGAAGCATACCCCGAAAAGATATTAGAGGAATAGAAATTCATCATATTTCTTACCCGCAATTCCAAATCAGACAATATCCTTTTTGTTTCATCAACATCTGGTGAGCGAAGCGACAGGAGATTTTTGGCACCTCCAATGTCTTGAAGCACATCGTTATGAAGCAGTCTTGAGAAATCTTCCCTCTCATTTGCAATATAGTTCGTTAATTCATAATACTTTGTCAACTCCTTGTAACGGGCCTCCATGTCGCCAAGATGAATGACAGCAAAGGCCTCAAATAAAAGCATTATAAGCTGAAAAAATACATTGACTTGTAGGGTGGACAAATCAAAGCAATAAAGTACGACTGTAAACAAGGGAATCATAAAAGCGAGGACATATCTTGCTTTCCTCTGGGCAATCGGAAGAATATTAACCTGTTTCAAATTTATATATCTATAATCAAGGAAAATTCCCATGAACATTCCAACTAACATAGTTATAGCAGGGAGAATTTGGAAATTGAAAAACGACAGTATGATAGCCGCAATTCCAAACAGCAAGCGAACCATTTTACCCCGGCTTGCGTCAGTTCTTACCAGCATTATTCCGATAATCAATGCAAAAGCCAGAAATGCACCCGTGTATAAGGTAGAAAATCCATCATACATCAGCGCCGCAATAAAGGAAACAGAAAACAGGTTCCAGCCACATTCAGATATTGTTGCCTTTCGCCGTGATGTCATTACATGAAGATAGAGCAGATTGAAATAACAAAGCAAGACGGCAATCGACAATAAGTTGATGGCTCCGTCATTCGCAATTCCTTTATGTGTTCTATCCAATATAACCCATAAAATCACAATACCCGCATGAAGAAGCAGATACGGATAGAAGCGTTTATCCTGCATAGGACACCCCTCCTTTCAGCTAAAATTCATTATGTTAGTAATATGATGATACGATCCGTTCTTTGGTCATCAGACATAAACCACACGCAGTCAAAACTATTATACTCACTGGAGAAAATAGTAGCAACACCCACACATTATTCGTTTTCATAAATATCCCACATTTTAAGACAACCAGCAAAATATGAAGCAGTGTTGCAAAGATAGGAATACTCTTAAACCAGTTCATATTTCTAATCCAGAGAATCAAAACATTTATAAATGCCGAATACAATACGCTAAGGATCAGAAAATAGGTGCCTAATAACAAGATAAGGTTTGGCAGACGAATGGAAATCATCAAAAGTAGAGGAAACAAAAGGATCAGCGTTCCAATCCATAGTGATAGCAGATTCTCTTTAACAATACTTGAGATTTTAATACCATTAGCAAGTTTCCATTCTATTCTCTTTGTGATTTTTTCTTGCTGCAACATATCCTTGCTTATTTCTCCGGCAAAAAAGATAAATAAGCACAGGTATCCATCAAGCATAAAATACTTTATATCAACGCCAAATACAATGTTCTCTGAAATATCCCCAAAGTTCATCAGAGAGATCATGCCGAAGATAGCTGCTACCGCACTCATAAATATAAAATTCCAGTTCAATACCCTTTTAAGGTTTAAGGTTATCAAACCCATTCGCCATCCCTCCTGATAACTGCTTCGTTGCTCATGTGCCGAGCCTTAAAGAAACTTAATAGTGCAAACATCATGCAAAGTGCAACATCAACCACAATAATCAAATAGTCAATTCCTATATGATGTTGATTCACAAACTCTGTAATTCGTTCTGCCGACATCGCAATCAAATAAACCAGTGCAAAATTACCAAAGAATAGAACATTTTTGAACAGTTTTACTCGTTTCACATCCAGTACAATGATATTCAAAGCGACAATCTCACAAAAACTAAGTACAAGAATACTAAGATAAACGCATACGATCCGCCCAAAGCTCATTGTCCAGTCGGTAAAGTAATAGCAACTCATAAAAACAAAGAACGGGATAATACCAGAAAAGCGGAAAATCTGTATCGAATACTGTTTTATAATCTCTTTTACCGCAATTCCAGAAGCTGCAAAAAATTCAATTCTCCGGCTTACCTTATCCTTTGCTGTCAAATCTACAATCATAGCACCGGATTGCAGGGAGGTAAGACCAAAAATAACCGCATAGAGCATTAGGACTAAATAATCTTCTCCCTTAGACTGCAAGGCGTCCATCTGCATTGCAAAGCTCATAAAAATCGCCAGAATGGCAACAATCGCAGTATCAATTAGGAGGCTATTACTTCTGGTAAGATAGTAGCCTGCGCCTTTTCCCATGTTACTCATGCCGATTGCCCTCCTTAATAAAGATTTCTTCCAATGATTGTCCTTGCATTTCTTGAATACCCTTATCAAACAGCAATCTGCCATTTTTAATCATAGATACATCATCAGCGCACTTTTCAATCTCGCTAAGGTCATGTGAAGTGATAATAACCGTTTTTCCGTCAGCTTTTAGAGCCTCTATCAAACTACGGATTTCTACTCTGGATATGGGGTCTACACCCGATGTTGGTTCATCCATGAGCAGAATATCCCGTCCCATCATAATCACAATCAAAAGGGACAGTTTTCTTTTCATTCCTTTAGAATAAGTGCTAACACGCTTTCCTAAATGCTCGGTCAATCCTAATTGCGTACAATAGCCGTCTGAACGATCATTTATTTCAAATCCAAAGTATTTTCCAAAAATTTTCAAATTTTCAAGGCCAGTCTTTTCGTCATACAGATAGTCATTTTCAAGCTGCATTGCATATTTCCCTGCAATGTTGATTGTCCCTGCATTTGGCTGGTATACCCCTGTAATCAAGCGCAGCAGTGTGGTCTTTCCAGAACCGTTCGGGCCAATAATCGCATGAATAGTATTTGCTTTTACATTCAGGCTAAAATTCTCAAACAAAACCCTGCCACTAAAAACCTTTGTTAAGTTCCTCACTTCAATCGCATTTTGAATTGCAGACATATTTTTTGCTCCTTTCATTTGGTGCTCCACCATATAGGTATAGTGTATAAAACGAAGAAGCATTTTGCATGAGTAATTACTGCAATTTCGATACTGCCATCAGGCAAATGTCACAGAAACCTCACAACGAGAAAAAAATTAGTATTCAGTCAGCTCCACAATTACATTACTCTGCTGATACAGCCAGTCCGTAAATTCTTTCGGGCTGGCTGTTCCTGTTTTTACAGCCTTTTTTCTCTGCAATGCTTCTTTCTTAAAGTCGGAAAAGGCAGCCTGTATTTTTTCCAGACGGTCAGCCGGAAAGCCTGCGGTATTTTTTACCCGGTTTATTTTGTTGCGCCAGTTCTGGCATTCATTTTTATAAAGCAGGTCATAGTTATTTTCTCTTGACCTCTCGTCAAATTCCCGCTTGTTTTGAAGCGCCTGTGCTTTTCGGCACTTGTCGCTGCACAGCTCATACCGCTGGCTCTTTGCCAGAAAATATTTTCCACAGACCTTGCACCGCCGGAAGCAAAGCCCCCAGTCATTCAGCCTGTTCAGATAATAGGTAATCAACGGGTAGAGGGACGCATAGGCAGACACACATTCTTCTGTGCGCCGGTTGTCCGGGAACCAGAGGTCAAGCCGGGTATCTTCTGACGGTGCGCCTTTGAAATAAAGGCTGCCAGCTTGAAATTGTTTCGGTTTTCCTGTCTCCCTGTCAAAGCTCATGGTTTCGTTTTGGAATACCCCGGTCAGTCTGCTCATTTTATCCATGAAGCGGTCACAGGCAGCGTTACGGTCACGGGGTTCTCTGGCAAGCAGATAGCTGTTCCAGATACGGAACGCCACATACATTTTCAGAGGGTCGTTGCTAAGATATTTCTCCCAAAGAAATTCGCTTGCCGCCTGCTCCAGCTCCGGCTGTTTCCATCGGTTGGAGTGGAGAGCTTGCCGCAGCGGAGAAAGCCCGTATAAGTTCCAGTCTCTGTCCGTGTCACGCTCAAAGTTTATCAAAAAAGTTCCCAGTGGGCGTGTCATATCACAAAGCACCTCTGCGTTTTGGCTCCCGTTCAGACGGAAGCGGATCTGCTGTTCTTCCCCAATCAAAATCCGCTCTTTCATTTTCTTCCTGTCCAGCGTCAGGACAAACAAAATCCTCTCAAAACATGGCTCATGCCGTATAAACTGATTCTCCATCCCTATCCCCTGCCTTTGTTTATGGTAATTATATAATTCAGTTATATCCGTTACACTCATGGTATCGCAGAATCATTGTTTTGTCAAGGATAGTACGCTATGATGATTGCGGTTGGTAATTTCGTACCGCACAGTACCTTGACAAGTGAATGACCGTCCAAAAGGGATATGACCGGCAGGAGAAGTGACGCATTCGGCGCACCAATGCAGGGAAACACCGCAGGAATGGGGCAGGAAAACGGCTTTTGGGGAGAACGGCAACAGGAAGCATTTTAACCTATTTGATTTATGGGAGGAACAGAATGAACGATAAAAAGAGATTGAACAGCTATGAGGATTTACCGCTGGTTCTGGATGTAGCGGACATTCAGCGGATTATGGGAATTTCAAGAGCGAGCGCCTATGAGCTAGTACACACCCCCGGCTTTCCGGCGTTCCGCAGGGGTAGGCTTATCAAGGTCAGCAAAATTGCTTTCTTTGAATGGATGGCAAAAGGCTCCGAAACCGTACCGAGAAGCGACAAATAAGCGTGAGGTATCATTCCCTGACTGCAATACTGCCGCACTTTCCAAAGGAGCATACAGAGGGAAAAAACCTTAAAAATGATACCGAAACGCTACACCAAAACAGCCTATCTGTGTACATCAGGTAGAAATGGAGAAAGGAGCCGGTTATGGCAAGAATGAGCAACAAGCGGCGGCTGGAATGGTCTTTCTTCTTAAATGACCGCAGCCGTATCACTTACAACGAACTGTGCCGGAAATGCCAGCACGAATGTAAACAGAGCTTCCGGGCGGTTGTGGTTGACTGCCCGAAGTATCTTTCCAAGCGTTCCAAGAAAAAGGACAAGACTGCCGGAAACGGCAAAATCCCTTAGGAACTAAGGGCGCACTTCTATACATAGTCTAAAGACCATGTATCGTGCGTCCTGCGGAGCTTACCTCTGCCGCTGATAAAATCAGCAATCCGAGGTCTGCGTTCGCTTTGCTCCGACAAGGTGGCTACACCCCCTTGCGCCGCTAAAGCGGCTATCCCCTGTGTACCCGCCGCAAAGAGAAATCCGCTCTGCGGTTTTCCCTTTTCATCGGGTTTTATAGAAGCACTGACACACGGACTGTCTGCGGATGGTCTTTCTTTATCTTATCAGCAAAGGATGTGAGAACATGGAAAAATCTTTGGAACAGTTGAAGCAGGAATATGAAAAAACCACTGTCCTACTGGAACGGGAAAAACGGAAAATGCAGCGTTTGAAAAACCGGCAGGCGTATCTGGAAAGCGGTTCCCGGAAACAGAGGACGCACCGGCTGATTACCCGTGGGGCAGCTATTGAGAGCATTGCGCCACAGACAAAGGAGCTGACCGAAGCGGAATTTTATTCCCTCATGGAAAACATTTTGAATCTGCCGCAGGCGGAGCATTTCATCCGGTCTGCCACAGAAAACCACGCCCGTATTTCCGGGCAGGAGAAAGGCGGTGACTAAGGATAGCACTTTATCATTTTTCAATCGCACAGATAAAGCGCAGCGCCGGTCAGAGCGCCATTGCAAGCGCAGCCTACCGAGCCGGGGAGCGTCTTTACAGCAGCTACTATGGAGAAGTCAGCGATTACACCAAAAAGGGCGGCGTGATCGCTTCGGAAATCATGCTGCCGCCCCATGCGCCGGAAATATATCTTGACCGGGCGACCCTCTGGAATGCTGTGGAGAACTGCGAGAAACATCCAAAAGCACAGCTTGCCTATTCCTTTGATATTGCCATGCAGAATGAATTGACGCTGGAAGAAAACATGGAGCTGGCGAGGAAGTTCGTACAGGAGCAGTTTGTGACAAAAGGCATGATTGCCGACCTTGCTTTTCACAGCCCGGAGAAAGAGGACGGCGGCATCCCTAACCCGCATTTTCATGTGATGACAACCATGCGCCCTTTGAACCCGGATGGCACATGGGGACAAAAACAGCGTCGGGAATATCTTCTTGATGAAGATGGAAACCGAATCCGGGATAAAAACGGCGATTATATGTTTAACGCTGTCCATACAACAGACTGGCATGAGCCGGAAACGCTGGAACACTGGCGGGAGCAGTGGGCGGCTGCCGTTAATACAAAATTTGAGGAAAAAGGGCTGGATGTGCGTATCGACCACCGTTCCTATGTGCGGCAGGGGCTTGACCTGATACCTACTGTCCACGAGGGAGCTAATGTCCGGCAGATGGAAGCAAAGGGCATCCGCACCGAGAAAGGGGAACTGAACCGCTGGATTAAAGCCACCAACCGGCTCATGCAGGATGTGAGGAAGAAGATCAAAGCCCTGTTTGTCTGGATGGCAGAGGTAAAAGAAGAACTTTCCAAACCGCAGACACCGAGCCTTGCCGACCTGTTGATCGCTTATTACAACCAGCGCAACGCAGGGGCATGGAGCAATAAAGCCAGAACCGGAAACTTAAAGCAGTTTGCCGAAGCCGTCAATTATCTGACGGAAAACAAGCTGCTCACATTAGAGGATTTGCAGGAGCGTCTTTCCTCTGTCAGTGAAGAATTTGAAGCATTAAGCGGCTCCATGAAAAAGAAATCTGCCCGGATAAAGGAATTGCAGGAATTGATACGGGAGGGCGAGAATTACCAGCGGCTAAAACCTGTTCATACGGAATTGAACAATATCAAGTTTAAGAAACAGAGGGAGAAATTTGAAACATCCCACGATGCGGAGTTACGGCTGTTTTATGCCGCCCGCCGTATTTTGAAAGAAAAACTGGACGGAAAACCCATTGCCCTGAAAGCATGGAAACAGGAATACGCACAGTTAAAAACAGAGTATGCCGAACTGTCTCCGCAGCACAAGCCACTCCGGGAGGAAGTCATACGGCTACGGCAGGGGGGGGAACGCCCAGAAAGCCGAACACGGCGGCGGCGGCTGTTCAATTCCCGAAGACCCCCCCCGGCGCGGGGGGGCCCAGCCACAGGAAGTACAGAGAAAGAAACACGAGATGGAATTATGATATAACCGGCAGCTTTACCGCTACCGGCATTTTTATGGAGGGAGCATTTGAATGTATTTGAAGCGGTGAAACAGTCTGTTACCACCCGGCAGGCTGCTTCATTCTATGGAATCCGGGTGGGAAGAAACGGCATGGTCTGCTGTCCATTCCACAATGACCGCACGCCCAGCATGAAAGTGGACAGCCGCTTTTACTGCTTCGGCTGCGGGGCTTCCGGGGATGTGATCGACTTTGCCGCTTTGCTGCATGGATTGGGGAAACGGGAAGCTGCGGTCAGGCTTGCGGAGGACTTCGGCGTTTCCTATGAGAAATCCGGCAATGCGCCGCCAGATAGGAAGCGTCACAACAGGTCACAGCCCCGACAAAAATCAGCGGAGCAGAGATTTCAGGAAACGGAACGGTATTGTTTCCGGGTGCTATGCGATTATCTGCGCCTGTTGGAGCATTGGAAAACAGCATACGCCCCACAGCCGCAGGATGCCATCTGGCATCCTCTTTTTGTGGAAGCGTTGCAGAGGATAAGCTACACAGAATACCTTTTGGATATTTTGTTATACGGAGAAATAGAAGAAAAAGCGGCGTTGATCGCCGCACAGGGAAAGGAGGTGCTGCGGCTTGAACAGCGAATTTCAGAGATTGCCGCCGGAAACGCAGGAAGCGGTCAAAAAGACGATGGACACAATGGAACCGGCGCAGACACCAGCAGAAATCCGGGAGACATTAGAGGGGACGCAGAAAGGCGGCGTGAAGAACAGCATCCGAAACTGCCTGACGGTGTTCCAGCGTGACCCTCTGTTTCGCGGGGCGCTGCGCCTGAACCTTTTGACGGAGCAGATTGACATTGTGAAGCCGCTGGGCTGGGAGCGCACCAGTACCACGCTGACCGACATGGACATGAACTACCTGCTTTTGTATCTGGAAGAAAATTACGGGCTTACCAGCGAGAAAAAGGTGCAGAGCGCCATCAAGATTGTTGCCAATGAAAACCGCTACCATCCAGTCAGGGATTACCTGAACAGCCTGCAATGGGACGGCACAGAGCGCATCCGTTACGCCCTGCATCACTTTCTGGGAGCCGATACGGACGAATACACCTATGAAGCCTTGAAACTGTTCCTGATGGGAGCCATCCGGCGGGTATTCAGACCGGGGAGCAAGTTTGAGGTCATGCTCTGTCTGGTTGGTGGTCAGGGAGCCGGGAAATCTACCTTTTTCCGGCTGCTGGCAGGCAGGGACGAATGGTTTTCAGACGATTTGAAAAAGCTGGACGATGAAAATGTGTACCGCAAGCTGCAAGGGCATTGGATTATCGAGATGTCGGAGATGATTGCCACAGCCAACGCCAAGAGTATTGAGGAAATCAAGTCATTCTTAAGCCGCCAGAAAGAAACCTACAAAGTGCCGTATGAGACACATCCGGCAGACCGGCTGCGGCAATGTGTATTTGGAGGGACGACCAACCGGCAGGACTTTTTGCCCCGTGACCGCACCGGCAACCGGCGCTTTCTCCCCGTGACGGTGTACCCGGAACGGGCGGAGGTTCACATACTGGACGATGAAGCGGCGGCGAGGGCGTATATCGAACAGATGTGGGCGGAAGCCATGACGGTTTACCGCAGTGGGAAG
>OBVO01001227.1_pt1 | contig 11638 bp, 8 predicted proteins | sample 1495151 | NCBI WGS metagenome assembly OBVO01 (sample SAMEA2580019, study PRJEB22360) | human gut metagenome | reverse complement strand
CGGACACGTTGCGGTTGTGCCGTGCGGCCGCGGTGGCCAACGCCATGGCGGTGGTGGTTTTGCCGCTGCCGCCCTTGAGGTTGATGACCGAGATGATCATGAAGGTTCCTCCGCTTCGACAATCAATTTATATAAGACGTATATACTTTTTATATATTGGATAGACGACAGTCACGCTGACGGCGTAACGGCATTGGCAATGTAAAAGATAGTGGCGACGCACTCTTGTCAGTTGCTTTGACAGATAACGAAAAATCCCGAGGAGCTCAGCTCAACTCGGGATTCGAAAAGAGTAAACGCGGCGACTTGCTACTCTCCCACACCCTCTCGAGTGCAGTACCATCGCCGTGCTAGGCCTTAGCTTCCGGGTTCGGAATGGGACCGGGCGTCTCACCTAGGCTATGATCACCGCAAGAAGAAACAATACGCGAATACGCCACATTCAGCAAATCTCGGCGTGTCGCAGATTGCGGACACCAGCAACCCAACCATAAAACGATAGCCAATAATCGCACTAGTACTATAAATCGCAACGTTTTTGCGTTAAAGTCGAAGCGATGCTTTTCACAGCTTATGAAAGAAGGCCAGCAATGACGATCGCCTCCTGCGGTTCCGTTTCCGCAATCACTTTGGGTCTGCCAAATTCCACTGCGATTCCCGCAGAAAAAGCGACGTTGCCGAAAGGTCTGTTCGTAGCGAAAATCCCGGTTTCCGCCAAAACGAAACAACGATTGGCCAATGATATCGAAACAATCACCATGCTGTCGCTGCTGCAGTCGCGCAATATCGGACTCGCCGCAGGAACACGAGTACCGGAGATACTGGTGATTGGGCTGCGATTGCATGGATTGAACGCTCCCGTTCCGACGGACATCGTCGAATTGATTGCGATGCAGCGCAAGTCGGGAATGTTGTTTGTCTGCGTACGCGATGCCGATTTCGAAGGTACGACACGTCAGGAATGCGCGTTCGCCGTACGTCGCGCGCTGCCGGCACGAGCGGGCCATACCACCACTTCCAAAGTGTTCATTTCCGAATGGAAACCCGCCGGCGAGGCCACATTGGACGTTTCAGACCCGACGGTCGAGTCCGTGGACGCCCTGTGGGAGTCGCTGTGTTCGCAAGTGATTCTGGACGACCCATCCCCCATCGACTTGAATGCACGTCTCGCCCGACGCATGCAGATCGCGCATCTCACTGCGCAGGTCGACAAGCTCACCCGCGACCATCAGCGTGCCAAGAATCCCGAACAACGCAATGAAATCTACGCGAAACTGCACAAGACGAAGCGCCAGTTGGAGGAACTGCAAGGGCAGTAATACCGCCGTAATACAAAGCTCGGCTGCAATCGTTACGATTACCGAGATTCCAGTAATTGCAACAATTACAGCCGAGCCGTAAGCGAGGTTTGGCAACGTGGCCAAAGCGCGCTCTCAACAACGCGCCACAGCCGCGAAGCCGCTAGAAACCAAGCCTTGTGCGGCCGAACTGGTCGAGCCAGCGCAGAATCGCACCTTCTCGCAGCGCCCACGGGCAGATTTCGATTTCTTTGACGTCCAGTGCCTTCATAATCTCATCGATCACCAGGCCACCGCCGACGATCTGATACGTACGTTCCGGCGTGACGCCCGGCAATGCGGTGCGCTGGTCCGGGGCGATGGCCGCAAGACGCGGTAGCCAATCCTCGAGCTGGTCGATCGTCATAATCGACGTGTCCACACGGCCCGGTTGGCGCATCACCGCACCGGCGAGACGGGCCAGGGAGCGAATCGTCTTCGACGTGCCCACGGCATGCATCGGATGCTTCGATTTGGGGAACGACTTGACCATTGGCTCGAGGATCTTGCGGATGTTCTTGCGGGCAGCTTCCAGATCGTCATCATCCGCGACGCCGCTTTCCGGCAGGAACTCGCGCGTCACGCGGCCAGCTCCGGCAGGAACGGACAGCGCGACGGTCGGGTCCTCGTCGGAGCCCATGGCCACTTCGAGCGAGCCGCCGCCGATGTCGATGACGAGCAGACGACCGGCATCCCAGCCATACCAACGGCGGGGGGGCAGGAAGGGGAGGCGGGGGCCATACCACCAAAAGATCCACGCCGGACAGCACGGTGACCGGCTGGCCGATGGCCTCTTCAATCTTGCGTAGGATCTTGCCTCCGTTCGGCGCTTCGCGTAGTGCGGAAGTGGCCAGGACCAGCAGCTGGGTGATTTCGTATTCTTCGGCGAGTTTCATCGCCTTTTCAACCGCGCTAAGCAAGGCTTCGGTGCCCGCTTTTTTGATGCTGCCGTCATCTTTGAGATACTGCATCAGGCGAATGGTGCTTTTGGTGCTGGCCTCGGGCTCGGGGCGCGCGCCCGGAGCCGCGTCGACGATGAGCATGTGGACGGTGTTCGAACCAATATCAAGCACGCCAAGTCGGGTGGTGTGCGAATGCAATGTAACCATGGTTCACAGCATAATAGTTTAAACGTTTCACCTATTGCGCGACATGCCTTGACAACATTTGCAAATATGACGGTGCCCACCCTCGGAAAGGAGGGTGGGCATCCAATGATCACAATACGGGAAACGATTGCATCGGCGTGAAAAATCGCGCTTCAGGCATATGTTTCAGCCGAGTACCTCAGCCACGCACTTTGGCTACGAAATCGCCAAGCCGATTCAAACCTTCACGCAACGCCTCACGAGAGGCAGCATACGACAAACGCACGTGCGTGTCCGCGGTGGCCTCGCCGAAATCGCGGCCAGGCGTCAACGCGATATGCGCTTCCTTCAGCGCACGCTCGCAGAACGTCCACGCGTCCAAACCGGTGCTGGAAATGTTGAAATACGCGTAGAACGCGCCGTTCGGTTCGACTTCCAGCGGTAGACCGATCTCGGCCAGACCGTCCACCACAATGCGGCGGCGCTCCAGCAGTTCCTGACGGCGTTCCTCGCACACGGCCAGCGTTTCCGGCGTGAAGCAGGCGAGCGCCGCATGCTGGGTCGGCGTGTGCGCGCACAGGAAGAAGTTGGTGGCGAGGTCGTCCATGGCTTCGAGCGCGTATTCGGGCACGACCATCCAGCCGAGCCTCCAGCCGGTCATGCCGAAGAACTTGGAGAAGCTGGAGCAGACGATGGCGTCCGGATCGCAGGCCAGCACGGATTTCACGTCGGATCCGTCCGGTTCGCGGTCGGCCAGGTCGAGGTAGGTTTCGTCGACGATGCGCCATGCGCCACGCTCACGGGCTAGGTCGCACACGGCTTTCAGGGTGTCGAAGGCGATGGTGGTGCCGGTCGGGTTGGACGGCGAAGTGATCATGACGGCCTTGGTGCGGTCCGTCCAGTATTCTTTGCACAGTTCCGGCGTCAGGTGGAATCGGGTGGCGGCGGACGTCGGCACGTCCACGACTTTGCCGCCGAACGCGCGTACCAGCTCGCGGTTGCACGGGTAGGACGGGTCTGCGATGAGCACTTCGTCGTCATCGTTGACCGTCAGCGCGGCGGACAGCAGCAGTGCCGTCGAACCGCCCGCGGTAATCGCGATGCGTTTCGGGTCGACGTCGACGTGGTGACGTTCCTTATAGAAATCGGAAATCGCCTGGCGCAGTTCCGGCAGGCCCATCGCCGCGGTGTACGGCAGCGGACGGCCGTCATACTGTTCGCGCATGGCGTCACGGACGGCCGGAGGAGCGCCGAAGTCCGGCTCACCGAGGCTCAGCTTGACCACATCGGTGCCGTTGGCGATCATCTCATCGGCCATGGCTCCGAACACCATGGCACGGAACGGATTGGCAATCTGCGCGCGCTTCGACAACTGCGGCTGCGCGCCATTCTCAACATTTCCCATATTCCTGTTTTTACCACGTTTCGTACAACGCCGCCTGCCGACTGTCATTTCCCGGAATCGTCCGCCTTTCCGGAATCGTCCACGATTTCGCGGTAAAGACGTTCCAACCGTTCGTCGCGCACTTTCTTGCCGAGCTCGCATTCCCAGACCACGATGACTTTCCAGCCGTCCGCTTCGAGTTCGGCGCGCTGCCTCGCGTCTCGTTCGTGATTGCGCAGCAGTTTCGCGGTCCAGAATTCGACGTTCGATTTGGGCACGCGTGTGGCTTTCGGACAGCCTTCGTGCATGTGCCAGAAGCAGCCGTTGACGAATATGATCGTACGGTATTTCGGTAGTACCACGTCCGGGTGGCCTGGGTATCGCTTGTCGTTTTTGCGGAATCGCAAGCCTTTGGCAAACAGAAAGCTACGTACCATCCGTTCGATGGATGTGTCTTTGCCGCGGATGTGGGACATGGTGTAGCTGCGCGTGCCCCGCTCGTATTTTTCGGGTTTGCCGGTTTTTCTAGGTTTGCCGGTTTTCTTGGGTTTGCCGGTTTTTCCGGGTTTGGCTGTCTGCCTGCGATGCTCTGCCGTCACGGCTTCCCATTATGGCAAAAGGGCCGATCAATCGTTTTCGCATAACGCGTGCCGCCGTCGCATGTGGCGTACGCTGGTCATTGCAACGTAGCAAACAGGCAGTTCAAAACAAGGAGATTTCATGGCACAGATCAATGTGGCGATTCTCGGCGCGGGCCGTATCGCGCAGAGCATGGCCGAAACGTTGGTGAAAATGGCGGCGGATGACCGGTACCGCGATCTGGTCGCACCGTACGCGGTGGCGGCCCGCGACGGCGAGCGCGCAGCGGCGTTCGCGGCGAAATACGGTTTTCCGGTGTCGTACGGATCGTATGAGGAGCTTGTCGCCGATCCGAACGTGAATCTTGTGTATATCGCCACTCCGCATAACTTCCATGCCGAGCAGGCGATTTTGTGCATGCGCGCCGGCAAGGGCGTGCTGGTGGAGAAGGCGTTCGGCGCGAACACGCAGCAGGCGCGTGAGATATTGGACGTTTCGGATGAGACCGGCATGCTGTGCACGGAGGCGATTTGGACGCGGTATATGCCGTCGCGTGGCATGATCGACGATATCATCGCGTCCGGCGTGATCGGCGAGGTGCAGGCGATCGACGCGAATCTGTGCTATCCGACCACGGCGAAGGCGCGTATCACCGATCCTGCGCTGGCTGGCGGCGCGCTGCTGGACGTCGGCGTGTATCCAATCAATTTCATCGACATGATCATGCATAATGCGCCGATCGCACGTGTTGAATCGTCGATGCAACCGTATGAGACGGGCGTCGACGCGCATGATTCGATGACGTTCTACTACGAGAACGGGGTGATGGCTACCGCGCAAAGCTCGATTCTATGCCATTCGGATCGTATGGGCGCGGTGTGGGGCACGAAGGGGTATCTCACGTGTCAGAACATCAATAATGTCGAATCAATCGACGTGTTCGACGGCACGCATACAGTCACCGCGCATTACGACGTTCCCGCTCAGCTGACCGGCTACGAGTATGAGGTGGCATCGGCCGCACAGGCCATGCTGGACGGGCGTACCGAATGCGATGAGATGCCGCATTCCGACACGTTGCGCATCATGGAATGCATGGATTCGCTGCGTGCGGATTGGGGTCTTAAGTACCCGTTCGAAGCGTAGCGATGCGATCGATGACGTGGGCGTGACGCGCTCCGCCCACGTTATAATTGCCCCTTGCGGCGGTTTGGAAACGCATGGAAGGAGCGTCATGGGATTGCTGAGGATGCTGAAGTACGTGCTGGGCACGGAAGATGAGACGCAGCAGCCCCGGCAAACGCAATCCTCTGCCAAGAATGCCAACAACGCCAAGCCTGCGCGGACCGGACAGACCAAGCAGACGGGACAGCTTGCGCGACGAGTCACGCAACCGCAACTGCAACCGCATGCCACGCCGCAACGTCAATCGCAACGCCGTCAATCGCAGCAACACCAATCGCAACGACCTGCAAAGCTCACCCCGCAACCGCTGTTGCCAGCCGACCGCATCGACAAGGCGCGTGGCATCATCGGCAATATCGAAAAGCACGAATTGAGCGACGAGCAGATCAGCGCGATCGCCGGCGCAGGTCACAACACCCTCGTGCTTGCGGGCGCGGGAACCGGCAAAACCACTACCATCGTCGGATATATCGCATGGCTGCTTGCCACAAAACGCGCCACCCCTGAAGAGATTCTCGTATTGTCGTTCACCAAGGCGTCCGCGGACGAAATGTCGCAACGCATCATGGCAAGCACCGGCAAAAGGATCCGCGCATGCACGTTCCACAGTCTCGGCCTGGAAATCTGCCGTGCGGCCACCATCGCCAACCGTCCCATCATCGACGGCCATGCGTCGAACGCCGTGGTACGAGACACGTTTGACCGGCTGCTCGCACAGAACATCCCCTACCGTCTGCTCGCATTCAAGCTCATGTCGAAGGAGCTGTTCGGCAAGTATGGCGCCGCCGCGAAACGTGAGGATTTCCAACTGCCGACGGATGATTACGCTTTCAACCAGTACAGGCAAAGCCTTGTCGAGAACGCGCAGACCATCATCCAGCACATGCGGCAGAACAATATCGGCATCGACGGCATGCGCGAGCTCAATGAGAGGCGCGGCGGCAAACATATCGGCCGTAATCGTGAGATGCTGCAGCTCGTCGGGCCGCTGTACAACGCGTATGTCGGCAATTTCCGCGCGACCCAGGGCATCGATTTTCCCGGCATGATCACCGACGCCATTCGCTGCGTAAGGCGCGGCGCATACCGCCACCCGTACAAATACGTGCTCATCGACGAATACCAAGACATGTCGCGGCCACGTTACGAGCTGATCCGCGCATTGCGTGAGCAGAGCGATTTCACGCTGTTCTGCGTGGGCGACGACTGGCAGTCGATCTACCGTTTCGCCGGCAGCGACATTCATCTGATTCTCGATTTCGCCGATATTTGGCGCGATTGGGGGCCGACACGCATGTTCCAGATCACGACGACGCGACGGTTCCGGCAGAGCCTCATCGATGCGAGCGGCGCGTTCGTCATGCAGGACAAAAGCCTGTACGCCAAGCAATTGCGCAATCCGAGCGACAAGAAGGATTATTCGCTGAAGGCGCTTGGCGGCGCAACGCAGGAGGAACGGTTCGATGCGATCGTCGAGCAGCTGCGCAAACTGCCGAAAGCCGCGTCGGTGCTGATGCTGGGACGCTACCGAAGCGACCTGAACCTGCTGTCACGCAACGACCGCGACGGGCTGTTCCAAATCGACGAGCATACCGGCGGCATCGTTTTTCCGGAAAAACCGGACATGGACATCAAATTCATGACCGCGCACGCTTCCAAGGGTCTGCAACGCGATTTCGTTTTTCTGCTGTGCTGTTCCGGCGGTTTGAAGGGTTTCCCAAGCGCGATTCCGGAAGAGCCGCTGCTCGGCCTGCTGCTGCCGGAAGTGGAACGCATGCCGCACGCGGAGGAACGCCGGCTGTTTTACGTGGCGATGACGCGTTGCAAAAAGAAGCTGTTTTTCGTGGTGGACCAGTCGCGTCCGTCGCGTTTCATGTACGAATTGCACGACAAGATCTGCCCGAACATCTTCCGCGGCGTGAAGCTGCCGGCGCAATGCCCGAATTGCGGTGAGGCATTGCGATTGCGGCACACCGGCTCCGACCCGTCCCGCGCGTTCTATGGCTGCACCGGCTTCCCGAATTGCCGCTACACCAGGCCATGCAAGTGACACCATTGGGACTGATTTCCATCGCGTAAGTTGCTCCCCATTCGGGCCTGGCGTAATCTCCCCCGTTGTATCCTGGACCTGTTCATTAGTCAGGAGAAAGCAATGACGGCAACCGACCAGAATCCGCAACAGTCAGCGCAACCGACACCGCGCAAAACCATTAACGTCGTCGGCGCGGCTATCGTCAAAGACGGCAAGGTGCTGTGCGCGCAACGCGGAGAAGGCCGATCACTGGCTGGTTTCTGGGAGTTTCCGGGCGGCAAGATCGAACCGCATGAAACGGCGCGTCAGGCATTGCATCGCGAAATCGAAGAAGAGTTGCTGTGCGAGGTCGAAGTTGCCAACGAAGTGTGCACGTCTTCTTACGATTACGATTTCGGTACCGTCGTGCTCACGTCGTTTGTGTGCCATTTGATAAGCGGCGCACCCCATCTGACCGAGCATCATGAGATTCGTTGGGTAGCGCCCGCCGAAATGCCCACTTTGGACTGGGCGCCCGCCGACCGAGAAGCGGTGCGATTGATCTCCGCCATGGATTTTCCGGCTTTTCCGGCAGCCACGCACGAAAGTGACGACTGATGATGCGCAATATGGACGACCATGACCATTCCTCCCTTGTTGAGGCGCTGCTATCCGGTTTCGTCAACAAAAAGGACAATGTCGACGCACAGTACGAGCCGACGTTGATCGCCAACCATGACGGTCGGACCATGGAATACGCCATCAAGGACGAACTGCAACGCAGTCAGGATTTCGACATGTCCGTCGCGTTCGTCAGCCAGGGCGCGTTGCAGGTGCTTAAGCAGTATTTCCTTGATTTCGCTGACAACAATGACCATCAGGCCGGTCGAATCATCACGTCGACGTTCAATTATTTCAACTCTCCCAAAGCATTCAGGGAACTGCTGAAACTTCAGCGGGAAACCGGTATTCAAGTGCAAGTTTGGCAGCCGGAGCGGTCCAGTCGAAACGATGACGATGCCACAGCTGCCTACCCTTATCATCCCAAAGGCTATGTTTTCCATCATGCGCAAGGCGACGAGCCGTTGTATTCCACGTATGTTGGCAGTTCGAATCTCACCATCAACGCGCTGAATTCCAATCGCGAGTGGAATCTCAAAGTCGCCACTACCGATACCAGCGGTCTTGCCGAACAGCTTAGCGAGGAAATCGAATCGCAAATCAGCGAATCGAAGCCGATCACCGACGCTTGGCTGAAACTGTACGAGGAAGACTTCAAAAAGTACGCGCCGCAACGGCCGAATCGCAAGCCGATCGAAAAAACAAGCCAATCGCAAACCATTCAGCCGAACGCCATGCAGGTGGAAGCGCTGATGAATCTCGCACAGCTACGCAAGCAGGGCGAAAGCCGTGCGATCATCGTTTCCGCTACCGGCACCGGCAAAACGTATCTGTCAGCGTTCGACGTGCGGCAGGTCAAACCGAATCGCATGCTGTACATCGCGCAACAGGAGCAGATCCTCAAGAAAGCTGAAGAATCGTTCCAAAAAGTGCTTGGATGCCCGAAAAGCGAACTCGGCCTGTTTTCGGGTGGCAGCAAGGAATCGGATCGCAAATACGTGTTCGCCACCGTGCAGACGATGTCGCGTCCGGAAACGCTTGCACAATTCGACGCAGACGAGTTCGATTACATTCTCGTCGACGAAGTGCATCATGCGGCCGCCGAATCGTATAAACGCGTCATCGACCATTTCCAGCCGAATTTCATGCTCGGCATGACCGCAACGCCGGAACGTACGGACGGTGCGAACATCTTCGAATTATTCGGCAACAACGTGGCCTACGAAATCCGCCTGCAGAAGGCGCTTGAAGAGGACATGCTCTGCCCGTTCCACTATTACGGGGTGCACGAATACATTCAGGACGCGCCCGACGAGAAGATCGCCGGCAAAGACGTCAAGGTCGAGTCAATGACCGACCAGGAACGTAACGAGCTAAGCCGTTGGCTTGAAGAACTCGCCGACCCGAACCGCGTGCGCTACATCATCGACAAGATACAGATCTACAGCGAGGCCGGAACACCCGTGCAAGGTCTGGTGTTCTGCAGCCGACGCGAGGAAGCGAAACGACTGTCCGACCTGTTCAACCAGCAGATGAACCAGCAGGCGGAACGGCCATACCGCACGAAAGCCATCACCGGCGAAAATTCGCAGATGGAACGCGACACTGCCGTGGCACAGTTGGAGAACGGCGAATTGGACTATATTTTCACCGTCGACCTGTTCAATGAAGGCGTGGATATTCCACACGTCAATCAGATCGTGATGTTGCGTCAAACGAAGTCGAGCATCATTTTCACGCAGCAGCTCGGCCGTGGTTTGCGCAAGGCAAGCGGCAAGGATTGCGTGGTCGTCATTGATTTCATCGGCAATTACGCGAATAATTATCTGATTCCGATCGCACTGTACGGCAATACCGGCGACCGCGACGTAGCCCGTAAGAATCTGCAACGCGAAACCATCGGCGTCTCGTCCATCAGCTTCGACAAAATCGCCCGCGAGCGCGTGCTTGCCTCGCTTGACACCGCCGATTTGTCGAATATGAAATTGCTGAGCCAGCAGTACCAGCAGATGCGGTACGAATTGGGACACATCCCGATGCTGATGGATTTCGCGCGCCGTGACGCGTCGCTCGTGTTCACGATGGCTGCGAAGAATGACGATTATCTGTCGTTCGTGCGTTCCCGTGAGAAGAGCCTGTCGCGTGGCAAGAACGCAACCGTTTCGTATCTTGAACAGCTTGAATCGACTTCGGATGCGCACAATGGTGTGCTGAAAATGTTGACCGCCACGCAATTGCGCGGCTTGCGTCCGCACGAATTGTTGGTTTTGGCGGCATTGTGCGGTATGGATTGGCAGCGGATCGATCCGGATTGTTCCGAGGATGCGCTGACTGCGCTTCGTGAGGTCGCTTCACAGCATGCGATCACGATCGTCGATTTGCAGACGTTGTTGACTGCGCTGTTCCCCGATGCGGACAGTAACGAGTTGCAATGCCGTTCCGCGTTCGCCACGTTGGATTATTCCTATTTCATCGCCGCGAACAGCAAACGTTTCGGGCAGACTCCTTTGGTGCGCCTCTGCGATGATGGGGCTTATCGGTTGACCGACGAGTTCCGCTCGATGCTTGAACAGACCACTTTCCGCACGTTCTTCACGGATACCGTCGAAGCCGGTCTGTTCAACGCGTTGGCGTTGGCGGAATCGTCCCGCAAGCATCATATCCGCCAGAATCATGGGTTCCTGTATGGAGAAAAGTACAGTGTGTTCGATGTGATGCGACTGTGTGGTTGGCCTGCGGAACAGGTGCCGCAGAATGTCGGCGGATACAAATTGGACACCGAAACCGGCTCACTCCCGATTTTCATTAAATATGAGGCGAGCCAGTATGGCGACCGGTTCCTTAATCCCGGCGAGATCGAATGGTTCAGCAAGAACAATCGTTCGCTTAGATCAAACGAATTCCGGTGGCTGTTGGACGGAACGGAACGTACTCCGGAATGGCAGAATCGCCATTTTGTGCCGATTTTCATCCGTCGCAAAGCCGAAGAACAGGAGAAATCCTATTACTTCGTCGGCAGCGCGGTCGCATTGGACGATGTGCACGCGTCGGTGAACCCCGGCGAGGATGGCAGCGAGTCGAAGGTGGTCATTTCCACACTCAAACTCGGCAAACCGGTCGATCCGGAACTCTACCGCCACCTCACCGGCAAGTCCGCCCTGTAATTCGCGACCTTCTGACACCTATCTCGCTTATAGATGGCGGATTTGGATCACTGACACATGCCATCTCGCTTATGGATGGCGGTTCCAACAGCAAAAACGAAGTTTGGGGGTATGGATCATACCCCCAAACAAGCGATTTACTTCAGTACACCGCCATCCATAAGCGAGATACCAGCAGACGCACATGAAAATCCGCCATCCATAAGCGAGATAGGATAACGTCCGAATTCCTGCGCACTTTCGGTTTTGTTCTTCGTTGAGATGTTGAA
>OBVO01001223.1_pt1 | contig 11672 bp, 7 predicted proteins | sample 1495151 | NCBI WGS metagenome assembly OBVO01 (sample SAMEA2580019, study PRJEB22360) | human gut metagenome | reverse complement strand
AGCAGGGACGACGGCAAGTCACCCTCGAGTGCCACCACAGCACGCGACGTGCCGCGAGCGCGGGCATTGTCGCGCACGGCGAGCACCAGCGCCTGCCACAGCCACTCCTCGGAACGAAACTCAGGCAGTTCGTGATCTTCCAGGGCATCGAGCATCACGCCGCGCTGAATCTCCTGAACCAGCAGGCTCTCCTCAAAACACGGCGCCTGGGCCACCACGCGACCGCAGTCGTCGAGCACAAACGAACCGCCGGTATATACCGACTCGTCGTACGCACCGACCGGCGCCATGCAGGCAAACCACACGCTGCGCTTAGATGCGATCTTGCGGTAGGCACCGCTGCGAACGGCGGCGATGGCGGCAGTCTCGCGGTCGGTCATGTCAAACGCGTTGAATTGGAAATACGCAATGAGGTCAACACCGGTCGGCAACATCTCGAGTTCGCGGTCCAAGTCAAAAATCACGGCGATGCGCACGCCGTCCACGTCGAACACCGGCGGCGCCCAGCGCGTGTCGTTGTTCTCGCCACGCTGCAGGGCAATGCTCGATCGTGCCGGCACCACATGACCGTCCTTGAGCATCATGTAGTCGAGCAGCGGCTGGCCCTCAAACGAAACCGCCGCGGGCACGATGCAGATCATATCGAGCTCTTGGATACGCTCGGCAACACCGGTCAGGCTTGTCAGCATGTCATGCTCAAAGTCGGCAGTACCCACCAGGCCGCCGGGCAGAGCACCCATAAAGAGCGGAGCCGGGACGCACAGCACGCGCGCCCCGCGCTCGTGGGCCAGACGAGCCTGGTCCTCGATGCGACCGCAAATGCCCTCAATATCACCCAGGCGCATATCGATCTGTGCAAGCGCGAGCTTCATGGCCCAGCCCTTTCCGTCGTAAACCATCGAAACCGTAGTAAAAGCGCCGGCCGCATAATGCAGCCGGCGCTTGCATGTGCATATGCTAGCTATGATACCCCGAGCGGGGGCGCGCTCCTAGAACGTCGCGGACCACAGCCCATGCAGGTTGCAGTAGGCATAGACGGTACCGGTCTTGGAGCCGCCAGCGAAAAACGTCGCGGGCTTCATGCCGGGCTCAAGGTAATGGACCTCCAGGCGGCCCTCGGCCTCAAGCGCAATCCACTCGATGTAGTGCTCGGGCAGCATGGGGTGCTCCGTCGAGCCCACGCGCGCGCGAATGACGTGGCCGTCGCGCTCGATCTCGACAACAGGCACGTGCTTCTCGTGCGCCGCATCCTCGGTGTTTGCCGTCAGCTCCGTGCAGCCGGCAGGGGTCGCAACGTCGTCGCCAAGAGCGGCAACGAGCTTGCCGTCGGAGTCTTTAAAGAATTTCGCCATGATGTTCTCCTTTGCTGATGTGCCAATGTTCTCGATAGTTCTTATGCCCAAAGAGCGCCGAACCATCCATGGCATTGCAAATGAACACATAACGGGTGGGATAAACGGTCGGGCTAAGACGAACCGGCGACCTGGCCCAGCCCGGCAGCCCCATCCCGCGCGCAGCTAGCGACCGTCGCCACCGAGCAGCGCCAGAACATCCTCGCGGGTAAACAGCGCCGACGAGATGCCGTCACCGCCGAGCACACTGTTGACCAGGTCGCGCTTGGACTCCTGCATCTGCATGATGCGTTCCTCGATCGTGTCCTTGGCGATGAGCTTGTACACGGTCACGGTGTGCTGCTGGCCAATGCGGTGGGCGCGGTCGGTCGCCTGGTCTTGCGCCGCCACGTTCCACCACGGGTCGTAGTGGATGACCACGTCGGCAGCCGTCAAATTAAGGCCCACGCCGCCCGCCTTGAGCGAAATCAAGAACACCGGCACCTCGCCCGCTTGGAACTGCGCAACCATCTTGGCACGGCTCTCTTTAGACGATGCGCCCGTAAGCTTAAGGAAGGCGATATCCTCCTTGGCCAGGCGCTTGCCGATGATATCGAGCATGCCCGTAAACTGGCTGAACAGCAAGATGCGATGACCGCCGTCGAGCGCGCCGTGGACGAGCTCCATACACGTATCGAGCTTGGCGCTTCCCGCCTTGTAGTCCGCGTAATGCAGATGAGGATCACAGCAGATCTGGCGCAGCTTGGTGAGCTCGGCAAGTACCTTGAGCTTATCTTTTTTGAACTCCCCGGCCTCGCGGTGCTGCACTTGCTGGGCAATGCGGTCCTGGTTGGCCAGGTAGAGCTTACGCTGCTCGCCGGTGAGCTGCGCCATCACCGTGTCCTCGATCTTCTCGGGCAGGTCGGCCACCACGTCTTCCTTGACGCGGCGCAGCACAAACGGCGACACGAGAGCCTGCAGGCGAGCGGCGCTGTCACCCTCGGCGTGCTCGACCGGGCTTTCGAAGCGCTTGGCAAACGACTCGCGCGTGCCGAGCAGGCCCGGCATCAAAAAGTCGAAGATGCTCCAGAGCTCGGACAGGCGGTTTTCGATGGGCGTACCCGTCAGGGCAAAGCGCACACCGGCCGGCAGACGCTTGGCGGCACGTGCCACCTGCGTGAGTGGGTTTTTAATGTACTGGGCTTCATCCAGCACCACGCGGGCAAAGTCCTGCTCGACGTACTCGTCGATATCGCGGCGCATGAGGTCGTACGACGTCACGACCACGTTATGCTCGGCCACGCCGGCAATCTGCACGCGACGCTGGGCCTTGGTGCCCACAATGGCGCACACATCAATCGAGGGGGCAAAGCGCTCCAGCTCGGCAGTCCAGTTGTACACGAGCGATGCGGGACATACCACGAGCGTGGGCTTAGCGTCCCCCGCCTCCACGCGCGCCAGGATATGCGCGATCATCTGGAGCGTTTTGCCCAGGCCCATGTCGTCGGCCAGGATGCCGCCAAGGCCCAGATGCTCGAGCGAACCGAGCCACTGGTGACACGCTCGGCATAACGTGCGGCCGCAGTGGCGGGGGGGAACGGAGCCACTGGTAGCCGTCGACCTGGTAGCCGCGCAGTGTGGCCTTGAGCGAGGCCGGCACCGTAAAGTCCATCTTGCCGAGCGTGTCCAGGCGCTCGACGGTGCGACGGAATGCAGCGTCGCGATCGGCTTCGAGCGCGGGCGTGCGCGCAAGCATGCTGTCGACGAACAGGGTACTCGACGCGGGAAGCGACACGCCGTCGAGCAGGTCGACAGCATCGACCCCCAGATCCTCGGCAAGGCCAAACGCGGCGCGCGCTCCCTCGTCCAGGCGAATGATGTCGCCCGACGTCAGACGAGCAAACGTCTGGTGACGCTTGTAGGAATCGAGGTAGATGGCAAGGTCTGCCGCCGAAAGGCCGCTCGCGCCCAGTTCGACGTCGAGCAGGTTACTCTTGACGGTGGCGCGCACCGAAAGCTTGGGCGCAGGGCGGACCGAGATCTGGCGCAGACGGTCGCTGAGCATGACCTCGCCCAGATCGGACAGGGCAGACAGGCCCTCAGTCAGCAAGTGGAACAGGCTCTCGTCATCGCGTTCCTCAAACGCCAGGCCACCCTCGTAAAAGTCGAAATACAGAGCCGCCGTGTCCATAACGCGAAACTCTGCCACCTCGTCGCGCGGCGGCACGCCCGGGCGCTGCTCTTCGAAGGGGCTGCCCGGAGCGCCCATGCTAAAGAGATCTGCCGACCAGTCGCCGTAGGTAACCGTAATTTTGCAGGTCACAAGGCCATCGTCGACGCCGATCGCCATGGCAAAGCTTGGCTCGGGCGCCACGGTATCGAGCGCAGCAGGCGCGGTAAGGTCGGTGTAGTCGCGCAAGATAGGCAGCGCCATGCGGCAAAACTCACCCACCTGGTCGGCGGCGATATGGACCGGTGTGCGGCAGGGCAACAAGTGCGATAGGAACGGCGCGGCATGTTGGGCAAACGCCGTGTCGGTACGGCGCGCGCGGCGCGTATCGACCAGATAGGCGACGTCGCCCGAGGCAAAGCAGTACGTATCGGCCGGAAGGCGCAAGTCGTAGGTGTCCCCCGGCGGCCGATATTGCGACTACACCGGCACAATCTTGGCAGCAACCAGCGGCGGGCGCTTAGCCGGGACTTCGCCCTCCCCTTCCGGCAACGACTCGACTGTCACCTCGTAGGCGCGGTGCGTCGTCGTCCCCCGCGACCAAGCAGGTTCAAAGGACATGGTCCTGCCACGCAGCAGGTCCAGCACGGACACGATGGAATACTCGGATACCGGCAACTGACGCTCGGCGACAAAGCCGCTGCGGGCAAAGTCGTACGATGCCGAGCGCGAGCTCGTAATATCGCCTAGGTAGGCGACCGTCATTGCAACAAAGTCGAGCAGCTTTGCCGACACATCATCGAAAGCCTCGGGCGCATGAAGGAACGTAAGCTTCTTGCCATAGGAGAACGTACCGCCGCGCGCATAGGCATCGGCCATGCCGTCGATATCCTTAACCACGTAGGACACCGAGCCGCAGCGGATGCGAAACTCAAGCGCCCAGCTAAAGCGATCGGCAAACAGCGGATTGTAGTACGGCACCAACGAGGGCTCCAGCACTGCTTTGGGCGCATCGGGGTCAATGGTGCCAGCGAGCTTGCGGCGCATGGCCACGAGTTTATCCATGCGCGCGTCCGAAAGATCGGAAAGCGCTGCCACAAGGCTCGGGCTCGTGGGCACGGGCGCCGGGAAGGGAAAGTTGGGGTTGACCGCAGATGCGCTGGGCGCGGGGCGTGTGGGCTGCTTGGACTGTGCGGGCGGCACCGTAAACGTGCGGACCGGCGTTCGCAAACCCTCGACGGGCTCGGCACCGCTGGCATCCAGATACGCCAACGCCGTGGCGATGGCGTGCTTGCACATGCCGGAATAGCGGAAGGCGGCGGGGCAATCGCAGTCGTAGTCGACAACCTCGTGCTCGTCCATATCGAGCGCCACGTGCGTCTTATACAGGTCGCCGCGCGAACCACGCACCGTACCCTCGATATTCACGTTTTTGGAGAAGCGCGAGCCGGAGTCCTCAAACGACAGCACGGCGCCGTTGAGCATGAGCGAACGCCCCTTCATAAAGGTACTGCTGAGCGCCGCCTCCTTACGAAGCGCCTGCACAAACGTCCCCTGCGCCATCGCTTCCTCCAATCTCACCCGGGGTAGCTAATTTGGGACGGGGCTATTTTAGCTACCCCCATATGTCGGTTGAGATGTGTTCCGACCCCGACTCATTCGCCGTCAGCCAAAGGGTAGCTAAAAAAGCCCCGTCCCAAATTAGCTACCCCGCCAACGGCGTCCTTAGATCACCGTCACGCGACCTTGGTTACCCACGATGGCCTTGGCCTCGGCCAACAGCGGAATCGAGCGTGCGTTGACCTTAGCAGGTACCTCGGCACGCAGCACGCGCCCGTCCGCCTGCTCGATAAAGATCTCTACGCGGTCGCCGCCCGGGTTGGCGGTGAGCACCGTGGCAAGACGCGCCATGTTGCCCTGGCTAAAGCGGCTGTTGGGCACCATGACCTCAAACACCTTGGGCTTGTTGTTCTCCTCGTTGAGCTCAAGCGGCACAATCTCCTGCGCGATGATCTGGTCGCCGCGGTCCGAGCGCTCGAGCTTGCCCTTAATGCGCACAAACGCATCGGACAGCTGCGCGCCGGTCTCGGGGTCGACCTCGCCGTACAGATACCCCTCGGCCTCCTTGAAGGTCTTGGGGAACACCACGACCGTGGCCTCGCCTTCCATGTCCTCGAGCTGCACGATGCCCATGGGGTCGCCGTTTTTGGTCACGCGCTTGGACACGCTCGAGACCATACCGGCCCACCACAGCGCCTTGCCCTCGGGAATCTCCTGGTTGATGGTGCCGCCCGTGGGGTTTTGCACCTCGTAGCCGGTGTCGATCTGCGAGAACGAGAAGTCGCGCGCTTTGCTGAGCGCATACTCAAACGGGCGCAGCGGGTGGTCCGAGACATAGATGCCCAGAACCTCCTTCTCCTGGCTCAGCTTAAGGTGGCGGTCCCATTCCTGGCCATCCGGATCGGGTACGCTCACCTCAAAGCCCGAGCCCTCAACGTCGCCAAACATGTCGAAGAACGACGTCTGGCCGCTCGCGCGATCCTTCTGGCGCTTTGCCGCGGCATCGATGATGTTCTCGGGGTTGTTCTTGTCCACAAAGTGCATCATCTGACGACGCGGATACCCCGTGGAGTCGAAGGCACCTGCCTTGATGAGCGATTCGATCACGCGACGATTGGCCTGGCTCGAATCCACGCGCTCGACAAAGTCATGCAGCGTCTTAAACGGACCGCCCGCCTCGCGCTCGGCGATAATCGCCTGCGCCACGCCGGTGCCCACGCCGCGGATGCCGGCCAGACCAAAGCGCACACCTTCCTTGGTAGCCGTGAACTCGGTACCGGACTCGTTGACATCTGGCGAAAGCACGGGGATGCCGTCGTGACGGCATGCCGAGACGTAGTGCACGATCTTGTCGGTCTTGCCCGTATAGGACGTCAGGACGGCCGCCATGTACTCGTGCGGATAGTGCGCCTTGAGCCACGCCGTCTGCATAACCAAGATGGCGTAGCCGGCGGAGTGCGACTTGTTGAAGGCGTAGGACGCGAACTCGAGAACATCGTCCCAAATCTTCTGGGCGACCTCGCGCGTGTAGTTGTTCTTGATGGCGCCGTTCATCCAGTGGTCGTAGGTGGTCTCGTCCGAGCCATCCTCCCAGTGGAGTACCGTCGACGTGAGCAGCTTGATCTTCTTCTTAGCCACGGGCTTACGGATACGCGAGTCCGATTCGCCCTTGGAGAAGCCGCACATCTCGACGGAGATGAGCATAACCTGCTCCTGGTAGACCATGGTGCCGTAGGTTTCGCCCAGGATGTCGTCCAGACGGTCGTCGTAGGAGACGGCCGGCTCCTTGCCGTTCATACGGTTGATGTAGGACGAAACCATGCCGGCGCCCAGCGGGCCCGGGCGGTATAGGGCGATCAATGCCACGACGTGCTTGTACTCGGTGGGCTTCATGTTCTTGATCGTGGCCGTCATGCCGGCGGACTCAACCTGGAAGACGCCGGCGGTGTGGCCGGAGCCCATGAGCTTAAAGATCTCGGGATCGTCAAAGGGAATCTCTTCCTCTTTGATGTCGATGCCGAAGTTCTTTTTGATGTTTGCCTTGGCCTTGGAGATAACCGTCAGCGTACGCAGGCCCAAGAAGTCCATCTTGAGCAGGCCCATGTCGGCAACGGTATGGCCCTCGTACTGGGTAATCTCGACGCCGCCCTTGGTGTCGAGCTTGGTGGGCACGTGCTCGTTGACGGGGTCGCGGCAGATCAGAACGGCGCACGCATGCACGCCCTCGCCACGGGTAAGGCCCTCGATCGAGAGCGCCGTGTCGATGATGCGGCGGGCGTCGTCGTCCTTTTTATAGGCCTCGGCAAAGTCGGGGTTAAACAGATCCTCTTTGCCGGGTTGTTTTTCGAGCACCTGCTTGAGCTTGACCTTGGGGTCGCTCGAGACCATCTTGGACAGGCGCTGGCCCATGTAGACCGGGTAGTCCAGGACGCGCGCGGCGTCGTTGATGGCCTGCTTGGCCTTAATGGTCGAGTAGGTGATGACGTGGGTGACCTTCTCGGGACCGTAGAGCTGGCGAACGTGCTCCACGACCTCGAGACGCCGCTCATCGTCGAAGTCCATATCGATATCGGGCATCTCGGTACGCTGCGGGGACAGGAACCTCTCGAACATCAGACCGTTCTCGAGCGGGTCGAACGCGGTAATGTTCATGGCGTAGGCGACGATAGCGCCGGCGGCCGAGCCACGGCCGGGGCCGACGCCGATGCCGTTGTCCTTGGCCCATTGCACGTACTCGGCGACGATCAAAAAGTAGGCGGCAAAGCCCTTGTCGCAAATGACCTTGTATTCGTACTCAAAGCGCTCTTTGATGTTGACGCCACCGATCTCGCGCGTGGCCCAGTCGTCACCGTAGTGCTGGCGCAGGCCCTTCTCGCACTCGCGGCGGAACTGGCTCTCGTGCGTCTCGCCGGGATCGAGCAGCGGGAAGCGCGGCAGGATGATGGAGTCCCAGTCCAGCTCAACGTAGCACTTGTCGGCGATCTCGAGCGTGTTGTCGCAGGCCTCGGGGCAATACGGGAACATCGCCCGCATCTCCTCCTCGGTCTTCATGTAAAACTCCGAGCCGGTCATGCGCATGCGGTTGGGGTCGTCGACCTTGGCGTTCATGCCGATGCACATGATGACGTCCTGCACGGGCGCGTCCTCGCGGCGCAGGTAGTGGAAGTCGTTGGTGGCGATGACCTTGACGCCCACCTGTTTGGCGATATCAATGAGCGTGCGGTCCATCTGCTCGTCGGTCAGGCCGTTATCGGTGGTAATGCCGTGTTCCTGGATCTCGATGTAGAAGTCACCAGGCTCGAAGGTATCACGGAAGGTCTCGGCCCACTTGATGGCGCCCTCCATGTCACCGCGGTCGATGTATTTGGGGATGATGCCCGCGATGCAGGCGCTGGTGCAGATCATGCCCTTGGCGTGGCGGCGCAGGTTGTCGAGCGTCACGCGCGGCTTGTAGTAAAAGCCCTGCACGGCGGCCTCGGAAACCGTTTGCATCAGGTTGACGTAGCCCTCCTGGTCCTTGGCCAGAAGGATCATGTGGTAGAGCTCGGGCTTGTGGTCGCGGGCGAGCGTCTCGTCCGGCGTAAAGTAGACCTCGCAGCCAAAGATGGGCTTGATGACCAGAGGCGGCTTGAGCTCGTCGATATTGCCCTTCTCGTCCCACATGGCCATGTCCTTCACATACTGGGCATGCTCGCGCGGGTTTGCCTCGGGATCGGGCTCCACCAGCTCGTCACGGCGGTCCTTTTCCAAGAAGGCCTTGTCGTGGCTCCACGTTTTGTACTCGGGCGTATTGTGGTTGACGGCGTCGCAGGCCAGCGCCAGATCGGGCACGCCATACATGTAGCCGTGGTCGGTAATGGCCACGGCGGGCATGCCCAGCTCAACGGCACGGTTGACCATATCCTGGATACGGGTTGCGCCGTCGAGCATGGAGAAAACAGTGTGATTGTGCAGATGGACGAATGCCATGTGATGAGCTCCGATGCGGGTTCGTGTTCTGACTGAACGATTTTACCCCACGGCACGGACAGCACCCGAACCTAGCCAAACCAACACGGGTAGTCTTTTTGGGACCTTCAAAAAGGGGAATGAGGGCATCCAGATACATCGAGTATTACTGGAACCCCGGCGATGCGCGAAATGATTTGTGACGAATAGTCATGTCCATCAAGAAGGCTCGACGCTTCGGATAGCTCGTCAATCGATATATCAATTCTTGGAGACCTGCATTCCTACCATTTTCAATGAAACAACGGCGGTAATTGCTATCGCGATTGCACCAATAATACCGAGCGCTATCTGAATGGGATATAACCCCAACACATGTCCAAATATGGAGAAAAACATTGCGGAAAAGAGAGCCCTTACCAGAGACGCGACGGAAAGGATCGTCGCGCGGAGATCGTCCGCTATCGCGTCTTGGATTAAGTTTTCCGAAGTGATGTACACCACTTCTGGGAGAAAACAAAGCACCATGCTAAGGCCAAACAAACACAGCGGATTTGAAGCGAACCACGGAAGAATCATGAAAAGGCCAGCCTCGATTAGCATCGAGCCGAGCATGGTATTTCTTTTCCCGAAACGCGACGAGAAGAAATCTGCTGCAATGTAGGCCGTCGCATTTACTGCATAGGATGCACCGAAAAAGATTCCTATTATGGAGACGGGAGCATCAAATGCGTCGAATACCAACTGATTCAAGTTGTAATAACTCCCATAGAATCCATCGAGCATGCTTGTGCCGATTAGAAGAAGCAATACCGCAAAAGCGAATTCTCCAACACGCCAGGTTTCGCGTCTGAACATCTTGGCTGTGTCAAACCTTCCCTTTTCAGAGCTTTCAGAACGGGTCGCTTCCGTCCTCTCAATGGGATACAGAAGGAAAAGCTGCAGGAGATAGAAAATGGAGACACATACGTAGAGGGCGCTCCAAGATACTTGGGCAATGAAAGATCCGAGCACAATTGCCATTCCCGTAGCGATTGATTGCGCGGCAAGCAACCGAGCATTGATGGTGAGGAAGCGCTCTCCTTGACCGGCATTCCGGGCAATTTCATATAAAAGCGCTTGTTCGGATCCCGATTGAAGGGAGTAGGCGAGTGCCTCAACAAGGGAAAGCACGACAAGAAAGGGACCTGAGAGCAACAGCATGCCAGCCGTATGGAAGAAAAGCAGCAGCACGCCCACTTGAATCGAAAACTTCTTTCCAAAGAAATCGCCTATCAACCCTGTTGGCAGCTCGAGGACGACCGTTGCAATGTTAAACAGGGCTTGATAAAGCGCGATTTCCGTGACAGACATTCCTTTCTCCGCAAGGAAAAGTAGAAACACTCCCCGATTTAAAACAAATCCCGCGAGAACGAAAAAGGCGGAATAGATGTGCAGTTGAGTAGTGGCATTCTTATTCATTTGGTACTTCCATCAACTAATTTTGTCGGGCCGCTCGCTACTGGCTCGAAGCCTGAAGTGTTCACAGCTGATGTGAAGAGTGGTAAAGCTTTTGCACAGGGTATCAATGGAATACATCCGAAGCGTTTTCGGCAGTATCATCGGCGAAGGCGGGATTAGCCTTTACGCGGCGCTCACCCTCGATGTATTTGACGATTTGATCAATCGTCTGGTTGGCGTGGCTCTTGAGCTTTCGCTCATAGAAGAAGAGGCCGAGCTTGCCGCGCGTGCCAGACGTGTTGCCACCCACACCCTGAAAATCCTCGGTATAGGTGAGCTCGCAGGCACCATCGCCAGCAGGTGCAGCCTCATAGCGCATGGTATTGATGCCCGTCGCATACTGAAAACGGACCTCATAGAGACACGGGTACTCAAAGTGCTTGATCTTAACCTTGATCGCCGTGCCCTTGGCCTTGCCTTTTGCGGACTGGGCGCGCTTCTCGTACTTATAGCCGTTGAGCTTGTTGCGGCTGGGACGCTTGCCCGTGGCGTTCTCGATATCCTGCATGATGAACCCCGCCAGAGCGTCAAAAAGCTCCTCCGGCGTCACCTTAAGCGGTTTGGTGAGCTGCATGATGACTCCTAATTCGTTTGAACCGTTCGAGCCATTGTACCGCCCCAGGCTCTCCCATGCGTTGCGGTGCCATTTGGACGATTGAGGGCTTTGCGGCCGCAAAACCAACCAAATAGCACCGTAAAGCCTGAGGTGGCTAGAGATTGTAGGTGACTACTTGAGGTTCAGCGGGTTCGACGAAGATGGTTGGATCCGTCTGCTCCACGCGGACGAACTTGACGGTCACCGTCTTAAAGCCCGCCTTATGCAGAACATCCGAATAGACGCGCGCCTGCAGGGCGTGCTTCTCAAGCAGCTGGTCGGGTGTCTCATCCGGCGTGCCACCCGTCTTGTAATCGATAACCAGTGCGCGTGACGGATCGGCCGGGTCGGTCGCCAGCGCATCGATGGCGCCCTCGGCATATGCACCGTAGCGGGCAATGTCCTTGCCCTCGCAGCCCAGCGAGAAAAACGGCACTTCGGCACGGACGCACGGCCAGGCAAGAAGCTCGGCACGGACCGACGACCTGAGCCAGCGATTCAGGGCAACGTCAAAACGCTCGCGCTGCTCCGGCGTCAGGCACCACAGGCGCGTCAGCGCATCGGCACG
>OBVO01001207.1_pt1 | contig 11799 bp, 8 predicted proteins | sample 1495151 | NCBI WGS metagenome assembly OBVO01 (sample SAMEA2580019, study PRJEB22360) | human gut metagenome | reverse complement strand
CCGCCACTGGAGGATGCCATGATCATCGATATGCCGAACACCCGCACCCGCGAGATTGCGCACAAAATCGAACAGCTGCACGAGGAGCGCGGCGAATCGGCGACCGGCCGCGTGCTGACGCTGCTCATCGCCACCGAGGACGCGGACCTAGAGCATGCGCTGGAAATCGCGAACTCGGCCAGCCGTGAGCACCCGTGCCGCGTGATTGCCGTAGTACCGGATACCAATCCTGCCGATCAGTCCGGCGAAGGCGAACCGAACGCGGCCGAAGTGGCCGCCGAGGTGAGCGCGAGTCGCGATAATCCGGCCGTCGATTTGACCGACGGCCCGAACGATCCGAACGATTCCAACCTGAACGCCCAAGTGCGATTCGGCGCGGACGCCGGTGCCGGTGAGATCATCATCTTGCGTCCGCGCGGTGGCCTTATCAACCACCCGGATACGCTGGTTATCCCGCTGCTTGTGCCGGATGCGCCTGTAGTGGCGTGGTGGCCGACCACACCGCCGTCGAACCCGGCCAAGGATCTGATGGGTGCGATGGCCCGCAGTCGCATCACCGACGCGTTGCACTCCAATAATCCGGAGGCCACGATTGAGCGTTTGCGCCGCAATTGGACACCGGAAGATATCGACTTGTCCTGGACACGACTGACCGTCTGGCGCGCAATGCTCGCCTCGATGCTCGATCAGCCGCCGCACCTGCCCATCACCGCCGCGAAGGTGACCGGCAAGGCCGACTTCCTGCCTATGGAAATGCTGTGCGCATGGCTGCGTCTGAAACTTGGCGTACCAGTCGAAACTGAGTTCGTGCCCGACGCGCAGGCCGTGACCGGCGTGTACCTGACCCGTGAGGACGGTGTGATCTCGCTGGAACGCCCGTATGAGGACCAAGCGCTGATCTCGCTGCCCGGCCAGACTCCGCAGGAAGTGTCCGTGCCGATGCGCACCATCGAGGACTGCCTGACCGAGGAACTGCGTCGCATCGATCCCGATGAGATCTACGCCGAGGTCATCAACGAAGGCTGGGATCTGATTCGTCACTGAAGTCGGTAGAACCCGTTGCCACAGCGGCGTTGGAATGAGTTCGGCAATTGTGGCCGAGCCATGCCAACGCCGTTGCTCATCGTTTCCTACCTCATGCGATGCCGCACAATGTACATTGTGTTGTCAACTGACAACACATTTCATTGCTGCAAATGGCTAGATTCCCGGCATGCCACCCGTATCATGCGTTGTCAACTGACAACACAATCCACATTGCAAAGTACGACACATACCCCATACAAGGACCATACATGGCAACTCGAAAACTCATTGTGTATCCGAATAAAGATCTGATGATTCAGGCTGGCGCGCAACGTTTTGTCTTGACGCTACTCGATTTGCTCGCCGAACGATTGCCTGATGACACGCATCGCACGCGTGTGGATGTGGCGCTGTCTGGCGGTTCGGCCGCGCAGCCGTTGGGCTCGGTGCTGAGCGATCCGCTGGCTGACGCGATTGATTGGTCGCGCGTGCATTTCTGGTGGAGCGACGAACGTTTTGTGCCGGCTTACGACACCGATCGCAATGCTTTGGAAGCCCGTCGCCTGCTGCTTGACCAGCTGGTGGCAGATGGCAAGCTGCCTGAATCGAATATTCATGAGATGGCGGCCGATACCCGTTCAGCCGATGACATCGCCGATGTGATGGATCAGGCCGACAGCGATGATGCTTCCGTTCGCGCCGCCGCCGATGCCGCGAATGATGCGTTGCTGGACGATGTCGCGAGCGACTATGAGCGCGAGTTGGTGAATGAATTGGGGCCGGAACCGGTAATCGATCTGATGATTCTCGGCATGGGACCGGACGGTCACTATGCGTCGCTGTTCCCTGGTCATGATGAGGTCAAGGTTACCGATAGGCTCACCGTGGGTGTGAACCACTCCCCCAAGATGCCGCCGCTGCGTGTTTCATTGACCGCGCCGCTCATCGCGCGTTCACGCCATACGTGGTTCTTCGCCGCCGGTGCCGGCAAAGCCGAATCGCTGGCCCATGTCTTCGAGCAGCCCAACAACCCGGATTACCCGTCCTCCTACGCCAACGGAGTGGACGAGTTCATCTGGTTCTCCACCGAAGAAACCGTCACCGAGTTGTGAGTGAATTAAGCCCCCTCTGATGAGGGGGCTTAATTCGTCTATGGCTACGCCTCGATCTCGGGCTTGCTGTTTTCTCAGCTCGGCTATCGCCGAGCCTGAAGAAGGCCGGACAGCCCACAGGGCTGTCCTAAACCTGAAATCACGAGGCTACGCCTCGATTTCAGGCTTGCTGTTTTCTCAGCTCGGCTATCGCCGAGCCTGAAGAAGGCCGGACAGCCCACAGGGCTGTCCTAAACCTGAAATCACGAGGCTACGCCTCGATTTCAGGCTTGCCTTCTTCAGCCCACAGCGTGTGGAACACGCCGGGCTTGTCTACGCGGCCGTAGGTGTGGGCACCGAAGAAGTCACGCTGGGACTGGGTCAGAGCGGTGGGCAGGCGCTTGGAGCGCAGACCATCGTAGTACGCCAGGGAGCTGGAGAACACCGGGGTCGGGATGCCGGCCTCCACCGCGCGAACGATCACGCGACGCCATGCGTCCTGCGATTCGCCGATGATCTTCTCGAAGTACGGATCGAACAGCAGGGAAGCCGGCGGGTTATCGCCCTTGAAGGCCTCGGTGATGCGGTCGAGCAGGAACTGGGCGCGAATAATGCAGCCGCCACGCCAAATGCGGGCCACTTCGGACAGGTTGATATCCCAGCCGTATTCCTTGGCACCGTCCTGAATCTCGTTCAGGCCCTGAGCATAGGCCACGACCTTGGAAGCGAACAGAGCCTTGCGCACGTCCTCGACGAACGCGGCCTTGTCTTCTCCGGCCAGATCGATGGTCTTGTTCGGTCCAGCCAGACCTTCCTTCTGAGCGTCTTCACGCAGCTCACCGTGCGAAGACAGTGCACGAGCGAACACGGCTTCACCGATGGCAGCCACAGGAGAACCAAATTCCAGACCAGCCTGCACGGTCCAAGTACCAGTACCCTTCATGCCGGCATGATCCACGACCACGTCCACGAACGGCTTGCCGGTCTCGGCATCCTTGTGGTGCAGAATCTCAGCGGTGATCTCGATCAGGTAGGAATCAAGATCGCCCTTGTTCCATTCAGCGAACACGTCGCCGATCTCCTCGGCATCCATGCCGAGTCCACGGCGCAGAATGTCATACGCCTCACCAATCACCTGCATATCGGCATACTCGATGCCGTTGTGCACCATCTTGACAAAGTGGCCTGCACCATCGGTGCCGATGTGGGTCACGCACGGTTCGCCGTTCACCTTGGCGGCGATGGACTGAAGAATCGGGCCCAAGGTCTTCCAGGATTCCGCAGTGCCGCCGGGCATCAGAGACGGGCCGTTGAGCGCGCCTTCCTCACCACCGGACACACCGCAACCCACGAAGTGGAAGCCCTTAGCACGTACTTCCTTCTCACGCTTGATGGTGTCCTTGAAGAAGGAGTTGCCACCGTCGACGATGATGTCGCCCGGTTCGAACACCTCTTCCAGCTGCGCGATGGTCGCGTCGGTCGGAGCACCGGCCTTGACCATGATGATGGCGGTACGCGGACGCTTCAGGGACGCGGCGAATTCCTCGAGCGTTTCGGCCGGCACGAAGTTGCCTTCGGTGCCATGCTCGTTCATGAGCTTCTCGGTACGCGAGTAATGACGGTTGAACAACGCCACCGTGTTGCCATGGTGCGCCAGATTACGCGCCAGATTGGAGCCCATCGTGGCCAGTCCAATCACACCAATGTTTGCTGTAGCTTCGGCCATGTGCCTTGCCTTTCGTTTGATTGTCCCATCGTCATCACGCGCGTCACAAACCAGCGCATCAGCGGAGGGATCATTCCTTCAACGCTTGAAAGTGTATCCCGCTTACCACCCACACGCGAGGGCTGTCTTAGGTTCTACGCACCTTCTGCCCGCGAAGCGTAATTACTTGCCAGCCATTCACATACGCCCGGCCTTGGAAGGGTCGATATGCATGGTCTGGAAGCGATTGGCCATGTAAGCGTCGCTGTAGCGTTCGCTGAACCACATCGCGACCGGTGAATCCTGCGGCTGGCCGGCCATGCGCCCATACCAGCAATCCAAGGCCATCAGCGTGAAGGCAATGTCAATCACCATCAGCACCGTGCATACCGCAGTCAGCGAATACCGCACTTTCCATGGAATGCGATTAATCAGAGCCAGCAGTCGCGGTAACAGCCACTTGATCCACACCACACCAATCAGTCCCCAGAAGAACATGAATTGGCCCGAAGTACGTCCGTCGATGGACAGCCAACGGCCGGTGTAATCCCACGCGGTAATACCAAACGCCGCTTCCATGAACCAGCTGGTGCAATATTCGAACGCGCCGCCGATCACCGCCGAAGCGCAGAAAATCAAGAACGGATTCGCCTTCCACAGACGATTCAGGCACACGGTTACCAATACCGCACCACAGCCGTAAATCGGCGAGAACGGGCCCCACAGCAAACCAGCGCGGTCCTGAAGTTCACCGTTATACAGCGCCATATGGTAGATCGTCTCCACAATCAGGCCACCCACCGAAGCGATGGTAAACAGCCAGAAGATATTGAAAAAGTCCAGCGCAATATAGCCCTTGCCGGACTGGTCGCGGCCTAGCATGCCGGCCGCCACAGCCGATTCATAATCATCGCGATCGTCCATACGCCTGAGCGCGCGCTGCAGACGGCGTTCCTCGCTCAGGGAGGGATCGGCGGTCACCGAAATCACGACGAGAATAATCATCTGAATCAGCGGCAGCAGCAGGTTGAAGCCAAGGCCGGTCAGGGCCAGCGACAGCATGCCGTCGGCCAACGTCAACGGCATCAGCACGTAGGTCCAGCGCGCGGCATACCGGCGATGATTGCGCAGCAGCATCACGCCGAGCACAATCAGGCATGCGGCACTGACTACCAGCACCACCGCATGAATCGCGGACAGGATGAAGGTCAGGCTCATCGCATCGACGTGCACATGACCATCCAGAATCTCGCGCACGGCATAGAGGATGGAAATCACCATAATCGGCAATGTGGCGAGTCCGTCCAGCAGCACGACCGCGCCATAGATGCGCGCCAGAATCGGTAATCGCTTGGCGTTCAGGTTCAAGCCGGCGTCGTCCAGTTCGACGGCCACCAGATCGGCCACGACTGCGGACTCGGCGTCACGGTTCTCCCGCGGCTTGCCGGGGGTAGTGGCCGTGCCATCGTCCTTGAATTCAACCATGGTTTCCTCCCCACATAGCGTCCCCTCACCCTATCACCCGATTGCGGTTTTGCTGAACTTGATGGGCGGTCGGTACATGTCTGTCTACATTGCCGAGCACCGAGCCTATCCATCGCGTTCAGGAAACGTCCAAAAACCATCCAGAAATCTTGTCAATAAGTTCCAGAACGCCTTTCGCTCTGCCCAGCGACACACGATAAGCCGCTGGGCAGCAGCGTTATTCCGCCAAAAACATCATCAATCACCCCATTAATCTCCGGCAGCCGTATTACGCTACTACAAACGTAGCGCTACGATTAACGTATCGCTACGGAAAACGTAGCAACCAAGCAACACCAAGCTCCGGAGGTATCAGTGGGCAATATCTTCAAGGTCCTCAGACGCGACTTCCTGCGCCTGCTCAAGGTGCCGGCCGCATGGGTGATCCTGTTCGGCATGGTGTTCATCCCGCCACTGTATTCGTGGTACAACATCGTCGGCTTCTGGGACCCGTACGGCAATACCAAAGGCATCACCGTCGCCATCGCCAACAATGACGACGGCACCGACAACGCGCTCATCGGCAAGCAGAACCTCGGCGATCAAATCGTCAAGCAGATGAGAAGCAACGACCAGCTCGGCTGGACCTTCGTCACCGAAGCCGAGGCCATGGACCAAGTGGAATCCGGCAAGGCATACGCAGCCATCATCATTCCCAAAGACTTTTCCGACGATCTCGCCGGCGTGGTGACCGGCGGCAAGAGTCGGCCCACTCTGGAGTATTACGTCAACGAAAAAGCCAGCGCCATCGCCCCCAAAGTCACCGACGTCGGCGCGTCCACTGTGGACCGCACGGTCAATTCCACATTCGTCTCCACCGTATCCGAAGTACTTACCGAAGTCATCAATACGGTTGACGGCAAAGCCATCAGTACCGAAGACACCGCCAAAGCCAAGGCCCTCACGGCCCTTGCCAAGGCCTCCGACGATGTGCAGCACACACGCAGCACCATCGCCAAGCTCACCACCAAACTCACCGACACCCCAGAGCAGACACGCACCGCACGTCAGGCGCTGGACGACGCGCGCACACTTGGCATCGACACTGCAGAAGGTCTGGCCGGCGTCTCCACCCTGATCGGCACTACCCAGACCAGTCTGAACGGCTTCGTCACCTCCACGTCCGAAGCGCTTGACCAAGGCTCAAGCCTGCTGAGCCAAGCCGCAGCACAGGCCAACCAAAGCGTGGGCACGGTAACCGGAACCATCAGCGCCGCCAATCAGCAGGTAGGCGGACTGATCAATACGGCGGAAGACATCAACCAAGCGAACGCCGACATCATCGACCAACTCAAAGGGCTGCCGAACGCCAATCGAGAACCGCTGCAATCCGCCATTGCCACACTGGAAAGCCGCAATAGCGAGCTTGCCGGCGCACTGGGCAACCTCGATAGCCTGAACACCACTATCGGCAATGCCTCCACAGACACCGCCGGATTGGCGCAGCATCTCAATACCGCCACCCAAACCACGGTGCGCGAGGCCAATACCGCTCGCGGCACCATCACCTCCGGTGCCATTCCTCAGCTCAACACCGGTCTCAACGCCCTCAGCTCGACCGCCAGCACTCTGTCGACCGGCATCACGTCGCAAGGCTCACTCATCGATCAGTCGAAGCATACCCTCGACCAACTCGACAAAGCAGCCTCCACCACGGTGACCGCGCTGCGCGACACCGATAAGGCGCTGGCCGGCGTACAAACCAAGCTCGATACGCTGGTCACCGACATCAAAGCCCTGAGCATCTCCAGTTCACTCAGTTCCCTGATCGGCACCGACGGCAAACTGGATGCCGCCACAATCGCCGACTTCATGCTCTCCCCCACTGTTATCAGCGAACAGGCCGTCTATCCGGTCGCCTCCTATGGTTCCGGCATGGCACCGCTGTTCACCACCCTGTCTTTGTGGGTGGGCGCGTTCGTGCTCGTGGTCATTCCCAAACTCGAAACCGATGATGAGGGCATCGACGATCTCACACCAACCCAAGGCTATCTCGGTCGCTTCCTGCTACTGGCCACGCTGGCTGCCGTCCAAGGCCTGGTCACGGCCATCGGCGATCTTGTCATCGGCATTCAATGCGCGAGCGCCCCAGTGTTTCTGCTCACCTGCGTCATCACCTCACTGGTGTATATGTCGGTGATTTTCGCCCTCTCCACCACGTTCATGCACGTGGGCAAAGGCGTATGCGTGGCGCTGGTCATTCTGCAGGTGCCGGGCGCCTCCGGCCTGTACCCGATTGAAATGATGCCCGCGTTCTTCCGCGCCATCTACCCGCTGCTGCCGTTCACCTATTCGATTGACGCGATGCGTGAAACCATCGGCGGCTTCTACGACGGCCTCTGGTTCGCCTATATCGGCAAATTGCTGGTTTTCGTGGTTCTGGCCTTTGCGCTTGGCCTCGGCGCCCGGCCGAAACTGGCCAATCTCAACCGCCTGTTCGCGCGGGAAATCAAGGAAAGCGACATGATTATCGGCGAGCCGGTGCATCTGCCCGGCAGCGAATACCGTGTCACTCAGGCCATTGCAGCGCTGGCCGACCACGACGAATACCGTCATGCCATCGAACGTCGGGCCGCCAAATTCGCCTACCGTTATCCCCGGCTGCTGCTGGGTGCGCTTATTGCCGGATTCGTGGTGCCGGCCGCGCTCATTATCGTGTTTGCGCTGACCACCAGCGAGAAAATCGTAGTCATGGGCACATGGCTGGCATGGGTGCTCATCATCATGGGCTTCCTGATGGTCGTGGAATTCATGCGCGATTCCATCCGCCGCCAAACCGAGCTCGGCAGCCTCTCCGACGAGTCGATCCGCGCCATGCTGTACGGGCATAAGGCCAAGCGTCGCGACACCTCCGCCGAACGCCACGAAGAAGCGGACCCGAGCGCCGCTGTTACCGCAATCATCCCCACTATTCCGCCGACCAAGGAAGGCAGGCACGCACGATGAACACCATGTGGAAACTGTTTACCGGCGACATCAAACGCCTGACCAGCAACGTGGTCTCCATCATCATCGTGATCGGCTTGGTGATGATTCCCGGCCTGTTCACCTGGTTCAACGTGGCCGCATGCTGGGACCCGTTCTCGAATATGAAGAACCTGAAATTCGCGGTGGCGAATGTGGATGAGGGGTATCGTTCCGACCTGATCCCGGTGAAAGTCACGGTCGGCGATCAGGTGGTGAACGCGCTGCGCGCCAACAGTCAGCTCGATTGGACGATCACGTCCAAAGCCGATGCCGTCGAGGGCGCACGATCCGGCAAATACTACGCGGCCATCGTAATTCCGAAGTCGTTCAGCAAAGACATGATGACCTTCTTCTCCGACGACGTGCAGCATGCCGAACTGACCTATTACCGCAACGAGAAGAAGAACGCGCTGGCACCGAATCTGCTCAACGAGGGCACGGATGAGGTTGCGGCGGAAATCAACACCACGTTCGCTAAGACCATCACTTCGGCCGGGCTGGAAATCGCGTCTTCGCTGGCCGATCAGCTGTCCAAGCCCGAGGCCAAAGAGCAACTGAATACCTTCAACGCCAACATCGCCAATTTCGCCACACAGCTTGACGATACTGCGGATCTGCTTGGCACATACAGCGCATTGACCGATACGGCCGGCGCCTTGCTCGACACCTCGAACTCACTAATCACTCAGGTTTCCTCTGCCGCCAAACAAGGCGGCAAGGATCTTGCCAGCGCCAAACAGGAAGTCACCGACGTGGCCGGAGCCCTGGGCACCACCGCTGACGCGATGAGCAGCGCACTGGACGCGAGCGCCTCCAGTTTCGGCGCGGTGTCCGATTCCATAGACAAGCTGTATTCCGACGCGAATGACGGTGCCACCACGGTCGCCGACGAATTGGACCGTCAAGCCACGGCCATTGGCAAGCAGACGGAGAAATACACTGAAATTCGCAACACGTTGGCCGGCATACTGGGCAACGACTCATCCATCATCACGGCGATTGACCGTTCAATCGCACGACAAAACAGGCTGCGGCAAGCGCTGAATACGGCGGCGACCGATATTCGCCAAGGCAATCAGGACGCGCAGGATCAGCATGCGCAGGTCAAGAATCTGGCTGATCAAGCGCAGAACAGTATTGCCAATATCAAGTCAGATTTCTCGGCCACGGTGAAACCGCAAATCGACTCCCTGTCGTCCACCGTCGCTGACGCCTCCGGCATACTGAGTTCCGGCGCCACCCAGTTGGACTCCACGCTCGGCGACCTGAAAGGGACTTCCGACGACGCCAGCGATATGCTCAGCGACGCTCGCACTACCTTGGGCAAGGTGTCCGGCAAACTGCGTTCCGCCGGTGCCGAACTGGCTTCGTTCAACAGTACACTGAGCGACGCACTAAACAGTGGCGATATGGGCATGGTCAAAGAGGTGCTGGGCAATGATCCCGAAACGCTGGCCAGTACGTTGGCCGCGCCGGTGCAGCTCAGGCGCAAGGCCGTATTCCCGGTGGCGAATTTTGGTTCGTCGATGGCGCCGTTCTACACGCTGCTGCCGCTGTGGGTGGGCGCGCTGCTGATGGTGGTGACGCTGAAAACCACCGTGTCTCGCCGGACGCGCAAAGCATTGGGCGATCCGCGGCCGCATCGGCTCTTCCTTGGGCATTACGGGGTGTTCGCGCTGATTGCGCTGCTGCAATCCACGGTGTCGCTCGGTGGCGATTTGCTGTTCCTGCGCGTGCAGGCCGTGCATCCGCTGCTGTTTATGTTGTCTGGATGGCTGGCCTCGCTGGTGTTCTCGTTCTTCACCTATACGATGGTGGTGAGTTTCGGCAATGTGGGTAAGGCAATCGGCGTGCTTATGCTCATCGTGCAGATTTCGGGTGCGAACGCTGCCTACCCGGTGCAGATGTTGCCCGACTTCATCGCCAAAGTCAGTCCGCTCTTGCCGCTCACCCATGCGGTGACGATGATGCGTGCGGCCATCGCCGGCATCTACGACATGGATTACTGGCGGGCCGCCGGAATGCTGCTGGCATTCGTGCCGCCGCTACTGTTGCTTGGGCTGTTGCTCAGGAAGCCACTGGTGCGGTTCAACCAGTGGTATGTAGCCCAAGTCGAGAGCACTAAAGTGCTGAGCTAGTAGGTATTATCCGGGAGTTGCCTACAAACGGCATGGACTTACCACCCTCAGTCTGGCTTTGCCAGCCAGCTCTCGCCAGCGGGAGCGTACGGGAGCATATTTCGAAGAGAAGAGATGACGGAGATGACAGACACGACGGCGACACCGCGCGGTGAGCGCACGCGCGAGGCGACGGATCGCAAGCTCATGCGAGCCACGCTGCAGATTGCGGTGGACCGCGGCATCAGCGGCGTGACCATCGAGGAGGTGGCCCGGCGCTCCGGTGTGGCCAAAACCACGATTTACCGCCGATATCATAATGCCGACGAGCTGCTGCACGAGATCAGCGCGATGTATCTGGCCATCCCGGATTCCGACCCAGTGCCCAGCCCCACGCGTGAGCATTTCACGCAACTATTGCAGCGATTGGTCGATTGGGTGCGCGACAACGACATCGACGTCAAGCGCGTGGGCATTGTATTGTCCAGCGAGGCCGAGTTCTTCCAGCACATCGTCGACCAAGTGGTGACCCCGTGGCTGGAGCGTGTGGGGGCGTTCCTCAAGCAGGGAGTCGCGCAGGGCGTGTTTCGCGAGGACGTTGACGAGAAGTTGCTGTTGTCCACGATTATCGGATCTTTGGTGGCGTATGAGGCCATCGAGGGCAAAGCAATGGACGACGACACCGCCTGGGCCTCGCGCATGGCCGATCTGCTGTGGCCAGCATTGCTGAAGTAGCGGTCTTACTCCTGAATCGAAGCCTCCTGGCGGGCGACTTCGAGGGCTTTGTTGAAGGCGTCGGAGGTCCAGCTGGCGCCGGCGACCTTGTCCACTTTGAGACCCTTCAGAGGTTTGCCGTCCACCACGCCGTTAATGGCTTTGGCGAAGTCGTCCTGATGGTTCTTGGAAATCGTGGTGAACGGGTGCCCAATGATATTGACGGTCTCGACGTTGCCGTCCTTGATGGTCAGATGGACGTCGATGGAATCCTCGCCTACCGGGCCGTACTGGCCGTTGATCGAGTAGTTGCCGTCCTTGTAGTTGCCGGTGTCCTTCTTGTCGGACGTGGTGGTGGACGGGTCGTTGTGCGACGAGCTGGAATCGGAGCCGTCGGAGCTATCGGAGCCGTTCGACTGGGATTGCGACTGCTCTTCCTGCGACTTCTCGGTCTCGCCCGAGTTGCCGGCGTACGCATCGTCCATCGGCGCGGCCTTGGATTCGCCGCATCCGGCCAGCAGCGCGCCAGCCACGACCAGTCCGGCCGCCGCCAATGTCGCGGATTTCTTCAACGTACTCTTTTCGGTCATATTCACGCTCCTGGCAGATTCTAGTGGTGGTTGCAACACCTGAGGTTTGAGCGGCCTTCCATGGT
>OBVO01001206.1_pt1 | contig 11800 bp, 7 predicted proteins | sample 1495151 | NCBI WGS metagenome assembly OBVO01 (sample SAMEA2580019, study PRJEB22360) | human gut metagenome | reverse complement strand
GGCTCGCCACGGACAGGTAGCGCATGTAGGCCACGGCATCCGCCTTGGTAAGCGTGTTCAGGTTGGCGGGCAGCTCGATGGTGTGTGCATCCAGCACCAGAATCGCGGATTCGTCGGTATCGGCGATGCCGTAGGGTGCGGGCGCGGGCAGTTTGATATTGTGCAGACCCAGCAGCATGGCGAAATGATGCTGGACGGCGTCACGCACGGAACGGTCACGTCGGATGGACACACTGGTGAAACGCACCCAGTCCCACAACTGCTTCAGATAGCCGACGGTATGGGTCTGCGCGTCGATGACGGAAACGATGAAACGACGGTTGTCCGTGGTATCCAGATCGTAGATGCGCGAGCCTTCGGCCAGATCGTCGTCCAGCGTGACGGCCAGTGAACCGTGGCCGACGCCGGGCTCCTGATGCCGAATCAGCGAGGCGGTGTCCAGTCCGATGCCTTTCAGGGCGGCGACCAGATCTTGGCCCCACACGCCCTTGTTCTGCGTGCCGACCACGAATCGGATAAGCATGCCCACCGTGCGACCGGCGGCCATCGAAACCAGCATGCCGGTAACCGAATGCCACGAAAGCACCACCATCACCGCGGCGATGGCATACAGGATATTCCAACTCCATTTGACCGTGGAGCGGGTGCGGCGTGGCCCGGCGGCGGTCAGGAAGGACGCCATGCCGGCGTAGATGTCGGGCAACAGCCCGGAGCCGTATGAGGTGGCGGCTGAGACCAGTGCCATTGGCAGGGTGAAATCGTTCAGACTGCTGATTGCCGTCGATATGACCCACACAATGCCGTATCCGGCAAACATGGCCAGCGCGGACACCGCGGCCTGCAGCCATTCCCGGGCCAGTAGCAATTGAGCGAGCACGATGATCACGATGACGATGGTGGCCAGCTGCGTCAGCACGGTGGAGGGGAAGTCAGCCAACCAGTTGATGACCTGGGCTGCGGTGTGTGCGTCGGATTCGACGCCGCGCGTCATGCCGCCCAGATACACGGCGAACACCATGACCACGGCGGCCATCAATAGCGACAGACCGGCCCGGGTCAGATCGCCGAAGTCGCGCGTGCGGCGCGGAGCGATGTCGTCGATGTATGGTCCGGAATCGTTGCTGTCGTCGGTTGCCGGGCTGTCCGGTCCGCTGACAGCAAAACTGGCCGACCGGCCGTCACCAGAGGCGATCGGCCGGTCGGTAGTGGAGGAGGTCGCCTTGTTCGGGCGATCTTCCGTAGTGGACTGCTCCTGTTCAGTAGTCATGAAATGGTTACCTGACGCCTGTCCTTGTTCGGTTCAGTTTGCGGTTTGGTTTGTGACTCAGCGCAGTAGTGTGGTGGATGCGATGGGCTCGAGGGACTCGCATCGCACCTATTTCAGCGGTCGAAAGCGACGAGCTGGCTGGCCACACCGGTGTAGGTGGCGGGGGTCAGAGCCTTCAAGCGAGCGGCGGTTTCCGGGTCGAAGGACTGCTGGTCGATGAACTGCTCGACCTGTTCCTTGTTGATGGTGTGGCCGCGCATAAGCTCCTTGACCTTCTCGTACGGCTTGTCCATGCCCGGCAGGCCCTTGAGCTCGCAGGCGCGCATGGCGGTTTGGATCGGCTCGCCAAGCACCTCCCAGTTCTCATCAAGCTCACGCTCGATGACGTGGGTGTTCGGGTGGATGGACTCAAGGCCGCCCATGAGGTTGGTCAGGGCGAGCAAGGAGTAGCCGAGCGCGGAACCGATGTTGCGCTGGGTGGTCGAATCGGTCAGATCGCGCTGCCAACGGGATTCCACCAGCGTGGCGGAGAGGGTGTCGAGCAGCGAGCAGCTGATTTCGAAGTTGGCTTCGGCGTTCTCGAAACGAATCGGGTTGACCTTGTGCGGCATGGTGGAGGAACCAGTGGCACCCTTGACCGGCACCTGGGCGAACACTCCACGGGAGATGTACATCCACACGTCCACACACAGGTTGTGCATGATGCGGTTGGCGTGGGAGACGGTGGAGTACAGCTCGGCCTGCCAGTCGTGGCTTTCGATCTGCGTGGTCAGCGGGTTCCAGGTCAGGCCCATGCGGTTGGTGACGAATTCGCGGGAGACGGCGACCCAGTCGACATCCGGGCATGCGGCCAGGTGGGCGCCGAACGTGCCGGTCGCGCCGTTGATCTTGCCCAAGTACTCCTGGTTTTCGATGTGCTTGAGCTGACGGTTCAGACGGTAGACGTAGACGGCGAGCTCCTTGCCGAGTGTGGTCGGCGTGGCCGGCTGGCCGTGGGTGAGAGAGAGCAGCGGCATATCCTTGAATTCCTCGGCCTTGCCGGCGAGGTGGTCGATGATGCGCTTGAACTCCGGGGTCCACACGTTTTCCATCGCGTTCTTGACGCAACGGGCGATGGAGAGGTTGTTGATGTCTTCGGACGTGCAGGCGAAGTGCACGAGGGTCTTCAGCTCGTCGTTGATGTTGGTCAGCTCGGCCGGAGCCTTGTCGATCTGATCATCGATGTAGTACTCCACGGCCTTCACATCGTGGTGGGTGATGGCCTCATGAGCGGCGTGCTGCTTGATGCCTTCGGCGCCGAAGTCCTCGGGAATGGCGCGCAGGAAGGCCTGCTCTTCGGCAGTGAACGGCTTGACGCCGTCAACGATCGGCTGGTTGCCGTTGCCCTCAAAGCCGTTGGCCAGAAGAATCATCCATTCGACTTCGACACGCATGCGTTCGCGGTTCAGGGCAGGTTCGCTCATGTATTCGACGAGCGGGGCGGTGGCCTTGTGATAACGGCCGTCGAGTGGGGTCAATGCGATTGCGGGGGAAATATCGGTAAGCTTCATAACCTCCAAGGGTACTTCCAGCCGTGAACCGAGCGGCTATACTGTGGTGCGGCGTTCCCGCCCGAGCCGCACAGGTCAAGGAACGCCCGTGGTTCGATTACTGTGTGCGGCCTTTAAGGCTAGGAGATCACCATGCCTGCAACCACCATTCATACTCTTCCGAAACGTCCGATTGCCGTATCGTCACTGAAATGGCAGCCGTTGGATATCGCGGTCGGTGCCACGCTGGGTGCGGCCTGCGGCGTGATCTTCTGGGGATTCAACTTCGCGTACATGCCGATCTCTTCGGTATTCGGCGCGATTCTGCCCGGTTTCGCCAGCATCGTGCACGCCGTCTGGTACTTCTCCGGTACGCTGGCGGTGCTGATTCTGCGCAAACCCGGAGCGGCGCTGTACGTGAACCTTATCGGCACGCTGGTCGAAACGGTGATTGGTAGCCAGTTCGATTTGGGCTTCGTGATTATCTCGGCGCTGTTGCAAGGTGTTTTCGCTGAGATTCCGTTCGCCTTGACCCGTTACCGTATGTTCAATCTGCCGATTTCCATTGCATCCGGTGCGTTGGTCGCCTTGGAATACGGCACATATCTGATGCTGTTTCGTTACGTGGGTGTGTCATTCGTCAGCCCGCGTGGCATTGTGCACATGATTTCCGAGGTCACCGGCGGCGTGCTTATCAGCGGCGTGATGGCCTGGTATCTGATGCTGGCCATCGCCAAAACCGGTGTGCTCGACCGCCTCGCATCCGGCCGCGCACTCATCGAGCGACGCGCCTGACACTCTTTGCGCGCCACTCTCCCGGGAATGTTGCGCTGATAGAGGGGGGTTCGGGCATGCTGGCGCAACAATCCCGGGAAAGTGGCGCTAGCCGCGTCTCTGCGGTGATTGCATTGTGGGGTAGCCGATTGATGCTAAGCATTGACAAGTTGATGTGCCCGTTGCCGTGAGACCCCGAGTATATCGCCTATTTGCTGTAGGGCGAGACCCATGCCATGTAGTTCTTGTGCCGCGGCGCGAGTTTCCCGCGCTGCGTTCGATCTGCATTCCGCTTCTTCCTTGCGCAGTCGCCGAGCTTCATCAAGATGCTCCTGCACGGATTGCGGCAGCTTTGTCTCTACGGTGAGTGCGAAATCAGCATCTTGTGTCATGACGGTGATAAGGTCGCGTGCCATACTTTCAATCTCTGCTGTTGTTCTTGCCTGCGTGAAACCGATACCGGGAATCTCAAGAATCCAGTATTTTTCGCCAGGGCGAACGATGACCTGATATGTTTTCACTGCTGATACCAGCCTTTCCCGAGTTTGGCTTCTGCTTCTTTGCAAATAATGTCCGCGAGGTTGTTGTCGATTTCGTTATGTCGTGGGATGGGGAATCATAAGTCCGTCGAGTTGGAATATCTCATGACTCCCTCCTTGCCTGATACTTTCAAACGTGACATTCTTGCGTTCTGCCGCTTGCTTCATCAGTTTGATGAGCCATCTCCTACTCGTCATTATATTGTTAACTCCTTTCTTGACAACTCTGTCAAGTGTGGTATTTACTTTTAACCGCCGAACGTGCTGAACTCGGTGGTTCGCTCGCTAGGGGCAATGGTCGCGGACTGGGTCATGCGGCCTTGGTAGTAGCGGGTTTCCTTGAGCTCTCCGTTGATAACTTCCTGGAAATGGGCTTCGTGGCGTTGCACGGCGGGGGAGCCGAGGTCGGTGGCGTTCTGATAGGCGGCCTGATGGTATTTGATCCAGTGCGACAACTCCCTGCCGTTGGTCGAACCAGCCACGGGTGCGGCGTCATATGGGGTCAGGCCGGTGATGGGCGTTGCGCCGGGAGTACATGAGCCGTCCGAATGCACTGTGGATGGTGTTGCCGCGGGCGCGGGCGATACATGCCCTTGTACGGTGAGCCAGTTATCGGTGACCGGGTTGGCGGCACCATCCAGTGCGGCGACCAGTTCATCATCGATTTCCACGCTGGTGACCCACGTGCGTTGCGGAATCGGATGATTGGCCACCGGCGATCCGGCTGTCACCACATGCTCGATGGTATATTCCTCCGCCCAATCCGAGGCAAGCGTGGCGGCAACGATACCACCCTGGGAATGGCCGATCAGCGCCACGGGCTCATCCTTGCCGATGCCTGCCTGACGCATCGCCTCGGCAACCATGCGAGCGCTGTCCGCTTTCCTGCGGCGCTCCTGATCGGCGCTCATCAGTTCCACGTTCTGCGCCCAGCCAAATGGTGAGTCAGGCTGTCCATCGGTACCCGGGATGGTGACCAGCCAGGAGTTGGTTCCATCAGATCGTTCATAGCGTTGAATGGCGATGGTCCCATATTCGAGTCCGCTGTTCAGCTCGATTTTGCCGAGCCGCTCTTCGGCGAGCCTGCGCAGATTCTCCATTGACTCGGCCACCGATCCGCTTGCGCGGACAACGTCGGCATTCGCCTGCACCTCGCGCACGTCCAGATGATTGCCTTGGACGACGTCTTTCGCCGGGCCGGAGAAATTGGCGATTTTCCCCGCAGCCTTGTTGACCTCATCGGTGTGCGCAATGCTCTTGCCGATAGGTACGCCGCCAATGATTCCGCCCGCGCCGCTAAGCACTCCTTCCTGGAACGGATAGGTGAACGTGGACATCCATGCCGAATTCGGTTTGCCGTCAATAGTCCAGCCGGCCAGAAAGCCGCCCGCCGCCACAGCGGCAACACCCACCGCGGCATATCCCGGTTTGGCCTGTGTGCCGGCCTGCAATAATTCGGTAAACATGCGCCGAGCCGTCATCTCCGCCTGAGAATACAGAGAGTGTGCGCGAATCAGCAGATCGGCCGCGCCACGCAGATCATCGCTCAACCGCTGACATGCCGTTGCGTGGTCATAACACCGATTGCCCAGCGCGGCATATGGTGCAGTGACATGGCCGGGAACAACGGCGCTCGGATCGCCCGACTGCAAGGTGACGCACATCGGCGCACTATGCCGATGTGACTGCAACTGTAATGCGGCCGATTCCCAAGCCGTGGCTATGGCCGCAAATCCTGCCGCCTCGTCATCGAGAGCCTTGGCTATGACGACATATTCTTCAAGAGTGGCTGGCGCATATCCCACTCCGCCGTAAACGGACGATTCCACTTGCCAGTAATCGTGCTCGCTCATGACGACCCCCAAGCCAATCGGTGGGTGGTCTCCATGTCTTGCGCGAGACTGGCCGAATACTGTGCGGTGCGACTGAGCCGCGATCGGAATAGATCGGCGGCTTTACCGGTCCACACGATGTTGCTGGAGCGGTTCACGGCCACCGCCGTCTGGTCCGATTGCGCCAGTGTGGCCGCACGCTGGACGGACACGAGGTCGCGACTACGCTGTACCGCCGCATGGCAAGGGCAAGTGCCGTAATCGAACGGCGTCACCGTATTGCCGGCAAAGCCGCCGGTGGGATCGATGGGTGCTGGGTTGCTGGTGTAGGTATTCATATATCCAGCTAAAAGGACAAGACTCATGCTTGTCCAGCCGGAACGACCAATGTGGTTCTAGCTTGCCGATTTTGGGTGAAGTTATCCCCAAGTGTTGTGCATAGTCGTAACGATTATCCACAAATAGCCTGTTTGGACATACCTTGGATCAGCCATGGCCTATCGAAAAATTGGACAAACGTCAAAGCCGACAGCCGAAACCGGGAAACAGCCGCGATAAAGCCATGACCTGTGAGGGTGTGAGAAAAAAGAACAACTGTGAACGACTGCTTACCACGGCTTGGTAGCCCCGGTACCCTTGTTCTGCGTCGCTTTCTGCTCGGATTGGGTGGTGTTCGACTGGGTATCGGTGGATTGCTGATTGGCCTTCATCAGCTCCTCGACCTGCTTCTTCTGTTCGTCGGTCAACGCGCCGCCCTTTTTGGCATTGGATGAGGAACTCTCGGATTGCTGTGCCGACTGGGCTTGCCCGGAATCGGAACCGCTGTTCTGCGCCTCGGCCTGTTTCAGGGTGATCTTTGTCAGCTCGGAAGAAATCGAAGCATTGGTGTCGATGGCGTCCTTGACTTGCGGCAACAGAAGCGTGCGCATTCGCCCGGCCTCGTTGAATTGCGCGTCGGTCTGCTGCTGTTGCGCCTTGAGCGTGGTGATATCCGTGGACTCGTCCTGAGCCGCTTTGATATTGGCGTTCAATGATGCGGTGGCCTGATTGAACGTAATCGAAGCGGACAGGTTTACTGCCGCCACGCCGGCAACCAGCAACAGCAATACGGCGCCACAAGCCAGGACGATACGTGCCCAAAGCGGACACTTCGCCCGCATCCGAGTATTCGCCGAGCCATCGTTCTCGTGGATTTCGTTACTGTTTCTCACAGCAGTCTCCTTGAGGTTGCGATCCATGCACCGACTTCCATGGCAAGCAATATCGCCAACGCAATGGCCAACGGCCATACCACCGGCGTGGTGCGTGTGCGCTCCTTGACCGTGGTGGTCATGCGCCACTGCTTCGACGACTTGGCCGAAACCGAATCCGCCAAAGTCTGTGAAGCGTTCACGGCCACATACGTGCCACTGATCTCGTCGGCAATGTCTTTAAGGTTCTTCTCATCCATCTTGGAGATGCCGGGTTCGCCGGTATCCGGGTCGACCACCCAGTGGTCCGTGGTGTTGGAATCGCCGGCACTGACGCCATCGGCGATGACGGGAATCTTGCCGCCCTCGGTCGAGCCGACGCCCACGGTAAACCCATCATTGAGATACTGGCGCAGTGACGAGAACGTACGACGCGTCACATTCGAGGTCTGTTCGCCGTCAGTGATGAGGTACAGCACAATCGCATCATCCGGGTGCGCTTCACGAATCGACTTCACGGTCAGCAGCAATTGATCGATCGGAGCATCCAGACTGGAGCCCGCCGACACGGATGTGGCTTCCACCGCCAACGTGTTGGCCCAATTATCGATGGCCGGCGCATCCGGGGTCAGCGGCACATCAAGCGTCCCCGAAGCACCGAACCGTAACGCCGCGAAACTGGCGTCCGGATAAGCGGCGGTCACATCATGCACGGCCTGGCGTGCGGCATCGATGCGGGTAATGGTCTTCTCGGACCCGTATGTGGCGTCGGCCACCGCCATCGACCCGGTGGTATCCACCGCCACAATGACGTCGGTGGCATTGATGGCCTGTGAGGTGGTAGACGATACCACGCTGGGAGTCAGTACCATCACCGCGACGATGAGCAGCATAAGCGTACGTCGTATGCAAGCCCACACGGTCTCGTCACTGGAAGCACGGCGACGAACAAATAATGCGATTTCGAGAATGGCCAGTACGGCGAGCCCGGCCGCCAGCAGTCCGCCGGCGACCCAGCCCAAGGCGGGGGAGAAGGTGAATCCGTTCATCGCCTCAACCTCCATGCACATACGATCCAGATAATGAGTATCACGGCCAGAGCAAGCGTCCACAGACCGGGAGCGTCCACCATCGAGGATTTCGCCTTGTTCTCCACATCCGTATCTCTACGCGACTGAATATCCCGTACCAGCTCATCTATCGACGCGCCATTCGATTGGGTGAGGAAGATGCCTCCATGCGACTCGATCGCGGACTTCATATCCGTTGTGGTTTGGTCCGATTCACTGGCTTTCGGCCCGGAATACAGGCCGTCCACGGTGATTTTGGTCTGCTGGGTCAAATCCAACGCTTCGGTCAGCGAATAGGTGGGCTTGCCCGACACGACGTTGTCGGTGGCCAGCACGATGGATGCCGCACGCTGACGGTCGGCATTCGCATGATTGGCTTCGCCATAAGCGAAACCGGGGAGCATCGCCGCGCAAGACACCACGCCGTCGCCAATCAAGGAGGTGGCGTCCTTGCGGTTCTGCGTGCCTTCGAGCCAATTGGCGATGTCCTGATATTCGGCATCGGACATCTTATCGATGTCATCCTGCGACTCGACGCCTTTCAGCGCCTTGCTGGCGGAGGTCAACTGTTTGGTGACCAGTTCGTAGTCGTCGGTCAGCGGGAACACCGTGCGTGAGGTCGAGTTGAAGATACTCAAACCGATACGTTCCCCCTCGAAATGCTTGACCAGTTCCAAATAGGTGTCGATGACCTCGCGATCATAGGGGAGCGTGGACCCCGACACATCCAGACACAGGACGATATCTCGGCTGGAAGCGCGTTCGTCACCGGCATCCACTTGGCTGGGGCGAGCCACCAGCACAATGGCCAGCGCCAGCGCAAGCACCAGCACGCTGATGGCGAGACGGCCCAAAGCGCGCCATTGACGGAACAGGCGGGAAGCGTGCTCGGTATTGAGATCGTCGTCCATCGAGAATACAGGGGTGTCGTCGGCGGCGTTACGGCGGGCGAACACGACAATCAGCACGATAATCGCCAGCGTCGCCAAGACGCCGGCCAGAGCGGCCCAAGGCCAATGCCATGCCAGCATCATGAACGCCACCTTTCCACCAGATTCGCCACCCACTCGGCGGCCTGCTGCACGCTGGTCGTCTGGGCGATTCGGTTGCGGGCATCATCGGCAAATTCCGGTGGATACAACGCGCCAATGGTCTGCTTCAATGCGTCCAATCCTTGGCGATTCGCGGGCGTGCGATTCAGGTACGCCAAATCGGTCAGCGTACTGGAACTAAGCTCCTTGCCTGATGCGGCACCGGCGAAATCACGGGCGATGACGGACAATTCGACGAAAGCCTCATGCCGGGGCAGTGCTCCGGATTCATGACGGGCCACCACATCGTCGATGCGGGCACGCCACTCGGCCTTGGAGCTGGCATTGCTATGAGCGCCACGCGCGCGGTCGCTGTTCCGAGGTTTGCGTGCGGGGCGAGACAGCATGATGATCAACGCGATCAGACCTACCGCCAGCAACAGGCATGCGACGATGGCCACCACCAGGGGAGTGGTCAAGGCCAACGACTCCACGGGCCTGAGATCGCCGGGATCAGTGGCGAGCGGGATGATGGGGAACATGCTGTGCATCATAGATCACCAGCCAAAGTCAGTCCGACCAGTTCGGGTGCAGTACCCAGTCTATTGCGTGTGGTGCGGGCCAATGCCCGGGACACCAGGGCGACGAAACGATCGAACATGGATTCGCTGGATGCGGATCGAATGATATGGGAACCGGCACGGGTGAGCTCCTGTTCCAAAGCCGCGGCCATATACGCGCGATGAGTATCGACCTCGGCCGCTGCCTTGACGTTGCGCAGGAATGCCGGCACACGCCGTGCACTCAAGCCGTCGGTGGGAGCGTGGCGGGATGAGACGGCCTTGAACGGATTCATCGTCGCCACATCGATCAGCACCATCGGATGGGTGCGGGTAATACGACGGATCGTGGTGATATGCCGCTTCTCCATCGCATGCTCATCGGTGGCCAATACGATCAATGCCTCGCGATCCTTGATACGGCGCGCATATTCCAGCAGCGCGTCGATATTACGGTGATGATCCCAATCACGGTCAAGCGCCTTGTCCAGCGTGCGTTCGAACTGCGCGAACCCACCGTTGAACGGCACGCGGGTGATGCTGGACTCATCGCCGAACACCAGCGAAATATCGTCCGACCGGCGCAACGACAGTGCGGCGAACATACGCAGCGCATTGGCGGCAACCTGCCATGCGCGTTCTCCGGAAGGGCATACGCCAGTCATCTCCAGGCCCACGTCCATCAGCAACCAGACCCGTGACGTCGACAGGCGCTCACGCTCGACCACCATGGGGCGGCCTTGGCGGGCGCTGGTCTTCCAATCGATAAGACGGGATTCGTCGCCTGGCTCATAGGCATGCACATCCATCGCATCGCCGCTGCCGCCGCGACGCCCGGATGCGTGTTCGCCCTCCAGCGCGCCCAAAGCCTTCCTTACGGTAGGCAGGCTCAGCTGAGTGCCAAGGGCCTCGATCTTCTTGCGAACGGAATCGGAACTCACGGAACAGGAACCGTTTCGACGATCTTGTCGACGATCTGATCGCTGACCACGCCATCGGCCAGTGCCTCGAACGTCAGCATAATACGGTGGCGCAGCACCTCATGAGCGAACGCCTTGAGGTCCTCGGGTACCACATAGTCGCGCCCGGACAGCAACGCCTTCGCCTGGCCGATACGGGTCAAGGCGATGGTGGCGCGCGGCGAGGCGCCCAAACGCACCAAGGACGACAGTCCCTTGATGGGGCGGGAGCCGGCACCTCGTGACGTGGCGGTGATATCGACCGCATAACGCATGATCGCGTCGGAAACATGCACGCGGCGTGCCGCCTTGCGCAAAAAAACAACGTCGGACACGGAAATGCGTTCGCCGGTGATGGTGTCGGGGCCGATCATATCGGAGCCGCGGCGGGGGAGCATGGCCAGCATCCGAGCCTCTTCGTCGGGCGAAGGATAGGTCATGACGGCCTTCATCATGAAACGATCCATCTGGGCTTCGGGCAGGTTGAACGTGCCCTCCTCCTCGATCGGATTCTCGGTGGCGATCACCATGAACGGCTTGGGCAAGGCGATACGCTGCCCGCCGATGGTCGTGGCACCCTCGGCCATGGCCTCAAGCATGGCGGACTGGGTTTTGGCATTCGAACGGTTGATCTCGTCCAGCAGTACGAAATTGGCGTGAATCGGACCGATCTGCGTGGTGAACTTCTGCGACGCAAAATCGAAGACCTGCGTGCCCACCAGATCAGATGGCATGAGATCAGGAGTGCACTGCACGCGCTTGAACGAGCCGGATACGCAGGTGGCGAGCGTCTGGGCGGCCGTGGTCTTGGCCAAGCCCGGCACGGATTCGATAAGAATATGCCCGCCGGCCACCAAGGTCACGATAAGCGATTCGCGTAGATTATCCTGACCCACCAGTGTCTGGGCGAACCTCGCCCGAATGGCGTCGGCCAGGATACGTGCGCGTTTGGCGTCATCGGCACCCAGCGGAGCCGACACGCCGGGCGCGGGAACGGCGACCGGTCGTGCGGCGGGGGGCGGCGAAGGGATGTTCGGGTCCAGCCGCTG
>OBVO01001197.1_pt1 | contig 11870 bp, 7 predicted proteins | sample 1495151 | NCBI WGS metagenome assembly OBVO01 (sample SAMEA2580019, study PRJEB22360) | human gut metagenome | reverse complement strand
GTTGTTCCAGAGTCAGCGCATGTTTCAGTCCGTTGCGGCTGGCTGTACCCATGTTGTACATGCTGATGGTTGCAATCGCTTTCAGACGAGGGTCTATCTTGGCCGCACTGATAGCGAAACTTCCGCTGCCACAAATTCCGATTACACCTATATTATTTCGGTCGATGAACGGACGTGTACCCAAAAAATCTACTGCGGCACTGAAATCCTCCGCATATACCTCCGGCAAAACAGCATTGCGCGGCTCACCTTCACTTCCACCCCAGAAGGATAAATCAATGGACAGCGTAACGAAACCACGTTCCGCCATTTTAGTAGCATACAGATTCGCACTCTGTTCCTTGACCGCTCCCATCGGGTGTCCGACAATGATGGCAGGATATTTCTCTCCCTCTTTCATGGTCTTCGGCAAAAACAGGTTGCCGGCTACTTTCATTTTATACTGGTTAGAAAAAGAAACCTTTTCTACCTTTACCCAATCACTTTTATAAAAGTTATCCGCATCAGCCTGTGCGAAAGAAAAACTGGTTCCAAGCATCATAATAAATACAACGGTTAATAATAATATTCGTTTCATATCTCTTACATTTAATTATTAATGAATTGATTGTCTACTTTCTACATTACAAAAATACGGTGAAATAAAGAGAGTGTTTGTAGATGAATTACTGACATTATTACCCCAATTACGGATTATATATTTTTCATCATTCCGTTGCCATATTCATTTTAACTTGTTTCTGTGAATGAGCTACACGAACTCTCAAATAAACAAACACAATACTGGCAATCAGGAAAAACAATGCACCGAATACAGAATAGCGTGTGCCCATTTCCGTGATGAAAGCTCCGCATACGGCTGTACCGATCGTTGTCCCCAAATTGGCAGAAGTCAGAAACATTCCGTTGGCAAAGTCGGGAGCTTCGGGAGCAGCTTCCGCGATCATATATTGCATATTATTACTTGCTATACCTGCCAATACACCTAAAATTAAAATAATGATTACCATAGCTGTAATCCACTCTCCTGTTATAAAGAGACATATATAGGAAACCAGCAATGCAAAAGGCATGATAATAATTGAACGCCGCGCATTTATCGATAATAGTTTTCCGGCAAGTACGTTACCTACAATATTAGCCAGACCATAGACCAATAATACAACACTAATCACACTGTATGATACTTCCGTCACTGTTTTCAGATAGTCCGACATATAACTAAAGAAGCCGAACATAGCTCCATTAATCAAGGTGACGGCAATGATAGAGTTCCACATCACCGTTCTCTTCAATACGCTGAGTTGTGCACCATAAGATACTTTCTCCTTTACCGGCATGGAGGGGATAAACAAAATCGTAGCTATAAGAACCAAGGCATTTACAACTGTGAAAAACAGCATTGACATAGAGAATGAGACCTCACTAGCTATAAAGCTGGTCACCGGAACACCCAGCACCATACCGGCAGACACACCGACAAAAACCCTTGAAACAGCCTTTGGAGCCTTTTCCTTGCTGACTGATGCCGCCGCTACTGTAAAAGCCATCGAAACATATACCGGATGAAGAAAGGCGGGAAGTATCCGCGCAACCAATAGTACTGTAAAATTGGTAGTGAGCATGGATATAATATTACTCAGTGTAAACAATCCCAATGCCAGCAACATGACTTTCTTCCGGTTTACTCCCAAAAACAATAACGGAGTGACAGGAGCCGATGCAGCTACCACCAGTGCAAAGATACTCACCGTCCAACCTGCCTGCGGCACCGAGACATCAAAAGTTTCGGCTATTAGAGGCAGGATACCCACTACCCCCATTTCGGTATTTATAATACCAAACACACCGACCGTGAGGATAAATACGAGCAAACCGCCCGAATGAAGTTTTGATTGATTCTTTTGTTCCATATTAAATCTGCTATTTACAATTCCAATCCCATTTTATAGACATTTTCAAGATGTACCTTATCTATTTGCCGTGCCAGCTTTTCGCATCCGGTACAACCGCCGGCACAATATATTCCGACTTCATTCCAACCCAATGCCTGGCTCAGAAGCCGGAAATACTGCTTGGGTTGGTCAAAGGTGTTCTCATTATCGTCACCGGCTGTCATCAGTAATACCGTATCTTTCTGCGGATACTTGTCGTCGGCAGAGATGGCGTAAAGCCTGTCTATAAAAGCTTTTAACTGTGACGTGATTGTCCAGAAATACAAAGGTGAAGCCATGACCACTGTGTCACATTCTGCAAACAAAGGATATATATCCTGCATACCATCCCGAACTGCGGTTGTACCCCCCCCCCCCAACCGCCACTTGGGGGGGCGAGCCGCTGGCATACGCCGCAACCTCTGCAGCCTTCTATCCGCATACTGCCCAGATATACTTTGGTTACCGAATGTCCCCGTTCCACGAGTCCTTTAATATAAGCGTCGGTCAACCGGTCTGTATTACCGAGTTTTGTCCCCGCGCTCATTATAACAAGTACCTTTTTCATATTTCCACAATGTATTTTTTCTATTGTCCGGGGAAACGGACCATCTGCGGGTTCTTTATCCGACAAATCCCCGCCCCGCCTAACAGTAAACTTCCGGTTGCTATCATCGTACTTTTCAAGAAGCCTTTTCTATCCATATTCTTTATATAATTAGTTCCATATACTCAAGGTGATTCGACAGTACAAAGGTCGGAAGAATTAAGTGAAGGGATTGTAGACAGATTACGGGTATAATTACCCCAATTACAGATTATAGGTTTCCATCTTTCTATCACACAAGAACAGATATTATTATAGCATCCTATTTTGCTATTATATAATGATTACGCGTGCGCGATACCTATTACAACAGTATATTCAGGTAAAAAGAATCAAGCTTGCAAAAGAGCATATGGTTGATATAGAGGAAGTCGTATTTTATGTTTTATCAAGCCCATTTTTAGCGGAACTGTAATATAGGTAAAAGAATCCGTAATTCATATACAAACAGATTTCAAATCCGTCAGTATCTTTGCAGTGAAATAAAAATATAGGTATAAACATAAAAAAACAAATTGATATGTATTTAGAAAATATTTACTCTCCCGCAGACGTAAAGAAGTTATCGTTTCAGGAACTGAATGATTTAAGTCATGAAATCCGTGCATCACTCTTACAAAAACTGAGTGCACACGGTGGGCACTTCGGCCCTAACTTCGGAATGGTAGAAGCAACCATTGCCCTGCACTATGTTTTCAATTCGCCGAAAGATAAAATTGTATATGATGTGTCACATCAGAGTTATGTACATAAGATGCTAACCGGACGCAAAGATGCTTTTCTCCATCCTGCTGAATATGATCATGTATCCGGCTACTCAGAACCACAGGAAAGTGAACATGATTTCTTTGTGATCGGTCATACTTCTACTTCTGTCAGCTTGGCAAGCGGACTGGCAAAAGGACGTGACCTGACAGGCGGCAACGAAAATATCATCGCTGTAATAGGCGACGGTTCACTAAGCGGAGGCGAAGCCTTCGAGGGACTGGACTACGTAGCAGAGCTCGGTACTAACATGATTATTATTGTCAATGACAATCAGATGTCCATCGCCGAAAATCACGGAGGCTTATACAAAAATCTGAAAGATTTGCGCGACAGTAACGGTCAATGTGAATGCAATTTCTTCAAAGCGATGGGGCTGGACTATATGTACGTGAATGACGGCAACTGTGTGGAAGCACTGATCGAGGCTTTCTCCAAAGTTAAAGATATACAGCATCCGATAGTAGTCCACATCAATACATTAAAAGGCAAAGGTTACGAACCTGCAGAACAGGACAAGGAGACCTATCACTGGCGTACTCCGTTTGATCTAGAAACCGGAAAATCAAAAATGAACGACGACGCAGAAGATTATAGTGAAGTAACCGCTCAATATCTGCTGAAAAAGATGAAAGAAGACAAGCGTGTAGTTACCATTACTTCGGGCACCCCCGCTGTTTTGGGCTTCACTCCCGACCGTCGTCAGGAAGCAGGCAAGCAGTTTGTAGATGTCGGTATTGCCGAAGAGCATGCAGTGGCACTTGCTTCCGGTATCGCAGCCAATGGCGGAAAACCGGTTTACGGAGTGTACAGCACCTTTATACAACGTTCTTACGACCAGCTATCGCAAGACCTCTGCATCAATAATAATCCGGCAGTTCTGTTGGTATTCTGGGGGACGTTATCCGGTATGAATGATGTAACTCACCTCTGTTTCTTCGATATTCCACTTATCAGCAATATCCCCAATATGGTCTATCTGGCACCTACCTGTAAAGAGGAATATCTAGCCATGCTGGAATGGAGCATCTGCCAAAATGAGCATCCGGTGGCTATCCGTGTACCTGCCACAGATGTAATCAGTTGCGGTGAACCGGTGGAATCCGACTATAGCAATCTCAATCGTTATAAAGTCGCCCACCGTGGCTCCAAAGTAGCAATCCTTGCATTAGGCTCCTTCTTCGGATTAGGGCAATCGGTTCTGTCACTGCTGAAAGAAAAAGCCAACATTGATGCCACCCTTATCAATCCCCGCTACATCACAGGTGTGGACAGCGAACTGATGGACGAACTGAAAGCCGACCACGAATTAGTGATTACACTGGAAGACGGAGTTCTGGATGGTGGTTTCGGTGAAAAGATTGCCCGTTACTATGGCGCTACAGATATGAAAGTGCTCAACTACGGAGCTAAAAAAGAATTTGTAGACCGTTATGATATACAGGAACTGCTTCGTGCCAACCATCTGACGGATGAACAGATCGTAGAAGATATCCTATCACTCATTGGCTGATAAGTCAAAACCAGTTCATTATATATTTCATGTAGGTTGATGTATCCGTTCGTTATGGGATCACATCAACCTACATTCATTTTCACTTAAATCCATAATCCCTTCCGATAATTGAGAGGAGTCTGCCCCATATTCCTCTTGAAAAACTTACAGAAACCGGCAGCATCACTAAAGCCAAGCCGGGAAGCAATATCCCCTACCGTAGATTTTGTGGAACTCAGCAAGGTACGGGCTTCCATGATCAGTAACTCATTAATAATCGTATTCACACTTTTTCCCGTTCCGGCACGAACGATACGTGCAAGGTACTGCTCACTGATGGCCAACTTATCCGCATAGAAACTAACGAAATGCTCTTCTCTGAAATTTCGGGTAACAAGCGCATGAAATTCCTGTAAAACATGGTCTTTACGACTGACCTCCTTTTTTATGATAGTCTTACGGGAAAGAAAATCGGCTATATCCAAAAACAAGGCATTGCAAGCCGCCTGTATTCGCCGGAAAAGAAACTGATGTTTTATATTCAGCAAACGCATCAACACTTCCAGTTCATTACGAATGATTTGAGCTTCGTATGCGGTCAGCTGTATGGTATATTGCTTATTCTGCCTCATCGTTGCCAACAGAATAGCCGTTATCTGGGTAAGATAAGAGTCATCTGTCCGCATGGACTCGGAAATGGAGAGGGTGATAAACTTAATATCCGGACTCGAATAAAGATGATCGGTGAGATAATTCGCTCCATGAACAAGCAACATATCAGGCTCTATCACAATAAATTCCCCATTCAGCAAAATCTCGGAACGACCTTCAAGAACGAGTATCATATAAAGTTCACGATTAAAGTAACGTTCGTTTTCCGGATAGCTCCTGTCCTTATATTCACTCATAAAGCAGACTACTTCCTCTTTATAATGAGGAATTTCCGGATGTTCCTTTAACAACTGCCTATTATCAAAAATACGAGATTTTACCATTTATACCTCCTTCTTTTCGACGTAAAAATACAATTTGTTTCGGATATGACAAAAACTGTGTGGAATCGGATAACTTATATCAGACGAAAAAACGGGACCTTTGCATATTCTTCTTTATAGAATGAAGAAAAATACGATTATATAAGATAGTAAGATATGGGAATGAAAGACGTTTTTAAAAGGTATTTGGTATTTGTTATCGGATTGTATTTTCTGGCTGCCGGAATAGTGTTGATTGTGCGTTCTGCATTAGGAACCACACCTATATCCAGCATCAATTATGTGTTAAGCCTGAACAGCCCTTTATCATTAGGAACTTGTACGTTTCTGATCAATATGCTGCTTATTCTGGGACAGTTCTGGGTCATCAGAAAAAATAAGACCCGACAGGACACTATTGAAATACTTCTTCAATTGCCGTTCTCTTTTATCTTTTCGGCATTCATTGATTTTAATATGGCGCTCACCAGTAATCTGCATCCCGACAATTACGGGATGTCAATAGCCTTATTACTCACAGGATGCATGATACAATCCATAGGAGTCGTACTCGAACTCAAACCCAAAGTAGCAATGATGAGCGCAGAGGCTTTTGTAAAATACGCCTCCCGCCGTTATAACAAAGAGTTTGGAAAGTTCAAAGTCTGTTTTGATGTTACGCTGGTCACTCTGGCAGTCATACTCTCTCTCCTGCTTTCGCAATGCATCGAAGGTGTTCGCGAGGGGTCTCTTATCGCCGCCTGCATCACCGGATATATCGTCAGCTTCCTGAATCAGAAAATAATGACAAGGAAGACTCTCTACAAATTATTACCTGTATTGAAATAAGTTTTCTCTAGCTCACTACCAGCAACGTTTCCATCTGCCTGACGATATAAGGTTTCCACTGAACCAGAATATCCTCAAAAGAATCATCCTTCTCCAAAAAGAAAGAAGCACTGAGATTCTTTGTCAGGAAAGGAACTGTCAATGCACTATAAAAAGTATAGAATACGAATGGCAAAGGAACTGTTTTCAGTCTCCCGTCATTCATTTCTTCCTGTAAAACATCCATGATTTTATGGAGATATTGTTCCAGGCGCAACTCCTTGATAGTATCGCTTAAATGATTCATATCACGATGCATCTCCCTCACCATGAACAATGGCAAACATGGATTTTCCGTGAATACTTTATAATAAGCATCTACAATTTCACCGATACTCTCGGAGACAGGTTTGTCCTGCTGAATGATTATATCATGTATTTTGGGAATAAAAGAAAGTATGATGTTACCAAAAACGGCCTGAAACATCTTATCCTTCGTCCGGAAATAATAGTGAAGTGCCGGTCTGTTGATACCTACTTTAGCAGCGATATCACTCATACTGGTTTCTGCGAACCCATTCTCTATAAATAGTTCTTTGGCAGCCTCAATTATCTTTTTCTCCAAATCTTCATTATTATTAGTTGTTGTCATAATTCATTGTCGCATTTTTCAGATTATCAATAAACAAAAGCATACGGTTTGTTATGTTTACGTCGCTCACACCACTATCAAAGTCTAAAGATAGCAAATTTATATCCGGATAGAAACTTTTTATACGTTTTTCGACTCCTCTGGATACGATATGATTCGCTATGCAGCCAAAAGGTTGCAAACTCACTACATTGTTCACCCCTTGCCGGGCGTAAGACACGATTTCAGCCGGCAACAACCAGCCTTCACCGAATTGGGCATTCAGCGAAATAACGCTTTTAGCTCCTTCCGCTTCTTCAAAGATATCATTGAAGGGGGCAAAGTAACGGAACTTACTTGCTGTCTCATTTATTTTATCAATCTGTTTCTTTACAAACTTGTAGATCCAGTCGTAAATAAACTCAGGCAACTGTCTGTTTTTTATGTAAGAATCCGTATTGACTTTCCTGTTCACAAACCCCTGCATGAAAAAGTCAGCCAGAATCGGCGGAACCACTTCTATCTTGCGGCCTATCAGCCAATCAATGATCTCTTTTTGTGCGAAAGGATTGAATTTCAAGAAGATTTCTCCTACAATTCCGACTTTAGGAGTATCTACAGCCCTACACACCTCATTAAATTCAGTGATTGCCGATTGCAACAAAGAGTTCAACCCCTTTATGTTTCTTCTCAGTATCACTTCAGGTGCCAGTTGCAGGTATTTATCACGCAGCTTTGCCGATGCACCTGCTTCTTTCTCACGTACCACAGACGCATAATAAAACTTAGCAATGCAATCACTATACAAAACGGCATGAAAAGTTATCGGTACTACTTTCATCCAGTTGACCTTGAACGCGGGCTGGTCATTATCTATGTCACTGCCCACAGAGATAGAGATTACCGGAATATCCGTATATCCGGCATCCACCAACGCCTTTTTTATCAAGGAAATATAGTTGCTGGCACGGCATTGTCCTCCCGTTTGGGTGATGGCTACGGCTATTTTTGAAATATCATATTTCCCGCTTTTAAGTGCTTTTATAATATCGCCGACTATCAGAGTAGCCGGATAACAGACCTCATTATTCGCATACTTCAGCCCCCATTCACTTGAATCATTATCACTGAGAGGAAGGTTTTCCGCATCATAACCGGCTACTTTCATAATAGCAGGAATCAAAGGTGAAATGAACGGAGTAAAGTAAGGAACCAGTATCTTACGGTCACGGTAAGACTTGTCATAGACAGGAACGGTCGTAAAGTCCTTTACATCGCCTTCCGTTCCATCCGCATTCGCAAGTTTGAGGCTTTCAATCATGGAACGTACTCTCAACTTCATTGAACCGATATTATTGATATCATCCAGTTTCAATAAAGTCAGCGATTTGTTATGACGCATCAGCAAATCCCTTACTTCATCCACCAGAAAAGCATCCGGTCCACATCCGAACGAAGTCATCTCTACAAACTGAATATTCTTTCCTTGTGTCGCACACCATTTCGCAGCCTTCAGGATACGGTTCGTATACGCCCATTGAGCAACAAAATGCGCATCACCCGTCGGTATATCCATCTGACGCACCAAATCATCCGTTATCACATTCACTCCCATATCCGAAAGCATATCCGAGACTTTGTGCTGTATCAGAGAATCGGTATGATAAGGACGTCCGGCAAGCATGACAGTCAGAGTCTCTCCCTTTCCAGTCTGCTGCAATATGTTTTTGTTATAATCGACCAATGTATTAATAAAAGAGTGCTGTTCGCTTTCCGCTTTTTGGAATGCTTGCTGAATCGTCCGATCGTCCACGCTCAAACCGCTCAGATATTCACGGCATTGTTTAAACAACAGATTCCGGTCTTTGAAAGTTATTGCAGGGGAATCAACCGATATACCTTCGGACTGCACACTTTTGATAACCTCCGAATAACCTGTCACAATCGGACAATTATAACTGTTTTGTTCCATCCCTTTTCTTTCGAAAATAACAAAAGGCATAAAAATCCGGTCGACCTTCTTTTCTATCAAGTCCTGAACATGACTATGTACCAGCTTAGCCGGAAAGCAGATATTGTCCGACATCACCATACGCGCATTGTGCTCATACTTTCTGAAATTGGACGGATCAGACAAACAGACTTGTATGCCACAGGAAGTGAAAAGAGTGTGCCAGAATGGATATTCCTCGTACATATTCAGACATCGGGGGATTCCGATAATCTGCTCGGGTGCTGCAATCTCTGCGCTGCGATGAAACAAAAGCTCTTCTTTTTGCCGATAGACATTCAGACCTTTCCGGTTACTGCTCTCTCCATTCGTGAAAACTTTCTCGCACCTGTTTCCCGAATAGTAACTTTTGCCGCTTTCGAACTCGTAACGAATGACCAGACAACGATTATCGCAACCCTTGCAATATAAAGAACGTGCCGAATATTGAGCTTTATTGATAATCTCATCCAATGATACGGACTCCCCCTGATGTTTCATCGCATATAATGCACATCCGAATGCTCCCATCAATTCGGGTGTATCACACCTTGCCACTTCCGCTCCCGAGAGAAGTTCAATGGCACGGACCACCGCATCATTGCGCATGGTGCCTCCCTGCACAACAATATCTTTTCCCAAAACAGATATATCTTTCAGTTTCAGCACCTTATACAGGCAATTCTTGACAACGGAATATGCCAGTCCGGCGGCAATATCATTGATCGTTGCCCCCTCCCTGAGTACCTGTTTCACTTTTGAGTTCATAAAAACGGTGCACCTTGTTCCCAAATCACACGGTGCTTCCGAATGGCAGGCTGCCAGAGAAAACTCTTGTGCCGAATACCCCAGAGATTTAGCAAACGTTTCAAGAAAAGAACCACATCCGGAAGAGCATGCTTCATTAATCTCCATCCGGTCAATCACACCATTATTCACAAAAATAGCCTTCATATCCTGTCCGCCGATATCGAGGATAAAAGACACATCCTTGTTCAGATAATGCGCTGCCATATAATGGGCGATCGTTTCGATAATCCCCGAATGAAGCTGAAAGGCAGACCTGATAAGGTCTTCCCCATATCCGGTAGAACAGCTTCCTTTTATATTGAGTACGGCATTCTGCTTCAAACATTCATCGTTCAACTGATTCAGCCCCTCTTCCACAGCTTTTATCGGATTGCCGCCATTAATATTATAATAAGAATACAGAAGCCTTGAATCTTCATCCAGTACAACAATCTTTGTCGTAGTAGAACCTGAATCGATGCCGATAAAGACATCCTGTGTTCCGGCTTTCAAGCCGGAAGATATCATCTTATGACGGGATATTCTTTCTTTCCATGCTTCATATTCTTCATTACTTGCAAAAACAGGTTCCAACCCTGTTGAAGCAAGGTTACCGTTACCGTTTAAAGTAGTGTCAATCTTATCGATCAAATGGGACAGTTTACAGTAATCCTCTTTATCAAGATGAAATAGAGCAGCACCTAGTGCAGGGAGCAAAGTGCCGTTGGCCGGCAGTATGATCTCTTTTTCATCGAGGGACAAATAATCAATGAAGGCTTTCCGCAGTGCCGGAATGAAGGTTAACGGACCACCGCAAAACAATACGGGAGTTGTAATATCGCAACCGTGCGCCAGCGTCACTACCGTTTGAACTGCTACCGCACGAAAGATGGAAGCCGCAATATTCTCACGACTTACATTTTTAGCTATCAGATTCTGAATATCCGTTTTACAGAAAACGCCACAACGGGAGGCAATAGGATATACCTGTGTCGCATTCATGGCAAGTTGATTCAATTCATCAATATTCACTCCCAGTATAATCGCCATCTGGTCAATAAAAGCGCCCGTCCCTCCTGCGCAATTGCCGTTCATACGCAAATCGGTCGCTTCGGCATCATTAAAGAAGACGACTTTCGCATCTTCTCCTCCGATGTCTATCATGGAAGTCACATGAGAATAATCCTTTTGTATCGCTTTCGCTGCCGCAACAACCTCCTGTACAAACGGCAACGAACATTTCTCTGAAATTCCCATTCCGATAGAGCCTGTTATCCTCACGGAAATATCTTTATCTCCGATTTCAGATAACAGCTCTTTCAAGAATGATAGAATTGTCTCTTTTGCTTTCGCATTGTGTCTCTCGTACTTTGAAAATAATAGATTATCATTTTCATCGACGGCAACTAACTTCGCCGTCGTTGAACCTACATCAATTCCTATTTTAATCATGTTCTACACTATGTTCCCCTTAGTTTGACACTATTGTCAAACACAAAAGTAAGAATAAGTTGGACACATCATTTCAATAAGCTTTTTTTTCGGTTCTTTTAACACAAACGAACGATGTCTATTTCTTCCGACTATCTATTTCTTTAAGCAATTCATCCACAGCCATTTTAAGTTGCGTATCCTCTCCTTTCACTATAGTCTCCGGGCTGTTGGCAACCTTGATGTCAGGTTCCAACTGAGTATTTTCCAGATAACTGCCATCCGGTAGACGATAACCGATGATAGGAATCCCAAATACCAATGAAGGGTCCTGCAAAGTTTCCCAAGATACACTTGTCATAGTTCCCGGAACAGGCATACCTACCAGTTTTCCAATGTTCTGATGCTTGTACACCCACGGAGTGC
>OBVO01001180.1_pt1 | contig 11983 bp, 8 predicted proteins | sample 1495151 | NCBI WGS metagenome assembly OBVO01 (sample SAMEA2580019, study PRJEB22360) | human gut metagenome | reverse complement strand
TCCCAACGCGCGGCAACGATCCGCGGCCTCGCTGGCGACCCGTTCGGAGCCTGCCTGCAAGCCGTGATCCACAATCACGGCACCGCAACGCACGCCCATGGACGTGCATACGATATGGCTCACCGCAGCCAGTGCCATCGAATCGCGCCCGCCTGAACAGGCCACGAGCACGAGCGGCGCATCGGCGGCAACGGCATGGTCCCCATGCTGCGCGAATTCGGGAGCCTGCACATCGCATAGTTCCACGGCACTCAGCGTTGCGCGGACCGCGCCTACGGCCTTGCGCAATCGTGCGGAATATGCCATGTACTCACCACCTTTTTTCTGGTTATAGGCACTCGTGCGTTTATGGACGTTTACGGCCTTTGTAGCCCTTGATGGCCCTTGATGCCTCTTTTACAGCCCCGCGAGCTTGGTGATAAACGAGTCGATGGCGCTACGCGCGGCGGCATAATCCTCAGGATTGTTGACCACCACGGCAAACGACAACGCTCCCCCATTGGTGCGGGACACATTGCCGGCCATCGACGTAACCGTGCCGAGGCTGCCGGTTTTGACGCGCAGCAGACCAGCCACGGCATCATCCGTATACCGATCCTGCGCCGTGCCCACCAATCCCGCGATGGATAGACCTTCCGCACCAGCAGCACCGCTCTCGGTGGTCAGATTACGTTGTTGGACGGCCGCCAGCGTGCGTACGGTGAGCCGGGAGCCGGGAGACAGGCCGGAGCAATCGGCCATGGTCAGACCGGATGTGTCGAGACCGAGATCGTTCAGAGTGGATTTGACCGCTTCCGTGCCGCCTTCAGGACTGTTTGTCGCTGATTTCGCCAAGGCGGTGAGTCTGCCGAACTCCTCGGCCAGCGTATTGTCCGAATGCCGCAACGTGTATGCCATGATTTCGGACAGTGTTGCCGAACTCACCGAAGCCAAAGGCGTTTCACCGGATGGAGCGGTGTTTGCCGTCACGTCTCCGGTAACGGCCATGCCGTTCGATTGGAGCAGTTCGGCGAATTTCGTGGCCACGTCGCTGGCGGCGTGCTGGGACAGTTCCGGGTATCCGGCCGAATCATCGGGGTCGGCCGGCGCAGGCGTATCGGCGGTGTATTGGCGGCCTCCATCAATCGCCATTGATGAGACCGGCGTGAAGTAGACGGTGTAGTCGCTTAAGACTGCGCCGCCTTCCGACAGACCTGCCGGAATGCGTGAGTCGCCGAATAGGGTGTCGTCGTACTCGAGATTGACGGAAGTGATGCCTCGCTGGGCGAGCGCGGCCACGGTGGCCTTGGCCAAGGTGTTCAGACCGGCACGTCCGTTGGTATGGTTGGCGCCAGAATCGCCTGCAGACAGCAGCATGTCGCCATTGCCTTTGAGGGTCAACGTATTGGTGCCGTCATCGGATTGGGTGAGGAACACTTGGGTATCCAAGGTGGATGCCATATTCAGGGTGGATGAGGCGGCGAGCGCGGTCAGCGTTTTCAGTGTGGATGCAGGCTCGCGTGGAGTGTTCGACTCATGTTCGGCAGCGACGGTGCCTTGGGCGTCTTCAATGATCACCGACGTATCGTTTCCCACGCCTTGCGCGGACAGCAATTCGTTGACCAGCGCAGAAGCGGCCGTGGAATCAATGGCCTTGTTCGCGTTCAAGGTGCCGGCGACGGTGCCGCCTGATTTGGCGGTGGCTGGATCGGCAAAAACAGGTGCGGCGACGGGCTTCAACGTCAATAATCCGGGGGCCACGTCGGTGATGTCGGCGGCGCAGTACCCCGCGAACAGGGCGATGGTGGTCAGTGCGGAAATGATGACGGTCAGTGTTCGGCGATGCGATCGTTGGGTCCGCCGTTGCGCTTCACGCCGCTGACGGCGTGATACCGCTGTAGATACCATCGTGCTCCTTATGCCAAGGCGATCATTTCTGCAATGAGGCGAACGAGTCGAGTGCTGCCACAATCGAAAGCATTCGCGCATCCATCAGCTTACCGCCCAGCCATGTCCCGAGTGCCAGGATGCCGATGCCGTTGGCCAGTGCGACCGGAATAATCGCCAGCCATATGCCGCCTTCGGCTCCCGTCAGCAGCATGACCAGCGCCACGATGCCGGTGGGCAGCATCAGCAGCAGGCTGCCAAGCACGTAGACGAACGGGAAGAAGCCTTGGGCCATGGCGCGGCCTTGAGGCGCGGAGAACGGCTTGTCCATTGAGGCGACCGGGTACATCAGCACACAGGACGTGACTTCGGCCACGCCCAGGCCGCTCAAGGCGACGCCCATGCCCACGGCGAGGAAGATCAGGCCGGTGACGAGGTCATCGGGCTGCGCCCAGCGGCCGGTCAGTGCGCCGACCAGCACGATGCCGGCGAGATAGAGCAGCACCATGTAGACGACCATGATGCCGACGTAGACGCGCACGCGGCCGATTCTGTCGGTCCGGCCACGCACGCCGGCGATGACTTCCATGGTGAAGCCGCGGCCGTCATATGCGAGCCCGTTGCTTTCCACCACTGACATGAACCAGCCACACCAGATCAGCGACTGCCAGACGACCGCGCTGATGCCGTGCGCCTGGAAGGCGAAGATGATCAGGAACAGGACCGGCATGGCGAAGGTCATGGCTTGGCGGGGGTCTCGTTTGAGATAGGTGATCAGGCGTGCGGACACCGCGCCGGATGCCGAATCGGGCATCCATGCGAATGCGCCGATGCCTTTGGCGGTCTCGGACGGACTGTTTGCGCCGATGGTGAGCCGTTCATGCCTCAGACACCAAGTGCATACGGCGAAGCAGACGATCCATGTGACGGCAAGGATGGCGATGCGGGCGATCAGCACCGCCCAAGCTCCGGTAAGCGCGTCGAACGGCAGTTGGAAGGCCGCACCGAACGGCGTCCATGCGGCGATGGCGGTCGCCGCGCCCCAGGTCTCGGTGTTGAGGCTGAAGGCTATGCCGGAGTTGACCAGAATGTTCGGCAACTGGCAGATGATGACGAAAGTCAGCACGATGAAGATGTAGAACGCGCCTTTGCCGCGTTTGCTGGTCACCAGCGTGGTGGATAGGGCGATGACCAGTTTGGAGATGCTCATCATGGTGATGACGGCCAGCACTGCGGCGAGGAGGGAACTGATGATTACGGCTGGTCCCATATGCCGATAGGCCAGTGTCCAGAGCATCAGTGAGGCCACGCCAGTAAGGGAGGGGATGCCGGACAGGCCGGAAAGCAGCAAGCCGAATTGCAGGTTGCGGTCGGCGATGCCGTAGATCGCGAATTTGCGTGGGTTCATGGTGGAGCCTTCGCCAAGCATCATGAGCTGGATGAAGCCGATGAAGATGGTCATGGTCGCGCCGACCAGCACGACGACTATGTTGACGATGCCTCCGGGACCAAGGATGTTCAGCGGAAAGCCATCCGCGTTCACGGTGAAGGGCGGCAGTATGCCGATGAACCATGCGAGCACGCCGGTGCCGATGATGGTGCCGGCCGCGAGTACAGCGGAAAAGACATAGGCGACGGTCTGCCACGCCGATTTTCGCAGGGTGGCGAGCGTGAGCGTCCAGCGCAGGCGGACCAGGGTGATGGCGGTCTTGATCATTGGCGGGCCTCATCGGTGGGTGTGGCGGGCGTAGGCAGAATCGGCTGAATCGTCTGGGCCGAAGTTGGTGCTTGGGCTTGGGCCTGCCCGCCATCGAGCCACGCGAGATGGGCGGCTTCGTGGCGGCCACCGACTAGTTGCAGGAAGCGGTCTTCGAGTTCTTCGCCAGCAGCGACCTCGTCCACCGTGCCGGCCGCGCATACCAGACCGTCGTTGATTACGGCCACATGCGTACACATCTTTTCGACCAATGCCATCACGTGTGAGGAGATGATCACCGTGCCGCCAGTCTTCGCGTATTCGATGAGAATGTCTTTGAGGTTGGCGCTGGACACCGGGTCCACGGATTCAAACGGCTCATCCAAGACCAGAATGCGCGGGCTGTGAATCATCGCGGAGGCCAGGCAGATCTTCTTGGTCATGCCGGCCGAGTAATCGGTGACCATCGTGTTGGCGGCCCCGGCCAAGTCGAAAGCATTGAGCAGGTCCTGGGCGCGACGCGTGGTCTCCTCGCGGCTCATGCCGCGCAGCATGCCGGAGTAGACGAGCAATTGCAAACCGGTCAGTCGGTCGAAGATCTGGTCGGGCTGGGGCATGACGCCGATCATGCGCTTGGCCGTGTTCACGTCGCTCCACACGTCATGGCCCAGAATCATGGCGGTGCCGGCGTCCGGCACCAATAGACCGGTCACCATATTGAGCGTGGTGGTTTTGCCGGCGCCGTTAGGGCCCACCAGTCCGTAGAACGAGCCGATTGGAATGTCAAGCGCGAGCCCGTTGACGGCGATCTTCCGGTCGAAGTGCTTGAACAGGCCGCGAATGGACACCGCCGTATTCGGGTTCGGCGGCCATGCTTGCGGCTGTGGCTGTTGCGACTGCGAAGACGCGGGAGCGGCGGCTGGCATCATCGGCGGCTGAAATCCGACATTCCTTTGAGTATTGTCTAAGCTCATGCATCTACTCTAGCCCACCAGTCAACCCTCAGCGCAGCACCCCCGGGTTGCTGTTGGATTGCCCCGCTGAGCAGCTCCGGACTAGCGGACTCGGTCAGCCCTTATGTGCGATGGGCTTCCACTGGGCTTTGGCGAAGATGGCCTGGAAGGAAATCGGCACGTAGCTGAGCATGTAAATCGGGAAGCTGAGCACATAGGCGAGCAGCTCCTTGTTCGTGGCACCGATCTGGTCGTGCTCGACAATGATGGTCAATGCAGCCAATGCCATCAGACCCAACACCGATGTGATGATGCCGCTGGACCAACCGGCCAGCGATTGCAGCTGGCTCGACCAACTCACGAAGCCACACGCGGCGAACAGCAAGCCCATCACCGCGCGAATCACGCCCAACACGGTAAACGGACACAGCATCAAGGTGAAGTCGATGCAGGAGAAATCACGTTCGCGAACCGCGCGTTTCAGCAATGCCGAGCCATAATAACGGAATACCTGCAGGAATCCCTTGCTCCAACGCAAACGCTGACGCCAACTTTGCGAGAAGGTAACCGGCTGCTCGTCGTAGAGGATCGCAGTACCGCAATAGCCGATGCGGTCGCCATGCAGAATCGAATCCATAGTGAATTCAAGATCTTCAGTGAGCAGGTGGAACTTCCATCCCTTGTTCCGCTTCATCACCTCGCGGGAGAACATGAATCCCGTACCGCCCACATGGCAAGAGGAACCGAGAATCATACGCGAGTTAGACAGGAATCGCGATTCACGGATGAACCACAGCGCAGAACCAGAAGACACCCAGTTATCCGCCAGATTCACCGAATTACGGTAGCTGGTCAGAATCTTGAATCCGGAGCAGAACGCCTTGTTCATTTCCTCGAAGTAATGCTTGTCCAGCTTGTTATCGGCATCGAACACGAAGTAGGCCTCATAATCATCGGCCACACCGATGTCGAGCATATGCCCCAACAGATACGTCAGCGCATATCCCTTGCCAACCAGTTCAAGATTGTGGCGTTCCACCACATGGCAGCCCAAAGACCGCACCACGTCGGCGGTGTTGTCGGTGCAGTTGTCGGCCACCAGCCAGATGTCGATGAGGTCGGACGGGTAGGTCTGATCGCGAATCGACCCAATAAGGTTGCCGATCACGTTTTCTTCGTTGCGCGCGGAGATCAGTACGGCATACCGGTTGGTCATCGGGGCGTCGGGGAAGCGCACGGGCTTGGCGAACAGGGACATCACGATGCACAGTCCCTGATATATCATGCCGGCACCACCGACGATTACCAGAAGAATATCGAGTACGGAAAGCAGGGTCATCAGCGCCACCCCGCCCTAGGATTGCTGGAGGCAGATTGATCAGACTGCTTGGTTTGCTTGCGTTGCTTGGGCTGCTCAGACTGCTGCGTATCCGCGGCACCACGCTGCGGAATCGCCACGGTGGCGGAATCGTCCAAATCGGATTCTTTCGTCTCGTGTGGCGGAATCGCATAGATCTGTTCCTGCAGCAAACGCAGTTCCTCATTCATCGGCACACGGCTGGTGGACCCCTTGGCCGCACGCGGCATGTGCTCGCCGATCGGCTGCAGCACATGCTCGCCGAACGCTTCGGACGCCTCGACGATCTTGGACTTCTTCTCCGGAGTCGGATCGTTCATCAGTGGTGAGTCAATCAGCTCATAGCGCTTGGTGTACGCACGGAAGATGGCCTGCAGCGATGCGGTGACCGGCAGCGCCAGGAACGCGCCAAACGCGCCGAACAGCGAGCCGAACGCCAGCACCGCGAGGAAGGCGACGGCCGCGTTGATATCCATCGTGCGCTGCGAAATCCTCGGCGAGAGAATCAGGTTCTCGATCTGCTGGTAGACGATGATGAACACCAGCACCGCCACGGCGTACGTCCATCCGCGGTTGCCCCAAGCGAACAGCACCGGCAGCGCGCCGCCGATATAGGTGCCGACCGTGGGGATGAACTGGGATACCACGCCGCAGAACAGGGCCAACGGCAGCCAGTAGGGCACATGCAGAATCTCTAAGAAGATGGCAGTGCAGGTGGCGTTGATCAACGCCAGAATCGAACGGGAGAACAGGAAGGACGAAATCTGGCCTTGGGCCACGGTCCACACCAGCAGGAATCGGCGCTGCGTGTTGGGGGCCAGCCACTGGCAGAAGGAGCGGCGCAGTTTGGGGCCGGCGGCGGAGATGTAATACGTGGTCATGACCACGGTCATGAGGTTCAGCAGGAAGGAGAACAGGCCGCCCACCGTACTCATGGCGGTACCGGCAAAATCGGTGACCCACGAGGTCTGGATATTGTTGAAGATTTCCATGCCGAGATTGCTGATTTCCGGCATCTTGAACGTGGCATACTGGTCCACGAACTCACGAATCTGCTCATACATGGCCGGCAAACCGCGGACCATGGCAATCATCTGCTGTACGAACATGTTGCCAAATAGCGTGAGCAGCACACCCACGACCACGGCCACGCCCACCAAGCTGACGGCGGAAGCCACGCCACGCTTCCAGCCATGAGCCACCAGCGCCACCACCAACGGTTCGACGGCCAGCGCCAGGAACAGCGAGATGATGATGTCGAGCACTAGATAGGAGATGTCGCCCCACGAGCGCCAGCAGAACATGAATACGATGACGGCAAGGGCCACATACAGCAGCGCGCGGCCGAACCATTCCGGTGGCCTACGGGAATCTCCCTTGGCGGGGAACAAAGTACCAAAGTCGATACGATTCTCGTCGTCCGGGTCTGCCCCGGCCTCTGCGGCACCGGTTCTCAACGTGTCGGTGCTGTTTACGTTTCGCACGCGTTCGCTCATGGCTCCCCATTGTAGCGAGGGGTTTGAAGCTCGGATACGCCGGCGGCGTACACCCGCTTTTCTATTGTTGATGTTATGCTCAACGTTTCGATCATCATCCCAGCGTGGAACGAAGCCGAACGCATCCGCGACTGCCTGCTGAACGCCACCCGTCAGACCATCATGCCGCATGAGGTGCTGGTGGTGGACAATCGTTCTACGGACAACACCTGTGCGGTTGTCGAACAGTTCATTGCCGAACATCCTGAGGCCCCGGTCAAACTGTTGCACCAGAACGATGAACAGGGGCTGATTCCCACCCGCAACTTTGGCCTGAACGCCGCGACCGGCGATGTGCTGGGCCGTTTTGACGCCGACTGTATGATCCGGCCTGACTGGGTGGAGGTGGTCTTCGGCATCTTCACCGAAGACCCGGCCGCGATGGGTGCCACTGGTCCGGTGATGTATTACGACATGCCCTCACGCCATTTCGGGTTGAAAGGCGACAATTCCTTACGCAAGCGAATCTACCGTGCCGATGGCGGCCAGCCGCTGCTGTTCGGCTCGAATATGGCCTTGCGCGCTTCGGCCTGGCATCAGATTGTGAATGAGGTCTGCCGGGATAAGGCCGATGTGATGCATGAGGATATCGATATTTCCCTGCATCTGATGGGCAAGGATCTGAAAACCGTGTACTCGCCGCGCATGATCGCCGCGATGAGTGCGCGACGGATGGATACGTCGTTGAGTTCGTTCCTGAGCTACATGCGACGTTTTAAGAATACGTTTGATGCGCATCCGCAACATACGCGCACGCATAAGCCGGAGGTGTTGTTCACCGCCATGTATCCGGCGATGCATATGTTCTACCCGGTGTGGCAGAAAGTGCTGAATTCCGCGGATATCAATCCGGCTGAAGCCGCGTGGATCAACGAGCAGATGGAACTGGCGGAGGCGCAAGGCAAGCAGCTGTACGACGAGACCCCCACCGACGAAGTCTACGACGAAAAGCACGAAAAGTAGCTAGATATACGAGCCCCCTCTGCTTATGCAAGCTCCCTCTGATAAGGGAGCTGTCGAATGAAGTGAGACTGAGGAAGAGACTGCGACGCAGTCGCTAAAACATTGAATCGGACGCAGGCCGATACCTATTATTCAGCGGCTACGCCGCAACTTCTCTCCCTCAGTCAGCTACGCTGACAGCTCCCTCATCAGAGGGAGCTAATGTTTACTGTCATTGACTGATCACATCAGCGACTTGTAAATCGCGAGGATGTCCTCTTCGGTTGCCTGACGCGGGTTGCCGGGGGTGCACACGTCGTTGAAGGCATCGTGAGCCAGCGGCTCAAGGTCGGCCTCGGTGGCGCCCACTTCGGAAATCGTGGTCGGGTTCTTCAGATCCACGGTCAGCTTGTGGACGGCCTGCACGGCCTCTTCGCGCACCTTCTCCAGGTCGCCGGTGTAGGCGTCCTCGACGCCGAACGCGTCGGCGATGTCGCGGTACTTCTCGCCCGTGTAGTCCTTGTTGTATTCCATGACCGGGGCCAGCAGAATACCGTTGGCCACACCGTGGGCCACGCCCAGACGGCCGCCCAGCGGGTGAGCCATGCCGTGCACCAGGCCGAGGCCCACGTTGGAGTAGGCCATACCGGTGATGTAGGAGGCGTACGCCATCTGCTCGCCAGCCGGAATGTCGCCGTCGGCGGACTTGGCTAGGTTCTTGGCAATCATGCGAATAGTCTGCATGGACAGGCAGTCGGACAGGCTCCAGGCACCCGGGGTAATGTAACCCTCGATGGCGTGGGTCAGGGCGTCAAGTCCGGTGGCAACCTTCAGGCCGCGCGGCATGGAGTCGGTCAGATCCGGGTCCACGAAGGCGACGATCGGGATATCGTGCGGGTCGACAGCCACGAACTTACGCTTGTTGGCGGTATCGGTGACCACGTAGTTGATGGTCGTCTCGGAAGCGGTACCGGCGGTGGTCGGCACGCCGAAGATCGGGACGGACGGGTTCTTGGTATCCGCGACGCCTTCCAGGGACAGCACGTCGGCGAACTCCGGGTTGGCGGTGATGATGCCGATGCCCTTGCAGGTGTCTTGCGGGGAGCCGCCGCCCAGGCCGATCAGGAAGTCCGCACCGGACTCGGCGAACTTGGCGACGCCGTCCTTGATGCACTCGACCGGCGGGTTCGGCTTGACGTTGGAGAACACCTCGTACGGCAGGCCGGCCTCATCCAGAACCTTGGTGACCTTCTCGGCGGTGCCGGTCTCCAGCAGTACCGGATCAGTGACGATAAATGCCTTGGTGAAGCCGTGCTGCTTGGCGACGGCCGGGATTTCCTTGATCGCGCCACGTCCGAAGTATGCAGTCTGGTTGAAAATCATGCGGTACACCATAGGGAACTCTCCTTTTGAGCTCGTGTCTTAACTGGTGGTCCACTCTGTCTTTGAGTGGTCCAACGGTTCCCCAGTCTACTCCGCGCATGAGCATTCACCTGAAAACACACTGAAAGAACAACACTGAAAATAATGGCAAGAAATGGCGGAATTCCGCACTTGTCGAATTATTGTCCATTGACCAAACCAGTTCCATCGCCCGAAATCTCAACGATAAGACCGTTTCCGGAGTCATCTGACGCTCTCCGGGAAACTCGTCTCTCATCCGCTTACTTCGCGCGTAGCGCAATCAATATGCGAGATGCCTAATTCCATTCGTGCTTCATCAGCCGAACGCGAACTGGTTCGCCAGATGGTGTATTCAACGGTTTCAGTCTCCTGAAGAGGACTAAGATATCTCGACAGTTGGAGTGATCATCATAAGAGAATGAGGTAGCTAATGGCAAATGGCAAGGCTATGACGGTCGGCGAGATGGCGTCCCTGTTTCTCAACCCCACCACTCCCGTTCGTATCGACGCTTTCGACGGCTCGCATTTCGGCCCGGCAGACGCGGATTTGAAGGTCAAAATCGCCACGCCGAACTGCATGTACCAGCTGCTCGCGCACCCGAATGAAATCGGCATCGTGCGCGCATACATTCTGGGCGATTTCGACGTGGACGGCATTGACTACGCCGACCCGTATCCGGCGATGCGCAAGCTGGTGTCGCTGGCCAAATACGTTCGCCCGCTCGCTCCCGCATCCATTGCCCGCGTATCCGCCGGCATTCTGAGTCACGGCTTCAAGAAGCCGCCGGTGCCCGCCACCGAGGGCCCGAGCAAGTTCGCCCGCATCAAGCGTGGCCTGATGCCGCACACCGAAAAGGCCGATTCGGAAACCGTCAGCTTCCACTACGACATGTCCAACGAGTTCTACGCCGACTTCCTCGGCCCCTCCATGACGTACACCTGCGCGGTATTCGACAACGAGCACATGAGTCTTGAAGACGCACAGGCCAACAAACTGCGCCTGATTCTCGACAAACTGGACTTGCAGCCCGGCCAGCGCTTACTGGACATCGGCTGTGGCTGGGGTTCGATGGTCATCACCGCCGCCCGTCGCGGCATCAAGGCGCTCGGCGTCACCCTCTCCAAGGAACAGGCCGCGTACGCCAACGAATGGATCGCCCGTGAGGGGCTGCAGGATCTGGCCGAAGTGCGCGTACAGGACTACCGCGAGGTGCCCGAGCATGACTTCGACGGTATCTGCTCGATCGGCATGATGGAGCACGTAGGCGTCAAGAACTACCAGAGCTACTTCGAAGAGATGTTCCGTCTCCTGAAGCCGATGGGCCGACTGCTGAACCACCAGATCACCATCAGCCATGACAAGCCTCACGGCAAGCCCGGCACCGACGAATTCCTCGACCGTTACATCTTCCCGGACGGCGACCTCGGCGCGCCCGGCTTCATCGAATCGTGCATCCATGACGCCGGCTTCAACGTGGTGCATCAGGAGAACCTGCGCCAGCACTATGCGCTCACCCTGCATCACTGGAACCAGAACCTCTCCGAGCATTGGGACGACGCGGTCAAGCAGGTCGGCTTTGAACGCGCCAAGGTATGGGGTATGTACATGGCCGCCTGCGCTCTGAACTTCGAGCTCGACGGCATCCAGATTCACCAGTTCCTGGCTGTCAAGCCGGATCGCGTGGGCCACCCGGACGGCAAGTGGTACCCTCTGCGCCAATGGTGGCAGGCCTGACTCCGTTTCTGTGGGACGGCACGCGGTTTTTACCATTGTTCATCTGCCGTCCCACAGAAGTGTGGGATAGCAGATACATCAATCGTCTGACGTATCTGCTATCCCGCATGACATAAGCCGAGAACCGCAGAATAGAGCCGTTCTTTGCCCTCAGCTCTGAGGGCGTTTCGAACGCTGTGGGACGGCACGTCGAAAATCGGCAAAATCACGTGCCGTCCCACACGATTCCCTTCGCACGCGCATTTCGCAGGTGCTTTTTCTGCAATACTGACTCTATGAGCGCCACAGCCCCAGAAACGGCTGGGGCGGACGATCGCACCGACCATGACACGCGCGGATAAAACCCACGTTTCTTTATTTAACCCTAACCCGATGTTCGCATTGGTGCTGTTGGCGTGCGTAGTTGCGGCGAGGAAGACAGTTGCTGGCGAACGCGAGCCTTGGGTTATAGGCCAAAATGTGTGTCCGTTTTGGCTTGTGTTCCTTTGTGGCAGT
>OBVO01001144.1_pt1 | contig 12255 bp, 7 predicted proteins | sample 1495151 | NCBI WGS metagenome assembly OBVO01 (sample SAMEA2580019, study PRJEB22360) | human gut metagenome | reverse complement strand
CGGGCCAACGCCGGTGCCGGTGCAGGCGCCGCCGGCGGTCGGGTTGGAGGAAGTCACGAACGGGTAGGTGCCGTGGTCCACGTCGAGCATGGTGGCCTGGCCGCCTTCGAACAGCACGGTCTTACCCTCGTCGAGCGCCTTGTTGAGCACCAGGGAGGTGTTGGCCACGTACGGCTTCAGGCGTTCGCCGAGCTTGAGCAGCTCGTCGGTGGTCTCGTCCACGTCGATCGGGCGACGGTTGTACAGCTTGACGAGCATCTGGTTCTTCTGATGCAGGCTGGCCTCGACCTTGTCATGCAGGTGCTCCGCGTTGAACAGGTCGTGCACGCGGATGCCCACGCGGTTGATCTTGTCGGCGTATGCCGGGCCGATGCCACGGCCGGTGGTGCCGATCTTGTGCTTGCCGAGGAAGCGTTCGGTCACCTTGTCGAGCACGCGGTGATACGGGGCGATGATGTGCGCGCTTTCGCTCACCAGCAGTCGGGAGCAGTCCACGCCACGGCTTTCAAGGCCGTCGATCTCCTGGAACAGCACTTCCGGATCGACGACGACGCCGTTGCCGATGACAGGGGTGGTGTTGGGGCTGATGATGCCGGACGGCAGCAGATGCAGCGCATACGATTCGTCGCCGACCACCACAGTATGGCCAGCGTTATTGCCGCCGTTGAAGCGGGCCACGTAGTCGACCTTCGTGCCGATCAGATCCGTTGCCTTGCCTTTGCCCTCGTCTCCCCACTGGGCACCGATCAAAACAATTCCAGGCATGTTGTTGCACCTCCGTGCGTACGCGATTCTGCCTTAAGCCTTGCGCCTAAAGCCTTACAAAGGTTACTCTTCACCCTCTACCGGGTCTGAGGGATGCTCACGGCTCCGGACCGACCGTAATCGGATTGCAACCGGTCCGAAAAACAGACCAGAAAACGCCCGAAAACAGTTCGAAAGACCGTTGGCTAGTTCAGCGCGCGCCCGGCACTGCCGAGCTGCTTGCATGCTTCGACCACACGCGCGGCCATCGCGGATTCAGCTTCACGACCCCAGGATCGCGGATCGTACAGCTTCTTGTTGCCCACCTCACCGTCGATTTTGAGCACCGAATCATAGTTGGAGAACATGTGACCGGCCACCGCACGGCTGAATGCGTACTGCGTATCGGTGTCGATGTTCATCTTCACCACGCCGTAGCTCACGGCCTGCGCGATCTCCTCCGACGCGGAGCCGGAACCGCCGTGGAACACCAGGGCGAACGGCTTACCGGGAGCGACATCCAGCGAGTGCGCGGGGTCGGGCATTTCGCCGGCCTTGATCGCGAGCGCGACCGTGGTCTGGATTTCGTCGAGCAGTTCGGGGCGCAGTTTCACCACGCCCGGTTTGTATGCGCCGTGCACGTTGCCGAAGGTGAAGGCGGCCATGTAGCGTCCGCGCTCGCCGAGGCCGAGTCGTTGCGCGACGGCGATGCCTTGCGCGGGCGTGGAATACAGTTTGTCATTGATTTCGGCGCTGTGCCCGTCTTCTTCGCCACCGACCGCGCCGATTTCGATTTCCAGCACGGTGTGCGCGGCTTGGGATTTGTCGAGCAGTTCTTCTGCGATGTCGAGGTTTTCATCCAGCGGCACTGTGGAACCGTCCCACATGTGTGACTGGAAGGTCGGTTCCTGACCGTGCTTCACCTGTTCGACTTCATGGTCGAGCAAGAGGCGCACCCATTCGTCCAAATACTGTTTGGCGCAGTGGTCGGTGTGCAGGGCGATGGTGATGTTGGGGTATTTCGCCGCGACTTCGTGCGCGAAGGCTGCGAAGGCAAGCGAGCCGGTGACGCGGTCGTTGACGCGTTGCCCGGAGAAGTAGGCGGCGCCGCCTACGGAGACTTGGATGATGCCATCGGATTCCGCCTCGGCGAAACCCTGGAGTGCGGCGTTCAGGGTCTGCGTGCTGGTCACATTGATCGCGGGATAGGCGTAACCGCCGCGGCGTGCGGCGTCCAGCATTTGCGCATAACGTTCCGGCGTTGCAATAGTCATGCCTCCATTATCGCCCAACCCTATCCCACTTGTCATGTGACAACATTCGCCATCTTTCCTTTCCGTTTTCCCGACCGTCCGCTCCATATCCAGGTCGCCCGCCCCACTAGAGCCATATGCCGAGCGTTTTCGTCTCATATCCCGACACTTGCGGGACCGACCAATAAACATGGCGAAACCATTGCGATCGTTCCATCGGAAGTCATAGAATGTCCACCGGATCGCGCGACGAAGAGCCCAACCGGGTGTTCCCGCACGGGCATGCCGCCGCACGTAGATGTTGCGACCAATACCCGCGAGGAGGCTTGATGCACCAGGTTTTCGCCATCTTCCTTCGAGACGTGAAACGCATTCTGAAGAACCCCGTGGCGCTCGTCGTCACGCTGGGTGTGGCCATCATCCCATCACTGTACGCATGGTGCAATATCCTCGCCAACTGGGACCCGTACGCGAACACGGGCAACATCCAAGTCGCTGTGGCGAACGAGGACAAGGGCACAACCTCCACGCTGGTCGGCCATCTCGACGCTGGCCAGCAGACCGTCAACCAGCTTAAGAAGAACCATCAGCTCGGCTGGCGTTTCGTTCCCAAGCAGCAAGCCATCGAAGGCGTGGAATCCGGCAAATACTATGCGGCGATCGTACTGCCGGAAGACTTCAGCTCCAGACTAATCGGCACCGTCACCGGTAAAGGCGACCGACCGTCGATCACGTACTACATCAACGAAAAGCTGAACGCGATCGCGCCGAAAATCACCGATACGGGCGCGACCACGATCGACGAGCAGATCAACACCACTTTCGTTTCCAGCGTGGCCGACGCCGTGGCAAAGGAAGTGAAGGAGGCAGCGGGAGAAACCACCGGCAGCGTGAAAAGCGCGCAAAGCGACGTCGTCAACGATCTGACCGACACCATCAACCAGCTCGAAACCGTCCAACAGCAGCTGCGCGACACCCGCTCCACGCTCGACAAGGCCCTCACCACCATCGATTCGGCCAAACAGTCCAACATCGCGCTCGCCTCGGAAATCACCAACTCGCTTGACACCGTCGGCAAGGCGTCCGACTTGCTGAGCGAGACGCGCACACAAACCGAACGATTCTCGAACACACTGGTCGGAGCGCTCGACAACGGCAGCACGCAACTGTCCGGCCTGCAGGTCAACGTGAGCAATGCCACCGGCACCGTGCTCAGCGGACTGAACACCACGCAGGACGCGCTCGACCAAGTGTCCAGCACCATGCATCACGTCAACACCACCACCGGCAATGTGCTCGACGACGTGGAGAAGGCGTTGCAGGCCAGCCAGCTGGATCCGAACAGCCAAACGTATAAGGATCTTTCCGCGCAGCTCGCCGAAGCCCGCAAACAGCTGACGTTCCAGCAGCAGCGCATCGACGCCTTCGATCAGGACACCACGGCTGCGATCAACGCGGGGAAGAACACCGCGAACGGGTTCAACGACGATGTCACCACGCTGGCGAAGAACGGCACGGCGTCGATGGCGAGCGCACGCACGACCATCACCGGCACGGTCATGCCGAATCTCAACACCGGGCTCGATACACTAAGCCTGGCCAATGGGTCGCTGTCCGGCACGCTTACCACGCTGCAAAGCACGCTGGAACAGGGCAACGGGCTGCTCGACCAGTTGTCGCGCACCGTGGCCCAAACGAACACCACCATTGCTGGCACGCAGACGCAGCTCGCCAATCTCGCCAAACAGCTCAACACCACGCGCACCGATGTGGCCGCGTTGAGCAGTTCGGCGATGTTCCAGCAGCTTTCCCAAGCGCTCGGACTTGACTCGAGCGAGGTCGGCTCGTTCGTGGGCGAGCCGGTGCATTTGGACGAACAGGTCCTCTACCCGGTCAAAAACTATGGTTCCGCGGTCACGCCGTTCTACACGAATCTTGCGCTGTGGGTCGGAGGATTCGTGCTCGTCGCGATCTACAAGCTTGAAGTGGACCGCGATGAGAAAATCCGCATGTACACGCCACGCCAAGGCTATATGGGCCGTTGGCTGCTGTTCGTCACGGTCGGATTCCTGCAGGCGATCATCGCCACGATCGGCGATCTCGAGCTGGGCATCCAATGCGAGCATCCGTTCCTGTTCATCCTCGCCGGCATTTTCGCCTCGTTCGTCTACGTGAACATCATCTACGCGCTCGCCGTGGCGTTCCGGCATATCGGCAAGGCCGTCGCCGTGATTCTGGTGATCATCCAGATTCCGGGCGCGGCAGGCCTCTACCCCATCGAGATGATGCCGGAATTCTTCCGCCGTCTGAAACCGTTCCTACCGTTCACCTACGGCATCAACGCGATGCGCGGGCCGATCGGCGGCATGTATGCCAACCATTATTGGATCGACATGCTCTCGCTGTTCTGGTATCTGCCTGTGGCGCTGTTCATCGGCTTGGTAGTCCGCAAGCTGGCGTTGAACCTCAACCGCCTGTTCGACAACCGTCTGGCGGACACTGATCTGATGATCACCGAACATAACGAAGGCACGGTGGAACCGTTGCGGCTCACCGAGACCGCGCAGCAGATCGCCGAGGAGTTCCCCGAACTCGCCCGCAGACGGGCGATTCATTTCTTCCGCCTGTACCCGCGCCTGGTGCGTTGGGGATTCCTCGCGCTGGCGGTACTGCCGTTCGTGTTCCTGCTATTGCTATTCATCACGCGCATGAAGCTCGCCATGCTGCTCGGTTGGATCATTTCGATCATCGCCATCGACACGTATCTCATCGTGGTGGAGTATCTGCGCGAACGGTATGCGAATTATCTGGGCGAGGAAGCGATGAGTGCGGAAGAGTTCCGCAGCGCGATCCTGCACGAGAACCTGCTGTTCCGGCCGGGCATGCATTACAAGCCGATGCATGCCGTACGTACGAGGCTGTATGAGGCTGCGCATGGTGGTTCGGCCGGACATGCGACTGAACATGCGGCTGAGTATGCGGCTGGAAACACGGACGGAAATGCTGGCAGGAGTCTGCGTGAGGAGGGGAACGAACAGTGAAAATGATCTGGGGCATCTTCAAGCGGGACATGTGCCACGCCACCCGCAACGTGATCGCCGTGATCGTCTCGATGGGCCTGGTGGTGGTGCCGGCGCTGTACGCCTGGTTCAACATCGCGGCCAGCTGGGACCCCTACGGCAACACCAAGGCATTGAAGGTCGCCGTGGCCAATAACGACAAGGGTTACAAGTCGGATCTCATACCGGTGCGCGTCAACGTGGGCGAAACCATCATCAGCACACTGCACGCCAACGACCAGCTGGACTGGCAGTTCGTGAAAAGCGACAAGGCAATCGACGGGGTGAAATCCGGCGAATACTATGCGGCGATCGTAATTCCGAAAGGTTTCAGCGCCGACATGATGACGCTGTTCTCCCCCGACATCAAACACGCGCAGCTCAAGTACTATCTGAACGAGAAAATCAACCCGATCGCCCCGCATATCACCGATCAGGGCGCGACAACCGTGGTCAACACGATCGACAAAACCTTCGCCAAAACGATTGCGCAAGTCGGACTCGACCTGGCCTCAAGCATCCTACACTATTCGCAAAGCCCGCAAATGGCCGAATACATGCGCAACCTCAACGGCAATCTCACGACCATGGCGGATACGCTGAGCGGCGCATCGCAGCAGGCGACGTCGTATTCGCAGCTGCTCGGCTCGGCGAACGACATCGTGGATTCCACGGGCAAACTGCTCGCCTCGGCGACCAAAGCGGGCAAACAGGCCCAGAACGCATTGAAACAAGGCAAATCAGGTGCCACGTCACTCACTTCTGCAGGTGCGAACGTCACCTCCTCGGTGAACACCGCGCTCGACCAGGTGTCAGGCGCGTTCGACCAAGTAGCTGCCAAGGTGAACAAGGCTTTCGACGCGATCGGCAAGGGCTCAGACACCGCAGCCAGCCAGTTGGCAACGTTGAGCGAACAAATCTCCAGCGGCGAATCGCTGTACGACACGTACATCACAAGCCTCAACCACATGCGCGAATCGGTGGAACAACTACCGGACAGTGATTCCGCGAAACAGGCGCTGCTGGAAGCCATCGACCGGGAGATCACGCTGCTGGAAGCCGCCAAAGGCGATTCGCAGAAGCTCGCGCAGCAGCTGAAAGACGCTTCCACGCAGGTCACGCAGGATACCGCAGCCGCGGAACGCTCCCGCAAGGAGATCCTGAACCGCATCACCTCCGCGAAGCAGTCGATCAGCAATGTGCGCGACGATTACGCCACGAACGTCAAGCCGAAAATCGACGCGCTCGCCTCCACAGTCAGCACGCTGATCTCCCAAACCGACAGCATGATCACCCAGCTGAGCGGCACCGCCGACGGTCTGGACGATGTGACGGGCGATGCGGGGACGAATGTGACGTCCATCCGTTCCACGCTCGGCGCGATCGCGAAGAAACTCGACTCGTCGGCAGCGACGGTGAAGGAGCTGATCACGAAGCTGGAGACGGGCGGAAACGCCGGTGACGGCAACAGCGATGGTGGCGACGGTGACAACGACGCCGATTCGGGCGAATCGGACGAACTACGTGCACTGGCCACCGCCAACGCGTCCACACTGTCCACGCTGATTTCCGCGCCCGTCGCACTGCATCGCGTCTCGGTGTACCCGATCGCGAACTACGGTTCGGCCATGGCGCCGTTCTATACGATCCTGTCAATCTGGGTGGGTGCGATCATCCTGTGCGCCATGCTGAAAGTGACGATTTCGGACCGCGAGAAGGCGCATGTGCTGGGCTTGGGCGACACGCTGCCGCGCATCGCCGGCCCGTCCGGCCCGGGGAACGCCTCACGTTGGGGACTGCGCCTCGACCACGAGTATTTCGGACGGTACGCGATCTTCGCACTGCTCGCGTTGCTGCAGGGCACACTGGTTTGCCTGGGTGACACGTATTTCCTTGGCGTGCAGGCGAATCATGCGCTGCAGTTCCTTGCCGTGGGGTGGCTTGCCGCGCTCGTGTTCTCGAATATCGTGTATACGCTGACCGTGTCGTTCGGCGATATCGGCAAGGCCGTGGCCGTGGTGCTGCTGGTGATGCAGGTCGCCGGTTCGGGCGGTACGTTCCCTATCGAGACGCTGCCGAAGTTCTTCCAAATGCTCTACCCGTTCCTACCATTCCCGCACGCCATCGATGCCATGCACGCCGCGATGGCCGGATCATACGGCAATGAGTACCTGCTTGACATGGTGTATCTCGCCTTGTTCCTGATTCCTTCGCTGCTGCTGGGATTGGTGTTGCGCAAGCCGGTGATCCGGTTGAACAACTGGGTGAGCCGCAATCTGGAGTCCACCAAGGTGATGTGACGAGGCGGATTTGAACGGGCTGGTTTGAGCCGGTTTAGATCGGTTTCGGCTGGTACACGTGAACGCGCTGCCCGCCATCATCGACGACCTGAAAACCCAAAGCCACGAATTCGTCACCATCGACCAGCCGGCAAAAACCTAAGCTAGCGTGGAGGCGTAGGGCATTGTCCTGCCCAGTCACTTCCCTTACGTACCGCTGCGCCATCCCGGCGCTCCTCTGCGCCGCCACTACCCCACATGTCGCCTCCTCACGCACCAACAAGTGTCCGATCCCCCCGAATCAGCCACCCACGCGTCATCCGGTCACCCCAGGTTGTCCGATTCGGGAGAAACGGACACTCAGGGGCACCGTGCAAACCACACGTTGATCAGAGAACCGGCAACCACCAGCACAACACCGATCCAGAACGGCATGCCCAGCGCCACGCCCAACAGAAGCGTGCTAGAAGCCGTGGAAAACAGCGGAGTCGCGTACGAACCAATCGCAAGCGTTTCCATACTGCCGTGCAACATGCCGTATCCCCAGCACGCGTAGCCGCCCGAAATCGAAGCGGCGCACGCAATCAGCGCAGCATATCCACCGATGCCGGGCGCCGTGTCCGGCAAACCGTCTCCCGAAACGAAATGGATGGTCCACAGTACAACGGCCACACAGCAGAAGAAAATCGTCGTGCCGTCGTAACCGCCGGACAACGACGGCGTAAAAGTCGCATAAATCGCCCAAATAAAGGCGCCAACAAACGCGAGCACATACGGTAGGGGGTTACTGGCGATATTGTGGACCGCTTCCTGCATATCAAGGCTTTCTCCGCCAACCGCCATCGCCACACCGATGGTTGCGATCACCGCGCCAGGAATCGCTTTGGCGACCGCACCACGTTTGTGCGATACCGCTGCGGTCATCAGCACCAGCAGCGTCGGCCACAAGTAGTTGACAAGGCTGACTTCCACGGATTGCGCGTTCGTTGTGGCCAGGCCGATCGACAGCGAGATTGACGCCTCGTATGCGATGAACATGAGTCCGCCTGCGATGAGGTACTTGCATGGCGCTTCGCGGATTGGTTTCGGACGGCGCACAATGAACAGCATGACACCACCGACGGTGTAGATGAGCGCCGAACCGAGCGTGGCGCCGAACGATTCGGAGACCAGTCGCACGAGGCCGGCCATGAAGCCCCACAGGACGATTGCGAACAGGCCGATGAGTGTCGCCGCGTGTGATGTGGCATGGCCGAGTAGCGGATTGCAGGAGTTGCCGGTGGGGTGGTTTGCGCCGGAATCGGAGGGGGACTTCTGGTTCGTGTTCACGGGCTCCAGCCTACCCATCGCCCTCCACGAGTGTCCGATTCTGCAGAATCGGACACTCCTGCAACCTGCGATGCCGCGAACCCGATTACCCCCGGAACCGCACCAACAGCAGAGTCAACCACCCCATCCGACGCTGCCACACCAGCCGTATCGGCAGCCAAGTCCATGCGTCCCGCATCCACACAGCCCACGCGTCCCGCACCTCCACGGCCCGCCGACGCGCACACGTCGCCCATGACCAAATCATCCAACGTCACACCGAACATGTCGCAAAGCATCAGCAGCTTGTCACAAACGTCGCGTTCCACGCCACCATCTTGCGGTTGCATTGCGATTCGCAACCAAATTTTGCGACGCAACCGACAGTTGCGCGACGCGAAGTTGGCTTCACGGGTCTTTTACGACAATAGAAAAACCCTTGAAATTCCAACGATTCCAAGGGTTTCGAATGGAGCGGATGACGGGAGTCGAACCCGCCTTTAAAGCTTGGGAAGCTTTCGTTCTACCGATGAACTACATCCGCAAGGTGTGCCTTTTGGGCACGAGCCATTAGTCTAGCACGCAACGGATGCGTATGCGGACACAGACCGACATGCGATACCAATTTTCCGCAATATCACGGAGACTCAACCACGCGGCCGCTGCGAATAGTCGCGAGAATATCTGCCAGCCGAGCCGCCCGAATCATGCGCGAATCCATACTGCGTTCCAAATTGCGGCCCACCGGCACCAGCCATCGCAGAACGTCCGCCTTGCCGAATATCCGCCGCCGCAACGCCGCTCGTGGCATAGCCACCGGCCAAATATCCGGACTGCACGCCCTGCTGCCGCATCTCCTGACCCATCTGCATGAGCCGCGCAATGCGGTCCTGAATCGGCGGATGCGTGGAAAACAGGCGCGAGAAGCCCTCCGTGGAGAACGGACTGGCGATCATCATCGCAGCCACCGACTGCGTGCCGGCGGTCTTCTCCATCGGCATCGCGGCTGCGCCGCCGGAAATCTTGCTCAACGCGGAAGCGAGCGCTTCCGGATCCTCCGTCAACTTGGAACCGTCTTCGTCGGCGTCGTATTCGCGTGTGCGGGAGATTGCCATCTGTATCAGCGACGCTGCGATCGGCGCCAGAATCGTGCTCAGCAGCACACCCAGCAATCCCAAGCCGCCGGACGCCGAATCGTCGCGGTCGTCACGCGAACGGCCGCCGCCGAAATACATGAGCGAGTAGCCGAGGTACGAGATGACGGTGGCCATGGCGGAGGCGATTGCGGACGTCAGAATGTCGTGGTTGTAGACGTGCATGAGTTCGTGTCCGAGCACGCCGCGAATCTCACGTTCGTTAAGCGTCTGTAGGATGCCTTGCGTGCAGCAGACCGCCGCGTGTCGTTCGTTGCGCCCCGTCGCGAACGCGTTGGGGCTCATGGTGGGGGCGATGTAGATGCGCGGCATCGGCTTGCCTGCCTTCGCCGATAGCTCGCGGACGATCTTGTATAGTACGGGGGCTTCCCGCTCGCTCACCTGTCGAGCGTGCATGCTGGCGATCGCCAGTTTGTCGGAAAACCAGTAGGAGACGAACGTGGAGCCCAGGCCGATGAGAATGTAGTAGCCGAGCGTGCTTTGACTGGCGCCGGTCGCCCACCAGATGAGCATGATGACGCCCCACATCAACGCGAACAAAAGCGTTGTTTTCAAGCCATTGCAATGGCCGTGCACCTGCAATTTGCCGTTCATGGCCACCAGCCTAGGAATTCAGGCTGGGATTTTGCTGTATACAAGCTGAAGGGTGGATTTGCAACATCTAGAAACATGCCACGCAACGACGCTACAGCATCGGCCATAGACCTATCTGCGGCACGGCGAGAGTCACCCCAACTTGAAACGTATTACCCCCGCATATCCCCCGAATGCACTGCGTCGAGCGTGCCGATCAGGCTGGTCAGCAAATCGTTGCGGCCGCACGCGTTCGTCAGCACCGCCAGCACGTACGTGCCCGACTGCGACATCACCAGTCCGGCATCGTTCAGCGCGTACAAATCGCCTTCGCCGTTGATCCATCCGGCCTTCGTGTACACGGTGTCCGCATCGCCAAGGGCCGCGTGGATGCAGGAGTTCAGCGAATTCGTCATGTCTCCGGACAGCCATTGCAGCGATTCGGGCGTGATGTTCTGCACCCCCGCCGTTTGCCCGGCGAACAGGAAACCGTATCCGGCGGTCCACAGTTTGGCCATGTCGCGCGCGGAGGTGAACAGGTACCCGCCGCGATCACCCATTCTGGAAGCCGCGCCCGCCTGTTCGGCCCACGTGTTGAAGCAGTCGAGGCCATACGTTTTGTACAGCCAGTCGTAAGACGCGTTGTCGGAATTGCGCAGGACGGCGTCGACCTTCTGGTGGACGGTGGCGGACTGCGCGTCAGCGGATTGGGCCACGCCGTTCAGGTCGACGGTGCCCGTTGAGAACAGCGATATCAGGTATGGCGCCTTCGCCGACGAGGCCGAATAGATCTGTGCATCGGCGTTGTATGCGATCGTGCGGCCAGTCGTGATGTCGGCGAGCACGAATGATGCGGCATATCCGTCGGCTTCGAAAGTGGCGATTTGAGACTGCACGGCGGCCTGCGAATCGGCGCTTAGCGTGAAGCCCTGCGTTGTGATCGTGGCGCTGCCCTCGACTGCGGAAATGCCGTCCAGCGCGACCTGCGTCGGCGACGAGACGGCTTGTGTCTGCGATTGCGGCGCGCTGTTTTTCTTAAGCGCGCCCGACGTGGAGGACGTTTCCGAAGACGTTCCCGAGGACGCCGCTGCGTGGGCTTCCTCTTCGAGATGCACATCGACAAGACCCACGCCCATGGCGAAGCCGATCAGGCAGGCGATCAGCAGGCCCACGACGGACATGGAACAGCAGTACAGTGCCTTGCGCTTGACGTGTTTTCCAAAGTTCATGCCGACTTCACAACCTTAGATTTCAATGCCCGCATCCGTTTGCGATGATATTGCGCACCGCGTTTCACTGGGGTCAGCCTAGCGCATGGACCCGAACTTCGGGGGTAATAGGTCAAAACGACCGCGTATGTCCGATTCTGGAGAAACGGGCGGTTGTGCGATCGAAAACGCACGCTACGCGACCAGTCCGCCGAAAATCGACCACTAAAGCGGCAAAAACTAACGCCCTGCACGTCCGATTCAGAGGAATCGGACGTGCAGGGCGTTACTAGATTGCGTTAAAAGGCTTGGAGTTAGGGTGTCAGGAAGTCAGCACTCCCACCCTAATTCCAGCCGGCCCGATTCAGGCATGCGCCAGCGCGCGCATCTGCTCCGGGTCGATGACCTTCTTGTGCTCGCGGCCTTCCTTCGCGCCTTCGGCACGTTCGAACGCATCGACCTTCTTCCAGCCGGCGAAGTCGATCGGCTTGACACCGCGGGAGGCCAGCAGACGGTCGATGGATTCCGGATCGCGGTCAGCGGCCACGCGACCGCCTTCGGCGGCCTTGGACAGGTCCTCCAGCATGTTGGTGACGATGAGCAGCGCGTCGGACTTGGTGGAGCCGATCAGGCCGACCGGACCACGCTTGGCCCAACCGGTGGCGTACAGACGCTCA
>OBVO01001140.1_pt1 | contig 12288 bp, 8 predicted proteins | sample 1495151 | NCBI WGS metagenome assembly OBVO01 (sample SAMEA2580019, study PRJEB22360) | human gut metagenome | reverse complement strand
TTGAATTCTTAGGAAAAAAAAAAAATCAAACGCCCCCGCCCGCCGTTCTGTATTAGCTTTACGGCAGAATCTCTCCGCCCGTATTCTGGAATTGGAGAAAGACAATGTTTACAATAAATATAAGGATAAAGTCGGACAAATCATTTTGGGTGAAGTCTATCAGGTATGGAAAAAAGAAATGCTGGTCCTGGATGACGAAGGCAATGAATTGATTTTACCCAAACAGGAACAAATCCCGACAGACTTTTTCAAAAAAGGAGATTCCATCAAAGCCGTGGTCATTCGGGTAGAAATGCGGAATTCCAATCCTTACATTATCTTATCGAGAACTTCTCCGGTATTCCTGGAAAGATTATTTGAAAACGAAGTACCTGAAATTTTCGACGGTCTGATCACGATCAAGAACGTAGTCCGGGTACCGGGAGAGAGAGCCAAAGTTGCCGTAGAATCCTACGACGACCGTATCGATCCGGTGGGTGCTTGTGTGGGTATGAAAGGTTCGAGAATACATGGTATCGTCAGAGAGTTGAGAAATGAAAATATCGATGTGATCAATTATACCAATAATTTACAACTCTACATCACTCGTGCTTTAAATCCGGCTAAGATCAAAAATATCGAAATCGACGAAGCCCATAAAAAAGCAAATGTCTACCTCGATCCGGAAGAAGTATCACTGGCTATCGGTAAAGGTGGATTGAACATCAAATTGGCCAGTCAGCTGACCGGTTACGATATCGACGTATATCGCGAACTCGATCAAGCCCAGGAAGAAGATGTCAATCTGGATGAATTCGCCGATGAAATCGAAGGTTGGGTGATCGACGAACTGAAACGTGTCGGCTGTGACACTGCCAAGAGTGTATTAGAACTCAGCGAGTCAGAACTGGAAAGCCGGACAGACCTTGAAATTGAGACCATACGTGAGGTTCTCAATATTTTAAAAGCAGAATTTGAATAATTCTGTATTAACGCTTGTAAATTTGTAATCTCAATATGGCAGTAAGATTAAGTAAAATAGCCCGAGAATTTAACGTAGGTTTATCTACTATTGTAGAGTTCCTGCACAGTAAGGGGATCAAAATATCCTCAGATCCGAATGCAAAGTTAACGGATGAAGATTATGCTTTGGTTGCAAAAGAATTTTCATCTGACAGCCAGGTAAAAAAAGAGTCCTCTCTGGTTGATCTGAAAAATACCAGAAAGAAAAAAGAGACTGTCACGATAGACAACGCTGGCAACATCTCTTCAGGAAACGAAGATACAGAAGAAGAGGAAGAGGAATTCATTTCGATTAAAGATGAAGTGAGATTCGAAAATAAAATTAAGATTGTCGATCATATCGATCTGAATCCGGAGAAAAAAACACAACCGGAACCGGTAGAAGCAAAGGTTGAACAACCGAAAAGAGAAACTCAGGAAGAAATAACCGAAAAAGTGGAAGAACCGAAAGTAACCCGGGTTGAAGTAGAAGAAACTCAGGAAGAAGAAAGAAAAGTAACACCAGAAGTGGAGCCCGAAATTTCCGTACAAATGGAAGAGTCTTCCGAATCCACTCCTTTCAAAGTAGCACAACCTGCGCTGAAAGATGTAAAAGTAGTGGGTACAATCGACCTGGACGCCATCAACCAACGTACCAGACCTCCGAAAAAAAGTAAACAGGAACGGGAACGGGATCGCCGTGAACAGAAAAAAGCCAACAAGCCTTTCGTATCGGCCGCTAAAACCGAACAGCCGGTAGCAAGCCCATCGACAGATATCGTTAATAAGGGAGAAGAGGATGCAGATATCCGTAAAAAACGGAAAAGAATTCATCGTCAGGATGAAAAAATTCAGGTGGAAGCAGCTACCGTTCCGGCCAAAAATGCCAAAATTGAAGAAAATAAGCGGAAACTGAAAAAGCTGAAGAAAAAGAAAAACGAAAAGACTGAAATCTCCGATGAAGATATCGACAAGCAAATCAAAGATACTTTTGCCCGCTTAGGAAGCAAAGGAAAATCACAGACTGCAAAACACCGTCGGGATAAGCGGGATGCTGCACAGCAAAAGTTACAGGCCGAACTGGAACAAGAAGAAAAGGAAAAGAGCATTCTGAAACTAACGGAATTCGTGACGGTAGCCGAATTGGCAACCATGATGAATATTAGTGTGACAGAGGTTATCTCTGCTTGTATGTCGCTCGGACTTTTTGTATCTATCAACCAACGCCTGGATGCAGAAACGATCAATATTGTTGCCGATGAATTCGGCTATTCGGTTGAATTTGTAAGCATTGAAATTCAGGAAGCCATCGACGAAGAGGAAGAAGATTCCGAAGAGAACCTGTTACCACGTCCGCCGATTGTCACAGTTATGGGGCACGTCGACCATGGTAAAACCTCTTTATGGGATAGTATTCGTAAAACCAATGTCATCGCAGGTGAAGCCGGTGGTATCACACAGCATATCGGAGCTTACAACGTAAAATTGAGTGACGGCCGGACGATCACTTTCCTGGATACTCCGGGGCACGAAGCATTTACAGCGATGCGTGCCCGTGGTGCTCAAGTGACCGATATCGCTATCATCATCGTCGCTGCCGACGATAACGTCATGCCTCAAACCATCGAGGCGATCAACCACGCCAGTGCTGCGGGAGTACCTATTGTGTTTGCCATCAACAAAATAGATAAACCGGGAGCGAATCCGGACAAAATCCGGGAAGAACTGGCCAATATGAATTATCTGGTGGAAGAATGGGGAGGAAAATACCAATGTCAGGAAATCGCAGCTAAGAAAGGCTTAAATATCGAAGAGTTGCTGGAGAAGGTATTGTTAGAAGCCGAACTTCTGGATATGAAAGCCAATCCTCATAAGAAAGCTACCGGTTCTATCATCGAATCGTCTTTGGACAAAGGACGTGGATATGTAGCTACAGTGCTCGTACAATCCGGAACGCTTAAAGTAGGTGATATTGTGCTTGCCGGCCAGTATTTCGGACACGTCAAAGCCATGTTCAACGAACGGGGAGAAAAAATGGAGAAGGCAGGTCCTTCCGAACCGGCTTTAATATTAGGTTTGAACGGTGCTCCACAGGCAGGTGACAAATTCAATGTAATGGGGAACGAGAAAGAAGCGCGGCAACTTGCCAATAAACGGGAACAGCTCCAGCGTGAACAAGGTCTGCGTACTCAGAAACACATCACTTTGGACGAAATCGGACGCCGTATCGCTATCGGTAATTTCCAGGAATTGAATGTGATTGTTAAAGGCGACGTCGACGGTTCTATCGAAGCGTTGTCCGATTCACTGATCAAGCTGTCTACAGATGAGATCCAGGTGAACATCATTCACAAAGCTGTCGGACAGATTACAGAAGGAGATGTACTACTGGCTGCAGCCTCGAATGCAATCATCGTCGGGTTCCAGGTACGTCCGTCTATGGGCGCCCGTAAACTGGCTGAAAAAGAACAGATAGATATCCGGCTTTATTCTGTCATCTACCAGGCGATCGAAGAATTGAAATCAGCCATGGAAGGTATGCTTTCTCCGGAAATCAAAGAAGAAATCATTGCAACGGTCGAAGTTTTGGAAACCTTCAAAATCTCCAAAGTGGGTACCATCGCCGGTTGTATCGTCCGTGACGGCAAGATCACCCGTACAGCGAAAATCCGGGTTATCCGCGAAGGTATCGTTATTTACACCGGTGTTTTGGGTTCTTTGAAACGTTTTAAGGACGATGTAAAGGAAGTAACCAAAGGATTCGAATGTGGTCTGAATATCGAGAACTACAACGACATCCGGGTCGGAGACATGATCGAAGGATACCAGGAAGTGGAAGTGAAAAAAACACTTTAAATATATCGGACGAGCGACAAACGATTTCCATATTGCTTGCCGCTCTCTATTTTGTTAATCATTAATTAAGGAACATTTAACACCTGTCTAACACTGCTTATCAGGGATTATTTCTTTACTTTGTGATAGATAAAAAACAAAACAATTAATTTTTGAAAAAATGAAGAAGATATTGGTTATAATGGTACTGTTCGCAGCATTTACAACAGGACTGACAGCTCAGGTTTTAAAACCCGTAAAATGGCAAATCACCCAGAAAAAAGTGAGTGACGGAGTATATGATATCATCTGCAAAGCTACTGTAGACGGCGGATGGCATTTATACGACACGAAACTTCCCGAAGGCGGACCTCTGCCAACCACCTTCAATATGGATGAAGATGAAACCAGCGGTATCGAACTGGTAGGTGAATTCAAAGCGACAGAGAAAGCTCTGACCGAACATAGCGAAGCGTTCGATATGGATCTGAAATATTTTATCAATGCCGCTACTTTTGTTCAACGGGTCAAGGTAACCAGCGCAAAAGCTAAATTAGTGGGTTATGTAGAATATATGTCTTGCTCCGGCGGACAATGTACTCCTCCTGCAGAAGCAGATTTCAGTTTTGATTTAACAAAATAAGTACAGGATTCCGATTCCTGCTATAAAAAGAGACAAAGATCCAACCGATATTTTTGTCTCTTTTTTTCATTTTATCCGCTTATATAGTATGAAACATTTCCTGTTGGTTTTTCTGATTTCAGGATATATCCCGGCTTTAGCCCAACCCTGGTTATACCGGGATAATAGTCCGGAATTGGATAGCCTGAGCTTTTTTTTCTTCGGAGACGTCATGCAACACGAACCTCAGATCAGCGGGGCCTGGAATGCAGAGACAGCTGATTACGACTATCTGCCCTGTTTTCAGTACATCACTCCTTATTGGCAAAAAGCCGATTATGTCATCGCCAATCTGGAAACGACTTTATCCGACAGGGGGTATAGTGGTTATCCTCAATTTTGTGCTCCCTGGCAACTTGCCCGTGATTTAAAAGCATGTGGAGTCGACATCCTGACCACCAATAACAATCATTCCTGCGACAAAGGACATCGCGGTATAGCTAAAACCATATACTATCTGGATTCCCTGCAATTCCCCCATACCGGTACCTTTACCGATACAACGGCTTGCCCGTTCTCCCCTTTATATTCGCCAGGGAAAATTCAAGATTGCCCTGATCAGTTATACTTATGGGACTAACGGTATTCCGGTAACCCACGGCCAGGTCGTTTCCATGATCGATACCTTTCATATGGCCCGCCAAATCGAAAAGGCCCTTTTAGACACGGTTACCAATATCATTGCAGTCATGCACTGGGGTGAAGAGTATTTTACAGCTCCGAATGCAACTCAAAAAAAACTTTCTTCCTGGTTGCACGAACGGGGAGCCGACATCGTCATCGGTTCACACCCACACGTCATCCAACCGATAAGCTATATTCAACACGAACAGGACACACTGGGTGTTACTGTCTTCTCTTTAGGAAATTTTGTATCCAACCAAAGTAAACGATATACAAACGGAGGCTTGGGAGTTCACCTCACTCTTTACCGCCAAAACGGGAAAACCCGTTACCGGATGCAAACCCTCAGTAACTATGTCTATCGTCCGCAGGAAGATGGGAAAAGACGTTATTATGTCATCCCCGAACCGGAAGCCCACCGAATCCTCGCCAGACAGGACTCTTTGCTCTATACCCGATTTTTTCAGGATACCGATTCGATTATCGGTCATATAGCACCGAAATTCCAATTAGAATAGGTGCTCACCGAAATCGACTCCGCAAATATTTTTACCGGAAGGACTTATTTTATGTAATAAAATTTGTAATTTCGTAGAGTTAAAAAATAATAACTTTTAAATTATGAAAATTGCAGTAATTGCACATGATGGAAAAAAAGCCGAAATGGTAGCTTTCCTGAACAGACACATGGACTTTCTGAAATCCGTAGGTACAGAAATCGTAGCTACCGGAACTACAGGGAAACATGCACAGGATGCAGGTTTGGAAGTTGAACGCTTACTATCAGGGCCGTTGGGAGGTGATGCTCAGATTGCCGCATTGGTAGCTGAACACCAAATTGCGATGGTAATTTTCTTTCGGGATCCGCTGGGTAAACACCCACACGAACCGGATGTACAAATGTTAATGCGGGTATGTGACGTTCACAACGTACCTATCGCGACCAATCCAGCCAGCGCTGAAATGATGATTCGGGGATTCCTCGATATGCATCAGAAGTAAAGCCCGGCCCCCGGACTTTACTAATGGAAACGTCTTTATCAATCGGCAGATAAAGCCGTTATTCAGAGAAATCTATGAAAACCTTTGCACAAACCATTCTCATCTATTATATTTGTGCAAAATATAAGATTCGGATGATCAGGAAATTTACAGCAATAACGCTTCTTTCTATGGCCAGCATAGTGATGCTTGCTTTTGTTGTATTTCCACATCATCATCACAACGAATATATCTGTTTCGCAACCGCTCACTGCCAGGATGAAGGAGAAAACGAAGAGCACAGTCATGACACAGGCAGTAGCAATCATCGGTGTGTAAAAAATCTTTTTCAAACCCAGATCAACCGGGGCCAAAATGTAGAACATCAGAGCGAAGAAGGAGCCTATCATCATTTTAGCCTCTCGTTGTTTCTTGTTTCCAATATTCTTGAATTCTTATCTTCTGAAGCAGAGCAACAATGTGATTCCGATAGTTATTATCAGGAAAAACTTCATACAGCCTGTTATATATCAGCCTTGGCCGGCCGAGCCCCTCCTTTTACAGTATAGTTTTCTAAATATCAGGGAGATACCCTTCTGATAAACCGGACAGAATTTTATCGTACCGATAAAGCTTAGTTCATAAAATTTATAAAGTCGATACCCCTGCGGGCGTTTTATTTACGGCCGCCGGAACGATCGTTAGAAATGAGATTTGGTATAATCCTCCGAAGAATACGATCCACTTTATAAACTTCAGACAGTGAAAACACAACTTTATCAGCTTTACCAATAAGAATTAACCGAATTAAATATCCATAAATAAAACGATATGAGACTATTTATTATAGCCCTAACTATTTTATCGATGTGTTTTTACGGATGTAAAAATACTCAAAAATCCTCTCATGAACACGAGACAGCCGAGGAGCATGCAGCTCATAACCACGACCATGAACACGAAAATCACGACCATGAACACGAAGGTCACAACCATGAACACGAAGGTCACAACCATGAAGAAGAGGAACATGAGAACGGCGAAGGACATAGTGATGAGATTATCTTCACAAAAGCACAGGCAGCCAAAACAGATTTTGAAGTGAAAGAAATACAGCCCGGAACCTTCCACCAGATTATCAAAACGACAGGTCAGGTGCTTCCGGCTCCCGGAGATGAATCGATCATCGTAGCCACCAACAACGGGGTTATTTCCTATGCTAACAATAACCTGGCGGAAGGAAGTATGGTAAAACAAGGACAACCTCTTTTTTACATTACTTCGAAGCACATGGGCGAAGGAGATTATTATACCCGTATCCATGCCAATTACGAAAAAGCCAAAGCCGAATACGAACGAGCTGAAAAATTAGTAAAAGATCAGATTGTTTCTCAAAAAGAATTTGAAAATGCCCGCTTAAATTATCAGAACGCCAAAACCGCTTATGAAGCTATTTCGGGTAAACAATCGGCCAAAGGTGTCGGGATCACCACTCCATTAACCGGTTATCTCAAAAACATCTCTGTCAAAGACGGCGAATATGTTACAGCAGGTCAGGCTATAGCCACTGTATCGCAAAATAAAAAACTGGTTTTACGTGCAGACGTATCTGAAAAATACTATAACTCGCTGAATTCCATCAATAATGCCAACTTTAAAACTCCTTACGATAATCGCGTATATGCTTTACCTGATTTATCCGGGAAATTACTATCCGTCGGTAAGGCTGCCGGAACAAATTCATTTTTTATCCCGGTAACCTTCGAATTCGACAACCGTGGTGATATCATTCCGGGTTCATTCGTCGAAATATACCTGCTCTCTTATCCCATGGAGAATGTACTGAGCCTTCCGGTATCGGCCTTAACGAACGAAATGGGTAATTTTTATGTATACCGCCAACTCGATGAAGAAGGTTACCAAAAGCAAGAAGTCACACTCGGAGCCAACAATGGCAAGGAAGTTCAGGTATTATCAGGCTTAACTCCGGGAGACCGGATCGTTACCCGTGGAAAATGGCTTCAGCCTCTGCTGCTATTCCGGGTCATACCCACGAACATTAAAATGGAGTAACTATGCTAAATAAAATCATACAATATTCATTACACAACCGTTTGTTGGTAATGATCGCAGCAGTAGCCCTGCTGATTTGGGGAAGCATTACAGCCCACAACATGGAAGTGGATGTTTTTCCAGACCTGAATGCTCCGACCGTAGTGGTGATGACCGAAGCTCAAGGGATGGCACCGGAAGAAGGAGAACGGCTGGTGGCCTTCCCGGTGGAAACCGCTGTCACCGGAGCCACCGACGTCAGACGTGTACGTTCGTCTTCTACCACAGGTTTCTCGGTCGTATGGGTTGAATTCGAATGGGGTACGAATATTTATACAGCCCGGCAGATTGTATCGGAAAAGCTGGCAACCCTGGGAGAAGCACTTCCTGATAATGTCGGTACTCCCACCCTGGGCCCCCAATCTTCGATCCTGGGTGAAATGATGATTATCGGTCTGACTGCCGACAGTACTTCTTTACAGGATTTACGTACAATAGCCGATTGGACCATCCGACCGCGCTTACTCTCGACCGGAGGAGTTGCCCAAGTGGCCGTTATCGGAGGCGACATCAAAGAGTATCAGATATTGCTCGATCCGGCCCGTATGAAGTATTACAATATCGGATTGGACGAGGTCCTGCCGGTAGTAGAAAATATGAACCAAAATGCCACCGGAGGTATCCTTTACGAATACGGAAATGAATATATCATACAGGGAGTTATGGCAACCACCCGGGTCGAGGAAATAGGTAAAGCCGTCATTAAAACCGTCGACGATTTTCCTATCACATTGGCTGATATTGCAAACGTTCAGATCGGAGCTAAAACACCTAAATTAGGAGTTGCTTCAGAAAAAGGTAAACCGGCAGTGCTGGTTACCGTCACCAAACAACCCGGCACCAACACCCTCGAACTAACCGACAAACTGGATGCCTCTATCCAGGAACTTCGTAAAACTTTACCGGAAGACGTCGAGGTTTCGACAGACATTTTCAGGCAATCCCGTTTTATCAACAGTTCGATCCACAACATCCAGGAAGCTTTACTGGAAGGAGCTGTTTTTGTGATTGTGGTGTTGTTCTTTTTCCTGATGAATTTCCGGACCACGATCATTTCCCTCGTCGCTCTTCCTTTGTCTATGTTGATGGCAATCCTGGTGATGCATGCTTTGGGGTTGACAATCAATACTATGAGTTTAGGAGGTTTGGCTATTGCTATCGGCTCGTTGGTCGACGATGCGATTGTGGATGTGGAAAATGTATATAAACGCTTACGCGAAAACCGATTCAAACCCGCCACAGAACGACGCCCGACCATCGAAATTGTTTTCGAAGGTTCGAAAGAAGTCCGGATGCCTATCCTGAACTCTACGTTGATCATCGTGGCTTGTTTTCTTCCTTTATTTTTCCTTTCGGGCATGGAAGGCAGAATGCTGATACCGCTGGGTATTGCTTTCGTTGTCGCCCTGTTTGCTTCGACCGTCATCGCTTTGACACTGACTCCGGTATTATGTAGTTATATGCTGACTACCGAAAAAGCATTGAAAAAAAGCGAAAAGGAGCCATTTATCTCCCGCAGCTTAAAAAAGGTATACCGAAAATCGTTAAACTGGGCACTGCATTACAAAAAAATAGTGATCGGTACAGCTGCCACCCTACTGGTTTTATCGCTGATCATCCTATTCAGTTTAGGACGTAGCTTCTTGCCTCCTTTCAACGAAGGTTCGCTGACCATCAATATCAGTACCATGCCGGGTATCTCACTTGAAGAGTCGGACCGTATGGGTGGATTAGCCGAAAAGATTCTCCTGGGGATTCCGGAAATTCAAACTGTGGCACGTAAGACAGGACGTGCCGAGCTAGATGAACATGCACTGGGAGTAAATACCTCCGAAATCGAAGCACCTTTCGAGTTACAAGACCGGGACAGAGATGAATTTCTGGCTGATGTACGAAAACAATTGGGTGAACTGAAAGGGGCCAATATCGAAATCGGTCAACCGATCTCCCATCGTATCGACGCCATGCTTTCCGGAACGAAAGCCAACATTGCGATCAAACTATTCGGTAATGACCTGAATAAACTGTATAGCTTGGGAAGTGAAATCAAAAATTCTATACAAGGAATCGACGGTATTGCGGACCTGACTCTGGAACAACAGATCGAACGTCCTCAGTTACAGATTCTTCCTAAACGGGACATGTTGGCCAGGTATGGTATTACTCTACCGGAATTTTCCGAATTTATCAATGTCGCTCTGGCCGGGAAAGTAGTTTCACAAGTGAATGAAGGTGGAAAAATCTTCGACCTGACCATTAAAGTAGCCGACCATGACCGGGATAGCATGGAAGAAATCGGTGAACTCATGCTGGATGCCGATGGACGTAAAGTGCCCCTGCATTATGTAGCGGAAGTACTTCCCCTATCCGGGCCCAACACCATCAGCCGGGAGAATGTACAACGTAAGATCGTCGTTTCTGCCAATGTTGCCGGCAGGGATTTGAAAGGCGTAGTCAACGATATCCAAAAAACAGTAGACGAACGAATCTCTCTACCGGAAGGTTATCACATCGAGTATGGCGGACAGTTCGAAAGTGAAGCAGCTGCTTCCCGAGCTTTATTCCTGACTTCCCTGATCTCCATCCTACTGATATTCTTGATTTTGTATCATGAATTCCGGAGTTTACCTTTATCCGGTATCATCATGTTGAATCTGCCCTTAGCCATCATCGGAGGAGTGATCAGTATCTGGTTTACCTCAGGGGTAATCAGTATCCCTTCTATCATCGGATTCATTTCCCTATTCGGTATCGCTACCCGTAACGGAATACTACTGGTATCCCACTACAATCATTTACGGGAAGAAGGTCTGAATCTGAGGGAAAGTATTATTCAAGGTTCTTTGGACCGGCTCAATCCGATTCTGATGACAGCCTTAACCTCTGCACTGGCTTTAATTCCGCTGGCTGTGGGTGGGGATCTTCCGGGAAATGAAATCCAAAGCCCTATGGCACAGGTGATATTAGGAGGATTATTAAGCTCCACTCTGCTAAACGGATTTGTAGTCCCTATCGTATATTTTCTGTTGAACCGGAAAAAAGAAGCATCAATAGTAACCCCTCAGGAGATACAAGCCGATTTATAAATTTACAATTCATCATTATGAAAAAATACATATACATCCTTTGCCTGTCTCTGATCGTCACTCTCCCTGTATTTTCCCAATCGGGAATCAAGGAAGTGCTTAAAAATATCGAGGTAAACAATCCCACCTTACAAGCAGGCATGCAACTAAACCAAGCACAAAAGCTGGAAGCACGGACGGGGATTTTTTTACCCAACCCGACAGTCGAATTAAATCAATTGTGGGCCGACCGTAGTGTAGGCGGAAATGCCAACGAATTAGCCGTCGTACAGAGTTTCGACTTCCCTACGGTCTATGCCAATAAAAACAAATTGGCCAAATTGAAATCTGCAACTTCCGATCTCCAATATGCAGCCACCCGTCAGGAGATCTTACTGACAGCACAACAGACCTGCCAGGAGATCATATACTTACGCAAACAAAAACAGTTATTGGACCAACGGCTGAAAAATGCGGAAAAACTAGCAGAATTGTATCGTCAACGTTTTGCGAATGGTGATGCCAACCGATTAGAATACAACAAAATTCAATTAGAAAAGATTAATGCCAATAATGCCAGCCGACTCAATAACTCGGCTTTGCGGGCTCAATTGGAGAAATTACAGGCACTGAACGGTGGCCACCCCCTCGATTTCGAAGTAACGGACTACCCACAGACTCAGGTTCTACCGGACTATTCCAGTCTGGAATCGGAGTATCTGGCCGCTGATCCCACATTAAAAAGTCTACGCAGCGAATCCGAATCCGCCCAACGGGAGATCAAAGTAAACCGGGCCCTGACTTTACCTAAATTCGATCTGGGTTACCGTCGTAACGGGGGTAGTGAATCAAAGATGAACGGTTTCAAAATCGGCCTTTCGATTCCGCTTTGGGAAAATAGAAACACGGTTAAACAAGCAAAAGCACAAGCCGAATATACGGTTACCAATATCTTAGCCAATCAACAGACCCTGAAAGCTACCCTCCGGGAACTATACCTGCAAGCCG
>OBVO01001125.1_pt1 | contig 12441 bp, 8 predicted proteins | sample 1495151 | NCBI WGS metagenome assembly OBVO01 (sample SAMEA2580019, study PRJEB22360) | human gut metagenome | reverse complement strand
TTCAACATCTCAACGAAGAACAAAACCGAAAGTGCGCAGGAATTCGGACGTTATCCTCCTCAATGAAGTCCTGAGCTTGAATGCTCAGGAATCTGTTGTTTCAACACCGTCGGTTCGTCATTAACGAATCCTCAATGAAGTCCTGAGCTTGAATGCTCAGGAATTTTCATCCAAACCACAACGCAAGATACCGTCATTGTCATCCTCAATGAAGTCCTGAGCTTGAATGCTCAGGAATGGACGGTTTGCTTTTTTGTTCGGTGCGCAATCCCATCCTCAATGAAGTCCTGAGCTTGAATGCTCAGGAATTATACGGACGTTGACGGTGGAAGCCCGATATGGCTATCCTCAATGAAGTCCTGAGCTTGAATGCTCAGGAATTTGGCCAAGGATGATTATCATCGGATGCGCCGCGCTCCTCAATGAAGTCCTGAGCTTGAATGCTCAGGAATGCCCCTCCAATTCGGGGTAGTCATTATAGGCAATCAGTCCTCAATGAAGTCCTGAGCTTGAATGCTCAGGAATTGGTGGTGGAACTGCCAGTGACCATCCACGTCCAATCCTCAATGAAGTCCTGAGCTTGAATGCTCAGGAATATGCGATCAGATTAGGCGGGTTGATGGAACCGTCCAGTCCTCAATGAAGTCCTGAGCTTGAATGCTCAGGAATGATAGCACGCAACGTTCCAATAAGCTCAACACCGTCCTCAATGAAGTCCTGAGCTTGAATGCTCAGGAATTTTATCGACTTCGAGCTCGCCGGTTTCCGTCACGCGTCCTCAATGAAGTCCTGAGCTTGAATGCTCAGGAATTGCCGAACTATATTCTGCACGCTATCGACCGTCAGATCCTCAATGAAGTCCTGAGCTTGAATGCTCAGGAATACTTGAGCTGGACATGCAAGTGAATCAAGGTGACTCCTCAATGAAGTCCTGAGCTTGAATGCTCAGGAATTACTTCTGCTGTTCCGGATCATACTTGGTACGCTTGTCCTCAATGAAGTCCTGAGCTTGAATGCTCAGGAATTCAGCTCGGTATTGGATTGTCGAACTACACGTCGCACTCCTCAATGAAGTCCTGAGCTTGAATGCTCAGGAATGCATGTTCTGATAGAACGTGCGCGGGCACATCTTCTTTCCTCAATGAAGTCCTGAGCTTGAATGCTCAGGAATTGCGGTGACGGTGGCGGACAGTTACTGTACTTCAGCTCCTCAATGAAGTCCTGAGCTTGAATGCTCAGGAATGCGCAGGAAGACATCTACCCTTGTATCTTCGCCACTCCTCAATGAAGTCCTGAGCTTGAATGCTCAGGAATCGTTGGAGCAGATGCGTTCCGTGGATTGGACTCTTCCTCAATGAAGTCCTGAGCTTGAATGCTCAGGAATCATTGTCGTCTCCTCAACAATTTGGATATCTGAATCTCCTCAATGAAGTCCTGAGCTTGAATGCTCAGGAATTTTCTTTTTTCCAAACGAATTTCTGTTTTCTAAATTCCTCAATGAAGTCCTGAGCTTGAATGCTCAGGAATCCTTCCGTTAGTTCCAGTGGGTTGAGGGTGATGGTTCCTCAATGAAGTCCTGAGCTTGAATGCTCAGGAATTTGAGTATTAACGTGTATTCCGATACTATGCTTGCGTTCCTCAATGAAGTCCTGAGCTTGAATGCTCAGGAATCGGAAACATGATAATAATCACCAGTGAAAGTTTTCTCCTCAATGAAGTCCTGAGCTTGAATGCTCAGGAATTCCTTGTCCTGCAATGCGACCTTGCTGCCGTCCTTTCCTCAATGAAGTCCTGAGCTTGAATGCTCAGGAATCCACCACCTATGCGGAAGGTCTCTTCTGGCTGTACCTCCTCAATGAAGTCCTGAGCTTGAATGCTCAGGAATTGTCGTGAAAATCGCCCGGGCATACGGAGTTTCGGCTTCCTCAATGAAGTCCTGAGCTTGAATGCTCAGGAATGTCAACAGCAGCAGACTGCACAGGGCATCCGTCCGCTCCTCAATGAAGTCCTGAGCTTGAATGCTCAGGAATCCGATAGGAAGCTCATGAAGCGTGTCCATGGCGGTCCTCAATGAAGTCCTGAGCTTGAATGCTCAGGAATACCATCGTTTCAATCTTGTTGTCGAAGCGTCACCAATCCTCAATGAAGTCCTGAGCTTGAATGCTCAGGAATTCTGCATCAGGTTCATAGATGAACCACGATAGCGACCTCCTCAATGAAGTCCTGAGCTTGAATGCTCAGGAATAGTCATAGTCTAAGACCTTGCAATGACACATATTCTAAAGGCTTTTGCGAGCGACTCTTTCATTTCTATCGCAATACAGAAGCAATATAAGTTCACTGGCTCCAAAACAACTATTTTTCAAGTGCGAGCGCTCACCGTGTGTCGCAGCAATGATGCATCTCTCGCACTTGAAAAACAGCAAAACACTCTTTACTTATCAAACAACATCACCATTAGGCTAAAACTTCAAATCACTGTCGGTATCTCTAAATCGACGTATCCACGGCGCCCCAAGAAATCCAAGCCCTCTTCCGTTTGAGAAATGGTTCCAAGAGAACAGAACACAACAGAATCGATTGAGTCATCTATTTCCCTCTCTATCTGCATACGGACATCCAACATCATCGAAGGACGTACCCGCAGTAAGAAGACGCTATATTGCAATCGCTCTCCATAGTGTTGAAGAATTTTCGCAACATGTGAGCGGCAGCAATCATCGCTGATATCATATGCCACCAGATAGCCACGTTTCTGATTCGTCATGCCCCACTCCTTAACGAATTCTGATTCCGCGATATTCAGTTTGCGTCCCATCAAGATATCCCAAAATCATTCTGGCCTGAATTTCGATAGTCCTTCGCCAAGAAGCTTTGTATTTGAATACCGGATGGATGATTTCCGTAGCCATTCTTCGTTCGTATGCTTTGATCACCGTTTTCCGAGTCTCATCTGTCATGCGCACGGAGCCAAGCGCATCCGAGAATCCAGATGCATTGATTTCACCGTTATTAATCACTGTTTGCACTACCGAATCTGCAATCGGAGCCCTGAATTCCTCCATCAAATCCAGAGCCAATGCCGGTTTATTCCGTTTGCTGCTATGCAAGAAACCAGCATGCGGATCAAGACCGCAGGAAATCAAAGCTCGCACACAATCCGACAACAATAATGTGTATGTAAAATCAAGCAGTGCATTCAACGCGTCTGGAGCGGGTCTACGCATACGGGCAATCCAAGGCCACTCAGCTTGACGATCAGTTTTAATAAGATGCTCGAATTGAGAGAAATACAACGCTGCAGACTCTCCTTCGAGACCAAGTATGTCCTGCCAACGGTTCGCATTTCCAACCTGTTTCTCAATATGTCGCAGTTGCGGCAATACTGGATTGTCCGATTCTGACCGTCGCAGCAAAACAGATTGATTGTGTATTTTTGCGACGATAAATTCACGTGCAAGACCAAGCCGTCCTTCATGGGAAGCTACGTGCTGGTCAACACGTTGCTCCCCGTTTGGTCCATAAGAGGGAATGGACCATCCGTACATTCGTCCTGTTCCACTGCACCAAACTATGGGAATATCACGCCACATCAACTCACGGATTAGCCCACTTGACAAATCGGTATTGCCGTAAATCTGCAAACCTTGCATGGTATCAATTGGAATAGAAGCAAGTTCTTCGCCATTTTTCTGAACAATCATTCTTCCGGATCTTGTAAAGGCTTTTGCTCCAGGAGTAGCAAGATGCGTTACTTGATTATCTGGAGACGAAACCATCACTCGATGCGCGACAGCACATAACTTGCGTTCTTCCGGCAGACAAATCCCTACATGTGAGCATCGCATACAACGAGCGCTGTCCTCTAATGGCTCAGGAGCTTGTTCCGAATTAATTAACGTTCGAGTTTCTTCCACCGCTTTATGCGCGTTTTCATAATCCTCTTCGTCAAGGTCAACTTCAACCCGCCGATGGTGCGTGGTGAAAAATATTTCAGTACCAGCTACATGAAAACCCATATTTTCAAGACATGCAGCCTGTAAAGCAAGCTGTGTACGCATTGCGGGCGTAACTATCATCGCCCGCTTCACAGGCGTCGCTTTATATTCACGAATAACGATTCCGCTATCCGTCATTTTTGCAGCATCCAGCTTGCCGCTGACGCCCCATTCCTCATGCCTGATATTCACGGCTTGATACGAATCCGCATCAGGAGCGCCATCAGTACGGTCAACCTTGCGATGATCATATGTTCCTCGCATGATTTGATCCGAATCGACTTTTTCTCCTACCGCTTCCAACCACGCTCTGCGCGGGCAGAACATGTAATTGGCAACCAAGCTAATCGGAATAGGGTCGTCATCCATAGCTTTCTCCTTGTTATTCCATTTGTTTTACTGGGATGATTTCACCAGGCTCCAGCCATCGTTCCGGAGCACTTTTGTTATCAGACATGAACTGATTGAAAAGGCAACAGGCAGGAACACCTTTTTCTTCAAGCCAGTCAGATGCCGCACTCATTACTTGGTCTCCCCTGAAACGAGCCTGCTGAATACCGAATTGCGCAAGCGCTTCGCTACGTATAACGGAACGGTATTTCGCAGTTGTCCAGTATTGATCGAACAACGGAAGAATCGCGAAACGAATTGGGCCTTTAATCTGGAACATTGCCGCGCTACTGTCACGAGACATTTCGCTTCCAATAGTCGTAACACGCGTCGGAAAGGCGGAAACGCCAATCAATGCGCACCATGCACGCGCATTGTCGGTTTTCGATGGAGCGTGAAGGCCCGTGGCAGCACGGCTAAATGCTTTATTGCCACCAACCTCATCCTCAATTGTCGTACCAAGCAATCCATCCCGAACTTTTTCGATGGGTCGTGCTGCAACCTTTTGGGCCAAAGGAAACAAACGACCTCCGATGAATTCTTGCCCTTTGTTTCGCGTCACCATTTCCCAACGAGAAGCCCCGAAATCAGAACGTAAACTATGATTAGTTTGCTCACCTGACCAGTATGAAGGCTGCCCCAGTGCGCCGAAGTAACGGTAATCGCCGAATGTTTCCATGGCGTCAACCGCAGCTTCTCGATTTCTTTGAAGTTTTTCCCAGCCATAAGGAACACCCAAATTGCTTAGCCTCGGTGACATTGTGGCATGGAACGCCCCACTTGGCTTGTCGGATTCATTTGAAACCGTATAGTCGTCTTGAGAAGTCAACGGCAAAGATTGAGACCACCGCTTAGCATGTTCACTCACAACCTTCGATATTTGATCGATATCCAAATCATCATTCGTCTTTATCTCAAAAGCCTGCAAATCATCCAGCCATCGAAATAGGCAAACACGATCAGGATTAGCATCTTCAAGAATGGATGCAAGACCGACCATAAGCAAATGCGAGAATGCGTCGGTCGCATCCGCAGAAATGACAACACTCATCACAGCCCCTCCTTCGAACATGTAATATCCGCAGCGCGAAGCAAAGCTTCAAGGTAAGAAACTCCCCAGAAACCATACCTTTGATTGGTATGGTCGATGAGGGTCTCCCACTCACCGGTTTCGAACAATCGGTCGGAAAGCACATTCAATTCCGGATTCATTTCGCGGGAAGAACCACCCTCCACAGGAAGCAGATATTCAGTCCCATACTGGAAAGATGCACGTCCGTGGCCATGTGATGTGCCTATGAGTCGTGCGACAAGCTGCTTGTCGGTTTCTTCCATATCTCGCAACCGTTCATTCGTTTTGCTGGCTTGAAGGAATTCCGCAACGGAACGTTGCTCATGACGCCAACCATGCAGTCGATATTCGTTACGAAGTCCCCGCTCTTTGGCATGCGAAATAAAGTACCGGCTCTTTGCCCAAAGTTCCGTTTCCTGCACCTCGCGATCATTACGAAGCAGTCTCTGGAAACGCCTGTCTTTCTTGCCCTCATCATGATATTCACCGGCAATACGCAAATCATTGGTCAAAGTATCATCAAGCCCGACAGCTTTACCAAGCGCTTGTGCACGCCAAGCTACATGATCTTGATGGCCTTCTTTCCTGCGAAGATTGGAATCATTCGATATTCCTCCTAGAAAAAGAGTCTTTTTCCTAGAGACTATGATTTCCTGATCAGATTCAGAATCTGGCGCATTTTCAGAAGCACTGCTTACGATCCATCTGACTTCACGGATAATCTCATTGCCATCAACATCAAAACAAGAATGTTCTCGTTCAAAACAAAGCAAGGAGCACTCCACCGAACTTGTCGACTCCGCTGCCGCAGCTGCACGAATCAGTCTTAACGACTCTTGCATGTCGTTTTGCACTTTGTCAGAAAGGACTTCAGCATTGTGCTCGCCAGAGATTTCTTCAATATTTTGAATATGCTGAAATGCTTCAATCTCTTTCGGCTTAAGCGAAATGTCATTGATGACCATGATAGAGGAGCCGCATTTGTTAAAAACATCCTCTACCGTAGAAGAACCTTCTGGATCAAAAATCGCAACATTCTCAGTGAATGTAGAGAAAACTCTTTCAAAATCATCAAGGATAAGTATGTCGCCAGATTTGATCACAGCATGCTCGGCATCTTGCACATGCATGCATATCACACGATGACCTTCAGGTTCCGAGGCGCGATATCTGAATACTCTATGTGGAAAATCGATTTTATCTTTTCCACCATGCTCATTGTCAGCCTCGACCCGAGCACCTCTCCTTCGCGACTTATTGTCTTCCTTCTCCAAACATTTAAAGAACTCTTGAAGTCCACGCCATTTTCTAACGGGGAATAACTCGTCATTCTCAGGCTGCGCCATTTCCAGAATTCGAATAGCCGACATGTCATTCCATGGCAAATTTCTCACCACGATATTAATGTCAGGACCACTGGAATTAAGATCATCCCGTAACCATAGATTGAGGTCCGCACGTCCCTGTTGAAGATCAACCCCACACAGGTTGGCACATAAATTCTCATCTGTGACAGATAGATTCTCAACATCCCATAGTTCCAAACGCTGGATTAAAAGTCTGTCGGGATCTTCCCGAGGTACCATGGTTTTTCCTACGGACCATGCGCTGATGCTCGGCTTTCCAGTTTCTGCATCTTCCAAGGAATTTAGCCAAGTCTGCGCCTTTATAATATCTTCAGGCTTGTAAGGAACAGTCTCGTCAGATTGCTTCTTTTCAGAAAGCTTCTGCAAATCAACGCCAAATATGTAGATAAGGCCTTCAGATCTCAAGCCACGACGATTCACACGGCCGGCACGTTGAACCAACGCAGATCCAGGAGCAATCTCAGTCACCATATTTGCAAAATCGATATCAACGCCGACTTCCAAAGTCTGTGTGCCGATAATGCAGCAAGGAGCCTCATCTGGTTTTAGCTCAGAAAGAGAATGCAGCTTATCGGCCACTTTTCTTTTGTCGTATGCACGCATTGGACCGATATAAACGTCAATAGGCTTTTTGATGCCATTCTTTTTGCATAGTTTTTCGAGTTTGTCAGCAACGAGGTTGGCTTTTTTAACTGTGTTGAGAATGCATCCAAGAACATGGGGACCTGAATCGCTGTATTCATCAGCCTCGATATTGGAGTGAATCAGAGAAAGGCACTGCTCAACAATTGCATCTATCTCATCTTTCGACTTCTCAAAATCACAAGTTACAACAACTGGTTTTGACTGGTTAAGACGCTTTTCGAGCATAACGTCAGTTGTGAAATCAGATTCAAGGACAGAAATCGCATTATCAGTATCTTCAGAAACTGGGGTTGCAGTCGTTTCTACAACTTGTAAAGGAGATACTTGTCGAGCAATCGGAGCATCAGCCATGTTTTCGATACGTGCCACTTGCTGTGCGGTTTTTAATAATTGCTGGCTCAGATGAGCTTCATCAACAATCAACACTGTGTCGTATGCAAGCAATCCAGCTTCCATAGAACGCATGGTACGACTAGTGCCGTAGCCACGAAACAGCAAGCGGCTTCCGAACATGTCAGGAGTAGCACAAATCACAGCACAGGTCTGCGGATAATAGCGCCACTCTCGGTCCGGACTGATACTGCCTCGCAATTCAACAGCAATCATCCGCGGAATCGCAGAATCGCTTTTAGTTCCATCATTAATAGCTGCACGAAGTTTTAAACCGTCTCGATATACGTCAAGCCCGTCATTGGCGACATGCTCAATTTGCATTTTGTCCTGTAACGCACAAGCTTCATCAAATTGATCATCAACCAATGAACGACGATTTACCGTAAGCGCCAAACGACGAGGAATGTTTCGCAATGGTAAATCGAAGAGACCGTTTCCTTCCACGAGAGAAAGGCCTGCCATAGCATTAAGGAACACATGGATATCTATCACACTGGTTTTCCCAGAAGCGGTTGGAGCGCCAATACTTCGAGGCCAATACCCATGCTCTGCAACATACAGCATCAATCTAATCTGCCATTGATAAGGTGTACGAACAGGCAAATTCGATTCATGACTTGAATGAACCGCAGCGATGAATTCTTTGAACTTAGCAGTCAGGTATTGCCGCTGCTCCAGACTCATTTCAGCCATGTTGGAATCCCCTTTTCGAAATCATCATCCGATTGACACACGCTTACGGCAAAATCCGCCGGCACAAGGAAACCTCCACCCAAATGGCGACTCTGACCGATTGCCATAGCCGCACAATCCAGAGACTCACCGACATCAGAAATCGCAATCAACGCATTCATACCATGCAAAATGTTGGAACCGTTCGCACGATGCACATAATCCGTCATGTTGGCACGATGAACGGTACGATAATTGTAAATACGGAAATGCGAGGTCTTCGCGCTCACCGCATCAACAATGTTCCAATAGCGTTCCTCTCGACTTCCTTCCGACGATTGCGGATATTGCGAACGCCAAACATGTCCAATCGACAAACAAAGAGCCTCATAGACTCCCCATTTGCGATGCAACTTTATGTCAGGAATAGGGCGTGTCTCAGCGATGGCCATCGGTCTGACCGCCCAATATCGACACATTCCCGGCGCTACTGGCTTCCAGAAATGCTCGGCATCAACCGTTGTGACTTTCCCGATACGCAAAGTCGACTTTTCCGGAGCATAGTACAACGATTTGCCTTCAGCTCCGGCACAGACATCGCGCAACTTGCCAATGTCGCCTTTAGACATATCTGAAGGAATCAAAATAAGAAAACCAGGATTCAACTTCACAACATCGTCTCGGATTTGTTGACTATACCGCTGCTTGAAATCGGCATCAATAATCTGAATGGACACGTTATTGGCCGGTCTGGCTATGCCTGGAGCATATTTACCCACCAAAGCCGGCGATGGATCAATTCCCCACTCCTTTACTAGAAAACGATGCAGTGCCACAGCCCAATTGACAAATTCGGATTCCTGAGGTTTCCATTCAGATGAATTTTTAATGTCACCATTGCATGCAATTGCATTGATTTCCAAGTATAAAGCCATCACCCAAGGAGCTTTAAGCACTTCCCTCTGCTTCCGAGCAGCCGAAGAAAGATACCTAGCTTTGCCTTCCGTTTGAGCAAGTGGATACTCATTAAGGAAATTCTGCTCGTCCTCTTTGTCGCTAACAGTAAGGTTTTTCTTACCCTTCGGTTTGGGATTCGCTGCCACAAAAGCCTGCTTCAAATCATCAAGACGCCCCTTTTTAGGGTAAGCAACAGGCTTTCCCCTCTTTCGAATATTCGTTAATGCCGAATCGGGGGAAAGTGTCCATAACTGTTCATCGACGCCAGAAGGAAGAACATAATCCTCATAAGTATTCAGCTCCACCGGAGAACAAGCTTCGCCTAGATAAGGAACTTCATTGCAAAGCCAGCTCAACACCATTCTCGCTGTAGATGAGGGGCATTCATGCCATATCCAAGTCAGCAATCTTCCAGATTCAGGATGCTGCTCATATGCAGTGGCTATGTGGGCTGTAGTAGATGAAACTTTATCTTTCGGTTTTTTTCTATTCTGGACATTGCCTTTATTTCTATAGGCAACAGCCCTGCTATCAGCTTTAACAGCGTGTGGGAGCAGCATTCCCTGAGGTGGATTATCCTCAAGCCAGTTCAAAGCCTCTCGAATCTGATCGTCCGTCAGATTACGATTGGCATCAACCTGTTCAAAACCGAAAGTCAAGTATGCCACCGAAACAAGCGCAGAATACAAGCGGCAAAGTGAAGGAAACTCTTCCGGTCTGCCACCAGAATCACTGCCCTGATAAAAACCAAGCGGAAAATAAGCCGATATCGCGAAAGCCATATCAGTTTCCCTTTTCATCATCTTCAGCAGAAGCATTGGCAAGCACCGCAGGATTACCTTCCACAAGGAATTCCTGCCCCTCCCAAGTGATTCCCGCCTTTTCATGAGCCTGCGCGTAAGCCTCTTCCAAAAGTTTTTCAGCCATTCCAGCAGTAAGAGGTTCCAATTCCTCCTTCTCGCCATAGCGCTTGTTCAACATGACAGTCGGCTTGCCGGTCTCCGCAAGGAAGCAATTCGCACGGATGAAAGGATTCTCATCATAACCGGCAATATCACGCAGAAGTACAGCGAGAATTAATGCACGAATCGCAGCATCCCCTTCAACACCCTTGCCGAAATGGAATGTACGCACGGTAGCGAAGCTCAGCACACGGGTGGAGATGACTTTCCGGACAGAAACACCGTCTAGAACGTCTTTTTTAGCACTTGGTGGAATGGCACCCAAACCGATGGTCGAACCCTTGCCCGATTTCTTGAAACTTGTTTTAGTCTTGTCGCTTAGGTCAATACTGTCACCAACAATCTTCTGACGGTCAGCTTCGGTAGATACAATCACGCTCGCCCCAACTGGATCAATGCGTCCGCCCGCACGATGGATTACAGGGTCTTCTTCTTGTTCGGCCAGAATGGCATATGTTTCGCCAACCATAACAGAAGGAATCCTCAGCTGATTCTTACTGCGAGTGGAGTCCCATCCACCGAAAATGACCGTCTCCGGAGAAAGTTCGAAAATCGGCAGCAGATTATCCAAAGTCGAATTACGCGCCTTCACATATTCCTCCGCCTTGGAAGTAGATTCACCCTTATAACTTCCGACACGAATATGGCCATCGAAGCCACGATGTGGAAGCTGATTATCATAGACAACTTCCTTTCCGGCATCGGTATCATACTGAACCGCAATGCGAGGCATTTTTGAAAGAACGCCCTCACCATTCCGCATGGCTTCCGTTGTCGTTTCCTCAGCACGATTAGCAAAAGAACCCTTGGAATCAATCATCACCGTCTTCACCGGCTTTTCTTGATCTTCCTCATAGCGTTTTGCAAAAATATATGTCGCATTACCTCGGTCATCGACATACTTCGCAGGTGCGATCACACCATCCGGACCACTTGCAGGTTCCAGCTCCTGCCGCATCGTCAAACTGCCAGCTCCACCAACATGAGCAGCCGCATTCAAATCTTCAATAGTAAGCGCACGCATTCTAGCGTCCTTTCTTTCCCATACGAACAACCGTGTCCATATTGTTAAATATCAGTGTAGGGTGTGTTGGTGCACATGACGGATACGCCACGCGCACCAACACAGAAAAGAAGTCTTTTCCGCCAAGGGAAAAGAATTGCTTGAATCTAAATCCGAAGCAAATAAAAACAATTCCTCAATGAAGTCCTTATTCATGGGCGGAAAACACATCTATGCCCTTCACCCACACTAACGCCATGCATGTTCTATTTATTCACAAGAACAAGCACGACGATAGCAAGAATAAGCGTTATCGCATTACCCATATGCCTCCTTTCGTTTTATCCAATACAGAAGTTTCGCCAATACTAGGCTTAACGAAATTCCCGCACAACATGCACCCTACCACAATTCACAAATATTGCAAGTTCAGGAAATACCTTAAAATCCAAATTAAATAAATACTATATAAGAAGTTATATGCCAACTACACTTATATGAGTGTAAAAGCAGCAAAATCATACACAATATACAGAAAAGAAAAAGCCGGGAACGGGAACGACGGTTGAAACCGACGAACTCGACTCCCGGCATCGCGACTGCTTCTCAAAGATGTGCGCTTGACTCACATGGATGGTACTGAGAACCATTCGCTTGCGATCTGCTTCCGCGCACGTGCCAGCGCAACGTAAATACGTCGCAGGCACACGGCAGACACAAATCAAGTCTGTATAAATCTTCCAGCCGGTGTAAAAGCCAGCCGAAAAGCCACAGGCTACTCTAGTCGCACGGTCGAATAATCACAAATCGATCGCAAAACCATGGAACAGCATACGCATCCATGTTTTGTTACCCGGACATGGAGGTTACGGTAACAAAATGCGGAAAAGCGAGCCAGAAGCCGAAGGTTAGGACTGAAGGAATACAGACTGAAGGAATACAGACTGAAGGAATACAGACTGAAGGAATACAGACTGAAGGA
>OBVO01001124.1_pt1 | contig 12447 bp, 10 predicted proteins | sample 1495151 | NCBI WGS metagenome assembly OBVO01 (sample SAMEA2580019, study PRJEB22360) | human gut metagenome | reverse complement strand
ATTTGAATACCTACATCTTGATGATTATTGTATCACTAAAAATAAAAACATTCTTATATTAGATGGAAGTAGTAAAAAAAATGATCACTTACACCTCTTGCGGGAGGCCAATTGCTCTGCAAGAATTACCTTTCTTTGCCGACTCTTTTGAAATACTAAACGATTCGATACTTATTTTTAATGGAGCAGCATTTGAAGACCAAATCATACTTTGGGATTATCGTAACAAAAAACGGATTAACTCATACTTAAAATACACCCCTCATTACAACTGCCGACCTCTAAAACCATTTACCAAATGCAATAATGAAATATTATGGCAGCGAGAATTTGAACAAATGCTATACAGAGTTACAGAGCAAGAATTAATCCCAGCCCGATACATTGATTTTCAAGAGTTCGCGTATAATGGCAAATTAGAAAAAACACCTCAAGGTATATACTTTCTACAACCGGATATAGCACACATGAATCGTTATTACGAAAATGACAAGTATATCCATTTTATTTTTGAATGTGAAGCTTTAGATGATATGCCGTTTTTGGTCTATTATTTTAAAAAGTCAGGGAAAAAAATCATTTTAAACAATAATCATTATAAAGACGACCTAACCTTTTATCACATAACCCCACCGGCCATCAATGCATTTACAACCGCCGGAGATCCTGTTTCTGTTTTATATACATCATTTTAATATAAGGAGGCTAATAAGGCAAAAATCCAGACAGGCATTCCTTAAAAAGTATATTTGGCGAGATACTGTTTCCTGACAGTATCTCGCTGATTTTTATCATTGCTGTCCGGTAAAACTAAAACGAAACCATCAACCGCATCTGCAATTCATGGAAATTCTTATCCATCGGATAATACACATTACTCAAACGGCTGTATTTGTATTCCCCCATCACCTTGATATACTGATTCAGTGTATAGTTCAAACCGACGGTAGCCGCCTGCATTTTACCCCCTCCGATACTCGTCGAGACAGGAGGATAATCCGAAACGACTCCGCCCGGGTAGAAAACATGCTTTCCGATCAGGAAAAAATCTCCTTTATTGATATCGTTGAGATTGACAATGCTATAACGGGCGACGATTTCCAGCGAATTCTTTTCATTCATACCGTCCAGTAAACCGTATTCGTCGTTGTAGGTATAACGGTTGCCCATGATCAGATAGCCGGCTTCTACATAACCACCGTCGAATTTGGTACTGCGGATCGGGTTACCGGCTTTCCAGGCATCCAGCGTCGTCCAACTCCATACTCCTCCCAGTTGATTGGTGAATAATTCAAAATCGGGCCGGTCTTTGTACAAACGTTTATACAGATATTCCCCGCGGACGAACAAACGGTCGGTCTTAAACAAGAGTTCCGGATTCAGATCGAGAATATTCTTAGCCCAGGCGACATCGGCATTCAGAAATTTTGTAGTCGCATCCACATAAGTCTCCATGGCCGACTCTATAGTTACTTCAGTTTTAAAAGCATCGTCATCGACTACCCGTCCGGTATTTATCCGGGAGTAACGCAATCCCAATCCGACATGCAGCGTCATATAATCGTCGTTGATCACCTTATACAACCAACGACCGCTCAGACTAAACCCCTGAAATCCGCTGATCTGATCATTGTATTTATTTTCGGCAAAAATACCCTGATCGGCCAACACCTTCTGATTGAAAAACTTATAAGTAATCCCCAGACTTCGGCCAGGCGCCAAAGCATTGACGACTGCCGGACGGGAAATAAAATGATAGTTATAAAGACTCGTATTGTAAGCCATCGTAGAAGGCTCGCAAAAATAACCGGCTTTCACACTCTGTACCCCCCGGTAATTCTCTTTAAAGTTGTATTGTCCGAAAATATTCTTCTGTTTGAAAGAACCTTTAGAAAAATCGAAATCGGCATAAAAATAGAATTGTTTGTATTTCAATGAAGTACGGATACGTGCATCGGTAATAGCAGCCCCCGATTTCATCGGCGTATATTCGGAATGATAATAAGCTACATCGGTAAACAAACGGCCTCCGGCAGTAAATCTGAGTCCATTGTTCCGATTGACATATTTCAACAGCGGATTGGCCACATCTTCAACCTGAGCCTGAATATTCCCGGACCATAAAAAGATCGCAACCAAAAAGGCGGGGAAAAATATTTGTTTTTTCATCTGATTCATTTTTACAAAGTTTTGAAATTCACCCTAATTAATTATTATCTAAGTATCCCAATTTTCTCAATACTTCCCTTGCATCGACCAGGGTCTGGGAAGCAGGACTCTTCCGCCATCCGTGCGTAATCATATAGTTGATACTCATATCGGAATGGTTTGTAAATAAAGCATCCAGATAAGGAGGATTGAACATGCCGTCGGCTACGCCGAAATTATATTGTCCGAAATACTTCGCCATCTGATCATAGGTATCGAAAGTATAAGGATGGTTTTTCATCTTCGCCCGATGGATCAGGTAATCCTGCCAGGGTTGATCCAATTCAGGATAATCATTAGGGGCCCCCGCGATACACGGTCCGATAAAATGTGCTTTATATTTTACGCCCAGGTTGATAAAAGAAGCATATCCCAGCGGATCGTCATAAGTGAGATCGGTAGCACCGGTCCCTTTCCACAACAGGAAACACATGGGAACTTTGCCCTGGAATACCTCGGCCACCCGGACCAAACTTTCCAAAGAGAAGGTTTGCAGGATCACTTTACCGTTGGTATTTCCTACATTAATCGTCCCGTTGTTGATATAAAAAGGCGTGTCCTCGGGTTCCGGTTTTTCGATAATATTCATATCCTGCGTATTGGCCAGTACATCATACACGATCTGTTCGAATCCTTTGGGATTCAGCCAGGGTTCTTTAAATTCGATATAGATTCCCGGGATATTCTTATTTCCGGCTTCCCATACCGGATCGATTTCATACCCGAAATCATATTTCACAATATCGGCAGTACCGCTCAGACTGGTAATCGTTTCCCCTGTTTTCCCGACAATGGAATATTGCCGGGGCATTCCCGGTTGATTGCGGTCCCGGATCAACCGATACCCTTTCGAATACATAATCAGGTCTTCCAGTGTGGAAATATATTGCTTTTCTTTAGCCAATCCGGGCAGGGCTTCTTCGAGATTCTCGTTATTGAACCAACTACCGGCATCGAGCATCAGCAGTTCTTCGTAAGTATAATAAGCCGGTAAGTTAGGAACAAAATTCGCTTCATCCGCTTTTACCTTTTCTTCGGCTTCTGTCTCCGAGTATCCGATTTTCATATAATAATTCTTCCGGATTTCCCGGGGTAGTGTTTCTCCGAAAACCGTTTCGATGTTAGTGGTCCGTTTCAGGTTATCGTCATGTAGTGCCAGTACCACTCCGTCTTTCGACACCTGCATATCGCATTCCAGGTAATCCGCACCGATTTCTCTCGCCCACCGATAGGCGGATTCCGTTTCTTCGGGTGTCCAGAAAGTAGAGCCCCGATGTGCAATAACCGCATATTCGGGAACATAGTCGCGCACTTTGATCATTTCAGGTGAAAGCTCATCGACATGTACCCGGTCGACATCCACCTTCACATCATTAAATTTCTGATTTTCACATGACATCGCAGACATACCTAATCCGAATGCCAATGCTACATAAACCCATCTTTTAATCATAGTTGTGATTTTTAAATAAAGTGATTATTGTTTTGCTTGTTTCACTAGATATTGTTCTTCCTTTGCCGTGAATCCAATAAAGATGAACGCCAGGGCACAGGCCACCAATAACACGATAAAATTCCAGTTCCAGCCCAAATTCTGAACAACATATCCCAAACCGATATTAGCAAAGAGGGCGGTCCCGAAGAAATAGCCGAAAAATCCGGTAAATCCGGCAGCTGTACCGGCTGCTTTTTTAGGGGCTAAATCCAAAGCATGAACACCGATCAGCATTACCGGGCCGTAGATCAGAAAACCGATGGCGATCAGACAGATACTGTCCATCAGCGGAGTTTTACTAAATTCCCAATAGACAAAAACAAAAATGGCGACGGCGACCATATAAATCATGGTCGTAATAGCACGCCTCCCCTTGAAGACTTTATCGCTCAACCAACCACAGAAAATCGTCCCGGGGATAGCGGCAAATTCATAAGAAAAGTAAGCCCAACCGATCTCTTTGATATCGTAGCCTTTCACCTCTTTCAGATAAGTAGGTGCCCAATCGAGCACTCCATAGCGGACGAGATAGATAAAAGCGTTAGCGATAGCGATATACCACAATATTTTATTACTCAATACATATTTAAAGAAAATTTCTTTGGCCGTCAGTTCCACTTCCGACTGGGCACTATAGTTGGGTGGATAGTCGTTTCGGTATTGTTCGATAGGTGGCAGACCACAAGACTGAGGGGTATCGCGGATCAGCAGATAAGCGATCACCACAATAACCAAAGCGACACTAGCAGGAAACCAGAAGGTACCGGCCTGCCAGGAACCGAACCAGGCCATCCCCACGGCAGCCATCGGTCCGATCAAAGCCCCACCGACATTATGGGCCACATTCCAGATCGACATTTTCGTCCCCCGTTCATGCTGCGAAAACCAGTGTGTCATCACCCGTCCGCTAGGAGGCCAACCCATACCCTGAAACCAACCGATTAAAAACTGCAGAATAAACATCGACACGACAGACGACAATCCGGCCCGGGTACCCAGAATTAAAGTCGTCAAAGCAGACAAAGTCAATCCCAAGGGTAAAAACTTACGGGCACTACTACGGTCAGAGACTCCACCCATTAAAAATTTAGAAAGTCCGTAAGCAATGGCATTCGCTGATATAGCAACTCCTAAAAGTCCCTTATCGAACCCCATTTCCACCAAGTAAGGCATCGCCAGCGCAAAGTTCTTACGAACTAAATAATAACCAGCGTATCCGATAAAAATACCGATAAAAACCTGTACCCGTAAACGTTTGTATGTCGGGTCGATCTGTTCTTTCGGCAATAAGGGCCTATGAGGCTCCGGTCTTAAAAAACTCCACATATTTGTTTATTTTAATATAAAAAATTACCCATCTCCGTCTTTATGGATAAATTTTACGTTATTTAAACTTTTAATGTTTCGTTTTTTACGTAATAAAGAGAAGGAGGTTAAAGTGAAGAAGATTCAGATCGGTCACTGTTTCAATGACAAATGAACGAATGTTTCTGTCATACACCACCGGTCGGGTATTCGGAGAACCTATGCGGCCCCTCGTTCCTGTTCCAAGGATCTTCCGGTACAAAACCCGATATCTACTGTTTGCACTACTTGGCAAAAAAAGAATCAATTACAGCACATCTTTGTTATTTTAGATGCCAATATGTCAATTATGAATTTTTTAGGAGACTCAGATTAAAACAGCTGCTCCTGCATAAATTAAAAAACGAGGTCTCTACAGACCTCGTTCATCTCATTTGAAAGTAATTGTTTTCAGATCATTCAGGATCTATCCCTACAATTATTTAATTTTCTCGTAGATATAAAGTTCATGAATTTCACCGGTATACCCTTCTTCAGCGAACGGACCCTGTGACATACCGAGAACGATCAGTGTACCACGGTTGTTCAATACAACGAGGTCGTCGTTTACCGGGTCAATAGAGAGTCCTTCGATTTCACCTGCACGGCGGAAATCACTCATTTCGCGGAATAATTCAACTCTTCCGGCTTTTGCACCACCTGCAATTTTACCTTTACGCATAACAGGTTTTCCCTTTTTATCGAGTTTTACGCTGAACGGAGTTTCTTTCACCACTTCAGTTCCGTCTTGTAAACCGGTAAAGTGTACTTCAGAGATGTCAGCCACATAGATATTATCAGGAATATTGTACAAAGATTCGCCATCATCAGAGGTGAACAGCATTTTTCCATCGGCGATGAAAATACCTTGACACCAGTACGGAGTAGGACGGCATTGCATTTTGGTATAGTACTGTCCGGTTTCCAGGCTATAGCAATATACGTAACGGCTATCTACCCAGTCAGACATCCAAACCATATTTTTCTCCCGATCAACAGCAAGACCTGAAACCTCTCCTTGTCCTGATTCAGGAGACCAAGGCAGATCGCGTTTCCATTTCAAAGTCTCTGCATCGTAAATCGATACGGCGATATTATAACCACGTCCGTATTCGAATTTTTCAATACCGCAGTAAATTTCTCCATTGTAGATATCGATATCACCGAAGTGGTTGGCAATTTCGGGATTTTGGAACGGCTGATCGTTCTTCATCACCAGATTTCCCTGTTTGTCGTATTTGTACAGTACTTTGGTGTCGGAAACATAGTAGTAATTGCTATCGATAGCAATTCCCTGACGTCCGGCAACCGGAATCACTTTTTTCAACCGGTATTCTGAACCGAGATGTTGTGCATTTACTGACATGCCTACAAAAAGCAGTGCCATTGCAAAAAATAATTTATTCATAATAAAGGAATTTAGGATATTAATAAAGGTAAATCAAATCTTAGAATTTAGCCAAAAGCATGATTTGCAAACTATTTCCGTTCCCTGTCCGCGTACCTGCATCTTTCACTTTATCGGTATAGATAGAGTGGATATAGTTAACCTGGAATTTCAGGTTCTTGATCAATTCGTAAGTACAACCCACCAGGTAAGCATCTCTGTTGTTGGCAGAGGTCTTGTTGGTTTTATCGCGGTACATATCGTAACGTACTACCGGCAGGAATTTTCCGAAGCGATAAGCGGCCAAAGCATAAAAACCGTCTTCTTCTACATTAGCTTCGCTACTTTTGATATGGCCGTATTCAGCACGCAGATCGAGACCGTTCGGGTCGAAATACCAGGCACCGGCAATCACCCGATTCATCGGAAGATATTTTTTAACATCGTCTCCGACTTTACCCTGGTATTCACCGTAGTTGTACGATCCCATAATACTCAACTGTTTTACAGGACGGAAAGTCAGACGACCGACGAAATCTTTACATCTGTTGTCATCGTTCAAAGTAGGCAAATAACCGTTGGTCAAAGATAAATTATAGCTCAAATAGCTGAATCCTTTTTCCTGATTCTGCAACAGATCACCGTAAGCCATCACACCGAGATCACGTCCATAGTCGATCAGATCGGCAGAAGAAATCGCATTCCGGCATACCATACGATAACAGATATTAGAGAAATCTACAGTCTCCAAAGTAGCCGGAGAAATATCGTAGTTCTCGAAACCCAGCGGCAGATAATATTGTCCTGCCCGGAAGTTGATGGCTTTGTTAATGTGAGCACTGACAAAAGCGTCCATCACAGTAATGACTTTCTTTTTGTAAGCCCCGCCATCGGTAGAACCGGAAAAACATTCGAACTGAGCCCGGAAATCAAACGTATTGGAGATCTTTTTGTCAAGAAGTACCCGCATACGCTTCAACTGGAAAGAAGATCTGTTATCCCCGTTCTTATCTCCATAATTATAACCGGTCTGAATATAACCGGATACTTTCGGTAACTTAGAAAGAATTTTGTTCAATAATTCTTCTTCATTGGCTGACACCGGTTCGCTTTTAGCAGCAGCTTCCCCGTCTTCAGTTTTTGCCCATGCTGATGTACCTACAAATAAAGCACAGCACAACATTACCACGTTTAATAGAAAATTTTTTTTCATAGTAACATCAAATAAATTATACGTAAAATCAATTATATAATTCTATTCCTGAATTATTCTTTCGGATTAGATACATTTTCGCGGATTCCCCATTCTTCTGTATGGAAACGCAGACCGGGTTCCCTGACATCATGACATTTCACGATCAAAGCCCCTTCTTTTTCCCAATAGCCTTTTACCGTATAACCGTTCATCGGCCCGTCTTCTTTCCCACGCACTGTTTTATCGTCCGGATTCACCACAATCTTCAATCCACAAGACTGATTGAGCATATCCATATCTCCCCGGCTATTCCCTCCGACAACCAAAGGACGGGTTTTAATAAAGGTCGGGATCACATTTGCTTTACCGTCATCCTGCGGAATCGGTAAGATGATATCATCTGTCAATTTACCGTCGACAACCACCGATTTTACCCCCAGGATATTTACCTCCGGGATACCGAGTTCTTCGGCCAGAAATTTCTGATATAAAAATTCCGGAGAAGCGGTCAAAATCCAAACCTCGAATCCATATTCCTTGAGATTGGCAATCAGTTGTTTCATTTCCGGATAGAACTTGTTCCGGTAAGAAGTCTGGTAACATGCATATCCCATTTCGAGAATTTCTTCGGGCGTCAGTCCTGCCAAAAAATGCACCCGATCCTCGACATAAGGTTTCCCCACATTATTTCCATCTTTTACCATCCGGTTCAGGATCGCCATTTTCTCTTTCGAAAACTTATCCGTTTTTCCTTTAAAATGTTCGTCGGCATATTGATATAAAGCTTCATCCGCCAAATAATGAGGTACCTGTCCCATAACCGTACCGTCACCATCGAAAACCGCCACTTTCCGAATCTTCATCGTAATGGTCGAATTCAGGAAATCTTCCAGCCGATCATTGACTTCTTTTGACCATCCTTTGATCTGCCGATAGGTTTGTGCAGAGACACAGGGGGTGATCAGTAGCATCATCACCAGGATGATACTACTCGTTAAATTCTTCTTAATCATGGATTTAATTAGTTTTTGTTTTTAACCAGATATTGTTCTTCTTTATAAGTAAATGCAATAAACAGGAAGGCTAAAGCACAAGCACCCAACAAAACGATAAAGTTCCAATTCCATCCCAAATGCTGCACGATATAACCTAAACCGATATTAGCGAACAGGGCCGTTCCAAAGAAATAGCCGAAGAACCCGGTAAATCCGGCAGCCGTACCGGCAGCCTTTTTTGGAGCCAGATCCAAAGCGTGTACCCCGATCAACATCACCGGTCCGTAAATCAAGAAACCGATAGCAATCAGACAAATACTATCCATCAGCGGAGTAGCACTGAATTGCCAGTAAACAAAGATCGAAACAGCGATCAAAACCATATAGATCATGGTCGTTAAAGCACGGCGTCCCTTGAACAATTTGTCACTCAACCATCCACATACGATCGTACCGGGAATAGCAGCAAATTCATAAGCAAAATAAGCCCAACCGATTTCTGTAATATCATATCCCTTCACCTCTTTCAGATAGGTGGGGGCCCAATCCAATACACCGTAACGGATCAGATAAATAAAAGCATTGGCCAGCGCGATAAACCACAAAGTCTTATTATTCAAAACATATTTGAAAAAGATCTCTTTAGCCGTCAGTTCAACCTCCGATTTAGCACTGTAATTTTTAGGGTAATCATTCCGATACTCTTCGATAGGAGGTAAACCACAAGATTGCGGAGTATCCCGGATCAACGAATAAGCGATAACCACAATAATCAAAGCCACCACCGCCGGGAACCAGAATGTACCGGCTTGCCAGGAACCGAACCATACCAAACCACCGGCAGCCATCGGACCGATCAAAGCACCACCTACATTGTGAGCACAATTCCAGATAGACATTTTCGTTCCTCTTTCGTTTTGTGAAAACCAATGCGTCATAACACGGCCACACGGAGGCCATCCCATCCCCTGAAACCAACCGATCAGAAATTGCAAAATAAACATAGAGACGATGGAAGAAACTCCCACTTTCGTACCTAATAAAAGAGTAGCTAAAGCCGACAATGTCAACCCCAAGGGCAAGAATTTACGGGCACTACTACGGTCTGAAACCCCACCCATAATAAACTTAGACAATCCATAGGCAATAGCATTAGCTGAAATAGCAACCCCGAGAAGCCCTTTATCGAATCCCATATCCACCAGATAAGGCATAGCAAGAGAAAAATTCTTCCGAACTAAATAGTAGCCTGCATATCCAATAAAGATACCGATGAATACTTGCCAACGCAGACGCTTATACGTCGGATCAATCTTTTCTTTTGACAACAAGGGCCGATGAGGCTCTGGTTTTAAAAAACTCCACATAGCTATTAGTTTAAGATTCAAATTGTTTCTAAGAAAAACCTATCACTTTCGTTATTACAACGTTTTCGGCGCACATTATTTTGAAATGAAATAAAACATCTTCATTTCGAAACAAAAGTAGATAAAAACTCCATATATCCAAAAAAAATTATGAAAATTTTTGGTGAATTTATTTAAAAATATCCGGTGCGAATATTTCGCTTCGAAAAACACCCTTTCGAACTCAAAGTTCATCACGCACAAGATGTTTTATAACAAACAAATCCCCGATTTTTGAACACACTCCATGGTTTTCAAACCTAACCGACCGGGAAACAAGCCTCCGGCCGGTCAACTCCCAGAAAACTATTTCTTTCAATCCTGTAACATTTCCGCCAAGACCGAGATTGGATGTTTACAACATTTAGAAGTAGACATTTCGATCTGCCATTTACAAGTTTCACAATCAGTTACGACATAATCCACACCGGATTCCTCGATCTGTTTAAACAAGGAATTACCGATATCCTGCGAAGTCTTGTAATTTTCCTTTTTGAAACCGTAAGTCCCGGCAATTCCGCAACATTGCGAATCGAGCAATACCAGTTCCACATTCGGAATCGACTTCAATAATTCGATCGAATAATAAGCCCACCCCAGCTTTTCCATATGACAAGGAGTATGATAAGCCACCCGTAGTTTCTTATCTTTTCTGAACTCCAATTGTCCGGTTTCCTGACTCAGCAAGCGGTAAATATAGCGGGTAGCCAGCTCTACCTGCTCTCTCACATCTTCATTCTTCACGCCCAACAAATGCGGATATTCATCCCGAATCGTAAAAGTACAGGTAGAAGAGGTGGCAATAACAGGAATATTTTTATCCACGACCGATTTCCGAATCGAACCGATATTGATATCAGCCTGTTTCCGAGCTTGTTTGATAAAACCATTCGAAATCAGCGCCACCCCGCAACATTTTTCTTTTTCCAACAACCTCACCCCGATCCCGAGGGCATTCATAACCTTAACGAGATCTTTCCCCAACTGCGGGTAATTGTAATTCACATAACATCCATGGAAATAACTCACCTGTTTCGGAAAAGCAAGTTGTTCTTTCACTTGTTTCTTATACCAGCTTTCGAAAGTTCCGAAAGCATATTTCGGGAAAGTACGGCGATGATCGATTTTCAACACTCCATCCAAAATCGCTTTTACCGGTTTCAATCCCAGCGTTGCATTCACAACCGGCGCCACAGGAGTGGAGAGAGTCCCGACCAAATCGGTATTCGCCAGAATAAAATCCCGTACTCCCGGTTTCTTTTTACTGAATTTAATCCTTGCCGCCTGGATGATATCTCCGATCTTCACATTAGAAGGACAGGCCACTTCACACCGCTTGCAATTGATACAATATTTCAAGGTCTCGTCATAAAAACCGAACTTCTTCAGACGCAGGCGTTCTCCGTCAGGACCTGCCTGTTTAGGACCGGGATAATCCGGATTGACAGCCGCTACCGGACAATAAACCGTACAAACCGTACATTTGATGCACTGTTCGAAATTATTGTCACTAATATTATGTTGTTGAAGATTCATAACCTCTTTTATTTACTTAAAATTTGTTCAGCTACATACAAAGCACTCAAAACAGAAACCCCACCACCACATCCTTCTTTAATCGGATTAAATCCCTCCAGAACAGCTCCCGCCACATACAAATTTTCCAATACCTGCCCGTGCACCATCCCCCGGAAATCGGTTCCCGTCTTCACACCGAAACCTTCATACGGTTGCCGGTCGAATGCATTCCGGCCATACCACAGATTCCGATCTTCCGGATAAGTGACATCCAAATCAAAAACAGGTTCATACACCCGTTCGGAAGTAGCGATCAATCCCTGACTGAAATAACTGCCACTAGCCAGGATGATATGCTTTCCGACAAAAGGAATCTCTCCGTGATTATAAGAAAAGAGCCGGCTAATCCGATTCCCTTCCTGTTCTGCCCGCAAAACGGTATCCCCTAGCATATATACACCTCCGGCTTGCTGGAAACATTTGCGTAATTGCTGCTGTGTACGGATCCCCGGGACAGAAGGAGGCAGAGTAGGCAAGAGACAAATTTCTTTTCCAACCCTCTTTTGTAAATAATCCAAGGCTGTATCCTGATTCAAACCGAATACCGCCGGCAACACGATCGCCTCGACCTCACCGGCTTCCCTTTTCAACAAAGTGGCCAGTTCGTCCAGATTTTCCTGTTTCTCAAACATCCGGGCAATATTGACAGACCTCATCTCAGTAGGATTTTTACGCAAATATTCCAAAGCAGGGAAATTAAACGAATGAATCCTACTTTCAGTACCCATTTTCCGGAACTCATCCGCGATAAACTGAGTATAGAAATCCAAAAATCCCAGGACATTGAATATTGCTATTTTCTTCCAGGGTAAACGATCGGCAGCATCACAATCCGGATG
>OBVO01001122.1_pt1 | contig 12486 bp, 9 predicted proteins | sample 1495151 | NCBI WGS metagenome assembly OBVO01 (sample SAMEA2580019, study PRJEB22360) | human gut metagenome | reverse complement strand
CCGCATAGTCCGTCACCCCCCCCGGCTGGGGGGGAATGCGGGCCCTGCCGCTCGGCCGGCTCGTCGGCGGCATGCTGACGATGGCGCTCAACATGCCCTCGTTGTATTTCGAGGTGGAGGTCAAGCCGCTGAGCTACGTGATCGCGGCCGTGGCGACCATGGCCTTCGCGCTGCTCGTGCAGCTGTTCGTCAACCCCGTCCTCGACCGCATCGACCCCATCAGCTCCCTCAAGTCCGTGGAGTAGCGCCCCTCCGAAGCCCTCTCAGTTCTTCGGGTAGCGGTAGTTGTGTGGCAGTTGCGTGGTGAGCTGCGGGTCGAGGCCGAGTTCCTTCAGCTGCCGGTCGATCTCACGTCGCGCGCGTTCCACAAGTTCGGCCCGATGTTCGTCGCCGTGCCCATGCGCTTCCAGTGCGTCCAACGTTTCCGCCAAACGCTTGAGCCGGTCCTGATGGTGCAGCAGCGCACGTACCTGCGCATGTTCGCGTACGATCGTCCGCCAATCGGATGGCGTGTGCGCAATCTCCCGAACCGCGGTGACCGGATGCACGTCGGCCACCTGATATGTGATCGAGCCAAGCAGCGGCATCAGGAACACTGTAATCGCGCCGGCTGCGACCAGTGTCGACGCGGTGTCGCCTTGCATGGTGCCGACCTTCACCGCCAGTGACGTGACGGCGACGATGATCGGCAGCGCGGTCGTGCAATACAGCGCTACGGTGACGCGGTGATGCGATGACAGCGGATTCTCGCGTTTATCGAGCGATAGCGCAACATATACAGGCACCGCGCGAATCAGCATGAGCATGACGATGAACGCGACGAGCAGCGCGGGCCGGCCTGCCACGGCGCGCACGTTGATCGCGGCGCCTGACACCACAAAAAACACAGGAATAAGGAAGCCATAGCCGACGCCTTCCAGTTTCATTTCCAGCGACTTGCTGCCGTCGGGAATGATGTAACGCAGGATAAAGCCTGCGGCGAACGCGCCGAGCACCGCGTCAAGTTCGAACAGTGCAGAAATGGTGACAAGGAAGATGAGCAGGAATGTGGTCAGTCGCATGAGCGTTTGCGATGACGTGTTCGCATTTTCCGTAAGGAAACGGTACAGGCGATGGCCGGTTTTCAGTGCTTTCGTGGGTAGCATCGCGCACAGTAGGCAGATGGCAAGGAACGCGCCGAGCACGAGCATGGTCTGCCAGCCGGCTCGGGTGGATAGCAGGATGGCCATGGCAAGGATTGGGCCAAGTTCGCCCCACGTTCCGTACGAGATGATGGCGTCGCCGATGGGGGTGCCTTCGAGGTTGCGTTCCTTGAGAATCGGCATAAGCGTGCCGAGCGCGGTGGTGGTAAGTGCGATTACCGTGGCGATGCCGTTGATACCTTGCTTGGCGAAGAACGGAAGGAATGTCACAACCAGCCAGGCGAGGCCTAGCGTGATTCCCCATGTAAGCAGTCCGACTTTGCCTTGATGTCCGGCGAGTCGTTTCGGGTCGATTTCATAGCCGGCGAGCAGGAATAGGAACGCCATGCCGAGCTCGCTCAAGAGTTTCACGGCGTCGTTCACTTCGATCACGCCCAGTCCGTACGGGCCGAGTGCGGCTCCGGCGGCGAGCAGCAGCACGGTTTGCGGAATGAACCTTCCCGGGATCAGCTGCGCCACAATCGGGCTGACGGCCGCCACCGCCATGATGATGGTCAGGGAAACAAGCTCTTGCGTCATACCGTCGAGCCTAGTGAGCCATTGTGACCGGAGGTTGAAGAATGTGATTTCCGCTATCTGTGGCAGGTTTCTTCGGGGAAACCGACCTAGGGGGCATGATTCCTACCCCCTAGGTCTGGATTTGCTCAAGGAACCTGCCACACATAACGCAAATCGTTTTCTTGTGAAGGGCGAATCTGCCACATATAGCACGTTTCACGACATTAAGGGGGTCGGTCGCGTTTGCGAGGCGGCCAACCCCCGGTTCTCGTCCGCCGCGCGCGCACCACCCGCCCGCCAAATGCTATCTAGCTTATAGATGGCGGGTGGTTCGCCCCATTTGCCAGTTCGGGGGTATAAATCATACCCCCGAACCGCCTATTCTCGTCTAGCACCCGCCATCTATAAGCGAAATACCTTTCCGCAAAGCCCCAAATCCGCCATCTATAAGCCAGATAGGCCCATCGGTTTGACCATGGGCAGACTCGGTTAGAGATGCTCTTGGCAAAAATGCCAATTTCGGCCTCCTGCAAGGGTTTTGCTGGGGCTAACCCACGATTTGCGTAAGTCCTAACCCATGATTTGCGTAAAACGTGGTTCGCTCAGAGCTGTGGCCGGAGACCGTCCAAGTTCGACCGACATTATCGGAATCGTTAGGGAAGGAGGCACGCGGGCGGAGTGCAATATAATGTTCCCTATGGCTGGCAGTTCAAGGGGGCAAGACTGATGGCAGTTTTTCCGCATGGGAGCGCGCGCGGCGGGTCGAGAAGCGACGGTCCGCAGCAAATTAAGGACTTACGCGCCGACGATTTTTATGGCGATTCGCACGATGGCAACGACGGCTCGCGCGGTTCGCACGACACCACGCGCAACACCCGCACCTACACCCTCCCGACTTTCGCGGAGGCGACCGACGCGTCCGAAGCGATGCGCGAGCGTCGCGCGGATCGCAACAAGTCCATTGCCATGCGCGTGCTTGCGGCGGTGCTGATTCTTACCGCGCTCGGCATTGGCATGTTTCCGAGAGTGTTGCAATACCGTTCGGCGCGCGAGCTGGCGAGCACGTCCGCCCGTTCCGAGCAGAGCGTCGCGGGCTGGCCGTATCCGCAGGCCGACGAGGCATTCGCCGCAGCTGGGGCGTACAACAAGCGTCTCGCCGAATCGGGGCAGCCGGTGATTGGCGAGGCTGAGGATCCGCTCGCCGAGTTGTACAACAACAATCAGTCCGACTCCAGCGACGGTTCCGGTTCCAGCTCGACGGGCGCAGACGCCACTGGCGATGGTAACAAGGATTCCGCTAGCTCCAAAGACGCGGAATACCAGCGTTTGCTGGATACTGGCGATGGCGTGATGGGTTCCATCCGCATTCCAAAGATTTCTGTGGATTTGCCGATTTACCATGGCACGTCGGAGCAGACGCTTGCGTCCGGTGCGGGGCATTTGTATGGCAGTAGTCTGCCGGTGGGTGGCAAGGATACGCATGCGGTGATTACCGGACATCGGGGTTTGGTTGAAGCCTCAATGTTTACGCGTTTGGATGAGATACGGGTTGGTGATTACTTCTATATCGATGTGATGGGCCATACGCTTGGCTATATGGTGGATCGTATTACCGAAATCGAACCTAACGACACATCGCAATTGAAGATTACCTCTGGCGAGGATCGGGTCACGTTGATGACATGCACTCCGTACGGTGTGAATACGCATCGTCTGTTGGTTTCGGCATTACGTTCCGCCATTCCCGAAGAGATTCCCGCGGAGGATGATGCGGCAAAAGATGTGCGTGTGATTGCGGGCGTGGTGTCAGCTGCCACGTTGCTGGTCGGTTTGTTGTTGGTTTGGCTGCTCCGCTGTCCGTGGTATGTCCGTAGGCATGCCGCTTGGTGGCCAAAGCGCAACTAGGGGTTGATGGCGTTAATGTTGCACTTGACAGATGCTTTTTTGTCGGGGAAAATTCTGAAAGAGACATGACAACGTTTGCTTATAGTTTTTGCATCGCGATTTACGGGGGTAAGAATACTCTAGAATCGCGATGATATGTGCGATTTCAAGGAAAGTATATCCCCTTGATTACCTCGTTGGGAGGGTATGTATCCCTCTGTTTTTCTCCTTAAGGTTTAGGCAACGAAGCGATTGTCGGACGGTATGTGAAGCGAAGACGCATCAAATATACCGGTCGAAGGAGGAAGGTATTGCCCCGATCGCTTAACGGTACAAGGGGGTTGACGTATGAGACACGTCTTTGAGCGAAACAGGGCGAGGGGCACAGGTCTGTTCACGCGTCGTGTCATTGCGGCCGTCGCGACGGTCGCAATGCTCGCCGGCGTGGGGTGCGTCACTGCTTCGTCAGCGGCGGCGGAAGATGCCACGGGAGCCTTGGAACAACAAATCGAGCAGCCGGTATTGCAAGAATCTGGGCAAGAGGATTCACAGCCGGTGGAACAAAATTTGATGGTGGGAGAAGAGCAGCCGTCAGAGCAAGAGCAGCCGTCAGATCAAGAGGCTTACCAGCAAGTCGAACAAGAAACGGAACAAGAAACGAAAGAAGAGACTGAGCAGTGGGTTGAGCAGGAGGTTGAACAACAATCTGAACAACAATCTGATGAGCAGCCAGTTACGTTGTCCGCTCAACCGATTGCGCGAGCAAATCGGGCGCAGTCGGTTGCGCAGAACGAGACCGGTTCTCAGTTGGGCGCTCCGGAGAAGCATAAGCGCATCAAGAAGAACGATGATGGCAGTTACACCGTGAACGTGGATGTGAAGGGCGCCGTCAACAGCACCACGGTCACCACCACCCAGCCGATCGACTTCACGCTGGTGCTGGATGTGTCCGGTTCGATGGACGATCCGATGAGTAAGACGGATCGGATCAAGCGGTTAGTCGCACTGAAAGAAGCGGTTAAAGCATTTCTTGATGAAGCTGCGAACACTAATACGGAGGCCGGTTCCGAACTGGTTCACGTTGGACTGGTGAAGTTCGCCGGCAACGAAAAGGACAAAATCGGGGATGACACGTACCGAAGTGGTGGGTACACCTACAACTACTCCCAAATCGTTAGCGATCTGACTGCGGATATGAACGGTCTGAAGAACAAAGTCAGCAAACTCAAAGCCGCTGGCGCCACCCGAGCCGACAATGGATTCAATCTTGCGGCCAAGATGATGGGCAGTGCTCGAACCGATGCGAAGAAGGTCGTTATCTTTTTCACGGATGGTTCGCCTACATCGTCTAGTGGCTTCGAGGGTAAAGTGGCAAATAAGGCCGTCGAAGCTGCCAAGGAATTGAAAGATGGTGGCGCCACGGTGTATTCCATCGGTGTTTTTTCCGGTGCTGATCCCTCCTCGATCCAAGGTAACGAGAACCAGTTCATGCACGCGGTGTCCAGCAATTTCCCAAAGGCAACGAAATACAACCAGCGCGGTGAAGGGAATATCAAAGCCGGCTATTATAAAAGCGCGACGAACGCTTCGGAGCTGAATGCCATCTTCGACGAGATTGAGAGGAGCGAGACCACCACATCCGCATACACCAAGGTGACCATGGAGGACACGCTCTCCGGCTATGTCGAGCTTGCGGATAGCAACTACAAGGTCGTTGCCAAGGATGCTTCCGGCAAGGTGGTCTCCTTGACTAAGAATGTCGATTACACCTTGACGTATGACGCGAGCACGAAGAAATTCACGGTCGCATTCCTGAAGCCTCTGGTCAACAACGTGACATACACGCTGGAATACAACGTGAAACCCACGCAGAAAGCGTATGACGAGTATGCCGCCAACCTGAACGCCGGTAAGGATGGATATGACGGCGTAAAGGGTGACGCGAACACCGATCTGCCGGGAAACGCCACGTCCTCGAACCAGCCGGGTTTCCATGCGAACGATTCCGCGTGCCTGGCGTACTCGGCCGATGGCGTGGATCATGCATGCGGCGGCAATCCGTATCCGCATCCGGTGATCCAGGTGGTTTCCTCGACGCTGCATATCGAAAAGCAGTGGAGTGGAGACGGTGACAAGCCGGAAAGCATCACGGTGGATATCAAGCAAGGTGGCAATAGCTACAAGACAGTCACGTTGAAGTCGGATGCGAATGGAAACTGGTCCACGGATGTGATCATTCCGGCCGGTGCCGCGAAAACGTACACGGTGACGGAAACCGAACCGGAGAACCATCAGTGGAAGGCCTCCTACCAGCACAAAGTCGGCAATGGTGCTCTCGCTGACGGCAATGTGGTGACGGTGCCGGAATCCACGGCATCGCAGGAAGCCACGGTGATCATCACCAACACGTTGAAGCAGACCATGCTGACGCATGCGATTGGCGTGCAGAAGGAGCTGAAGGGGCGCGATTGGAAGGATTCCGACGCGTTCACCTTCAAGTTGAAGGCAGACGGTTCCAATCCAGACGCGCCGATGCCAGCTTCCTGCAAGAACCAGTCGGCGTGCACGGTGACGGTGAAACGCGATTCGTCTGACGATCACGTTGCTTACTTCGGCGACATCACGTATGACGCAGGTGAAGCCGAGTACACATATCTTGTGACGGAGAACGCTGGTAATGCTTCCGCAATGTATTACTCGCAGGCGGAATACCGGGTGGTCGTGTCCGTGATGAAAGACGGAACGTCCGGTGAATGGAAGGCCGTTGTCGAATCCGTGACCCAGCTGAAAACCGATTATGGTGCCGCTGGTTCGAATTGGGACGAGACCCAGCCAATGCTGTTCACCAACCAATACATTTCGGCATCGTCACTGCCATTGACGGGCCGCATGGGTGCGGAACGATGGTGGCAGATTGCGGCCGGCGGAGTTGGCGTGCTGGCATTGCTCGCCGTCGCTGCGGCCGACCAGTGGAGACGCAAGAAGCGGCTCAGCTGAACAACACAGGATTTGCGGATCGCGGGGGCATGTTGGGTTCCCGCCTCCCGCGATTGCAGAACACAGTAACCAACAATCAAGGAAAAGGAGATTCTCATGAAGATGAGGAAGCTTTTCGCAGGGCTGGCCGCCGCGGCAACGTTGCTGAGCGGCATGGCCATCGGCGTCGCCGCCGCACAGGCTGATGATGCTCCATTGCTGCAAGTTAACCACGCACAGGAAGACCATACGTACACGCCATACAAGTTTGCCACGTTCGAGAATCCTGGCGATGGCTCGGTCGAAGTGAAAACGGTTGACGCATGGAAGGGAGCTGTGACCACCGCTGCTGACGCGGCTGATGGAAGCCACAACGGCATCCCGACAGAGTACAAGGATAATCCAGCCGCCTATGTGGCGACGTTCACTGCGGATCAGCTCCGTGTCTTCGCCAAGACCTTGGCTGGAATTACTCCGCCGGCAGGACCTGATGGTACTGGCCTGACCGTAACTACGGAGCAGGCAAATACGAGCCAGGCGGTCAATGTGAACGGAGAAGGCTGGTATCTGGTGAAGGATACGTTCATCAAGGCTGGCGAAACGACTGTGACGTCGGGAACTCCGGCTGTGGTGGCCACCACCGTCAATGGACTGTCCAATCTGAGGATTGCGGCCGATACGACGACCGGTCAGGGCAACATCACGACTGAAGGCCAGTTCAACGCGAAGAACGCGAATCCGACCGACGAGCCGCTCAAGTTCGCCCGGATGAATGACGTGGATGTGAACGGTAAGAGCGTAAAGGTGGGCGACACCGTGGACTTCACTGTGGCCGCGGACGTTCCTCATGCTGCGGCTGGCTGGGATGCGTACCCCTTTACCATTACCGATACCGCGTCCAAAGGTTTGCGGATTGCGGAAACGAGTGACTTCAAGGTCCAGTTCGGAGATCATACTACTGTGAATCCCGATCTGTACACGATAACGCAGGAAGGCAATGCTCAATCCGGCACCACCACGACCATCTATTTTGCCGATGCCACAACGCTGGCCGGTAGGACGATCGTCGTGTCGTACCAAGGCACCGTCACCAAGGATGCGTTGGATGGCTTGAGCGGCAGTGTGGACAACAAGGCCACAATCACCACCAAGGATGGTACCAGCGGTGAAGGCAAGACTGTCCTTAAGACCTACGGTTTCCAGTTCACGAAGATTGGCAAGGAAGGGAATGAGGCCAAGCCTCTAGCCGGCGCCAAGTTCGTTGTCAAGAATGCGGAGGGCAAGTTCCTTAAGCAGGCTGAGGACGGTGCGTGGTCGTTTGTTTCCGATCAGAATGATGCCAAGACGTTCACTACTGAGAATGATGGTTTGGTGAAGGTCGCGGGTCTTGCGGCGGGAACCTACACGGTTGTGGAGACTCAGGCTCCGACCGGCTACGCCCAGAACTTCAGGGTCACTTTCAATGTGGAGATCACAGATGAAGGTCTCGTCACCTTCGAGCCGGATGCCCTTCGTCAGGTCCAACCGGTCGATAACACCACTGCGAATGCCACCGCTACCGTGCTGAACGTCAAGTCTGTCACTCAGCTGCCGCTGACCGGTGCCGCGGGAACCGTGTTGTTCACCGTCGTGGCGCTGCTGGTGGGTGGCGCTGGCGTGGCTGTGGCGGTCAAGAGTCGTCGCCGCACGTACTGAGCGCATGCGTTCGGTGTGAGTGAGTTGTGAATTGACTCACTCACAATAAAAGTCAATGCGGGCGGTTGTGGGTATTCCATAATCGCCCGCATTGATGTGTGACCGACCGGTTGAAGTGATATACGGTCAGCAATATTTGAAAAGCTGCTTGTGAGAAGTCGGATATACACTTGCTTCATCATGGGGTATAGCAAAGGGGGTAAAACGATGCGCGGTGGAGGATCATTCAGCATGGACGAGCTCCAAATGTTGCGGGATCTGCCGGCGGTGGCCAACGTATCGAAAGACCGCATCACGTACTCCAACGCTTTCAAACAGGTGTGTGTCATACGGTATCTTGCGGGGGAATCGCCGACCAAAATCTTCCGCGAGGCGGGATTGCCGCCGGAACTGATTGGGTATAAACGTATAGAACGAAGTGTGGCGCGTTGGAAGGCTGCCGTCCTCAAATCCGTGAGTGGTAGCAGTAACATGAGTAACGGCGAAATCATTACGGAGCTCGTCAACCTGTATGTTCATGCGGTGACGCGCAAGGAGAAACTCGACGACATCGCAGGAATCGCCAATCCCGATAAGGCGAACATTGGAAATGCTCCGCATCCGCTGGACGGGGCGAACGTGTCGGGGGGGGGGGGATATATCCGCTGACGTGCCCGTCCCGTCCGATGCGGCTGCCATCGCCGTGCCGCCTGCACCTCTCAGCGCGAGCAGCGGCCTTGACAGCGAGACGGCGCTTGTCATCATCAAACAACAGGCTCGGCGCATCGACGAGCTGGAACGCGAAAACGAATCGCTCCGTGGCAAGCTGAAAACCTTGGCAAGCTGACTCCACCCGTCGCAAAGCGTTTTTTGGAAAAGATGCGAATCTGCCACATATAGCGCATTTCGCGGTGCGAACAACGGCGGAGATTGTGCGGTTGGCGCGGTAGGGTGTGAACATTATGACTTTTGGGAATACGAAAACCGGAAAAACTGGTACAAGCACGTCCGAAGCGACGGAAACCGCGCATATCAAATCCATCGAAAGCCTCGACAAAGACAACGACATGGAACGCGGCCTGAAAAACCGCCACGTCCAGTTCATCGCCATCGGCGGCACCATCGGCACCGGCCTGTTCTTAGGCTCCGGCAAGTCGATCGCGCTGACCGGACCGAGCATCATTTTCGTATACATCGGCGTGGGCCTTATCATGTTCCTGCTGATGCGAGCCATCGGCGAAATGATGTACAGCGACCCAAGCCAGCACACCTTCATCAACTTCATCACGCGCTATCTCGGCCGCGGGTGGGGCAAGTTCGCCGGCTGGACGTACTGGATCGTGCTCATTCTGACCGGCATGACCGAAATCACAGCCGTCAGCACGTATTTCGTCACGTTCTTCGGTACGTTCGGCATAGACCTCAAATCATGGAAATGGCTTATCGAACTGTGCTTCCTCGTGGCGCTCACCTGTGTGAACCTCATAGCCGTGAGAGTGTTCGGCGAGGCGGAATTCTGGTTCTCCATGATCAAAATCACGCTGATTGTGGGTCTGATTGTCACCGCCGTGGTGATGCTGTTCCTCGGCTTCCACTACCCGGCCACGCATATCGAAGGCGTGGATGGCACGGTCTCCGGCGCCACCGTAAGCCTGAAAAACATCACCGACGGATTCCAACTCGCGCCGAACGGCTGGATGAACTTCCTGCTGAGTTTCCAAATGGTGTTCTTCGCATACCAGCTCATCGAATTCGTGGGTGTCACCGTGTCCGAAACCCAGAACCCGCGCAAAGTGCTGCCGAAAGCCGTCAACGAGCTGATCATGCGCATCCTCATCTTCTACGTGGGCGCGCTCGTGGCCATCATGGCCATCGTGCCGTGGCGCAACTTCCATCAGAACGCGGACGGCTCGTTCGGCTCCCCGTTCATCATGGTGTTCAAATACGCTGGCCTCGACTGGGCTGCCGCGCTCGTGTTCTTCGTGGTGATCACCGCAGCCGCGTCGGCACTCAATTCGCTGATCTACTCGGCGGGCCGCCACCTATACCAGCTTGCGCAGGACTCCGAATCGCCCGCTATGCAGCGCCTCGGTGAGGTGTCGGATCACAAGGTGCCGGCGAAGGCGATTATCGTGTCCGGCTGTATGATTCTGTTCTCCCCGCTGATCAACGCGATCCCGGGCATCTCCAGCGCGTTCGTGCTGTTCGCCTCCGCAGCCAGCGCCGTCGTGATCTTCATCTACGTGCTGACGATGCTTGCGCACCGCCGCTACCGTCAAAGCGCCGACTTCCTGCCGGACGGCTTCGTCATGCCGGCATGGCAGGTGTGCGACTGGATTGCGATTGCGTTCTACGTGTTCGTGTACGTCACGCTGTTCCTGTCCGCAGATACGCGCGGTTCCGCCATCGCCGGCCTGCTGTGGCTCGTCGTGTTCGGCGGCTACTGCCTGCTGCACGAGCGATTCCAGAACCGCGATTTGAAAGCGGCTCTAGGGAAGTAGACGTATTGCCTGTCGCTGCGGTATGCGTGGCATGCGCGTGTTGCGCTACGTGTCGCGCATTCGACGAAAGAGGGCCGGTGGAAACCTTGCGAAAATGTGCGTTTCCACCGACCCTCGTCGTGTAATCGCAATAAAACCGTGCGAAACGTTAGTGCACGAATCGTACGAAATCGGCGCGAATCAGCCGATGTAGTCGGCCTCGTTCGTCGGGCTGGACGGCACGGCGTGATTTTCCGTCACCTTGCCCAGGCCGGACAGGTACGCTTCACGGCCCGCCTCGATCGCGTTCTTGAAGGCGCGCGCCATCAGCGGAATGTTTCCGGCGGATGCGATCGCCGTGTATGCCATCACCGCATCCGCACCCATCTCCATGGCCTCCGCGGCCTGGCTCGGCCGGCCGATGCCCGCGTCGATGATCACCGGAACGTTGGAGTTCTTGATGATCACCTCAATGAAATCGCGTGCGCGCAGGCCCTTGTTCGAGCCGATCATCGCGCCGAGCGGCATCACGCAAGCCGCGCCCGCGTCCTCAAGACGCTTCGCCGCAATCGGGTCCGGGAACATATACGGCATGACCACGAAGCCCTCCTTGGCCAGCTTTTCCGTGGCCTTGATGGTCTCCTCGTTGTCCGGCAGCAGGTACTTCGCTTCGTGCTCGATCTCCACCTTCACGAAGTCCGTCTGGCACACCTCGCGCGCGAGACGTGCGATGCGCACCGCCTCATCCGCGTTGCGCGCGCCCGACGTGTTCGGCAGCATGGTGATGCCCTTCGGAATGTAGTCGAGCAGGTTGTTTTCGGTGGTGCGGCAGCGGCGCAGCGCCATGGTGACGATCTGCGTGCCCGCGTTCTCGATGGTCGCCTTGATGAGGTTCAGGTCGTAACGGCCGGAACCGAGGATGAAGCGGCTCGTGAACTTGTGCCCGCCGAGGATCAGCGGGTCGGCGTCGCCGGTGGCGATCTCGTCGTACGCGTGCGCGTCCGGCTCAGGCAGGATCGCCGTGTTCGTGGTGGTGCCGACCAGCTCGTCGAGCGTGGCGTTCGGTGCGGCCGCGACGTCGGCTGCCGCGGGGGGGGTGGGGTGTTTGGTGTTGCTGTTGTTGCGATTGCTGTGCTGCTGTTGTGTTGCCGTTGCGTCGCTGTTGTGTTGTGTGCAACGTGCGTTTGTAATCGCAATAAAAATTTCGATTACGGCAGTGGAGTAACGTAGCAGTGCGTCAGGCGTCTTCCTCGCCGAGGATCAGTCGCGTGATCATGTTCGCTTCGTGGCAGGCGACCACGCCCACGCGCGGCGCCATCAGGCCGGCACCCGGCACAGGGGCCGTCTCGCCATCGCCACAGAAGTAGAAGTTCTTCGAAACGCGACGCGTGCTCACCAGGTTGGAGCTGCGGAAGCCGGCCATGCCGGACGCGCTGACGAGCTTCTTGCCCGGCAGATTCTCCAGCACCGCGTTGACGAGCATCGTCTTGTTTTCCGGCACGTCGAACGCCTCGCAGATGATGTCCTCGTTTTCGAACAGCGTCGGCACGTTCTCGTCGGTCACCTTGACGGTGTCGATGGTGATGTCCGTGAACGGGTTGATTTGGCGCAGATTGCTGCGCAGCGCCTCCGTCTTGTACTGGCCGAGGTCCTTCAGGAAATACTGCTGGCGATTCAGGTTCGTCATATCCACGCGGTCGAAGTCGATCAAGTGCAGGTGGCCGACGCCGATGCGGGTCAGCGCCACCGCGATGGTGGAGCCGAGGCCGCCG
>OBVO01001121.1_pt1 | contig 12494 bp, 13 predicted proteins | sample 1495151 | NCBI WGS metagenome assembly OBVO01 (sample SAMEA2580019, study PRJEB22360) | human gut metagenome | reverse complement strand
GTCTGGATTTTCTTCAATGGCGCGCTCGACCTGCGACACGCGCATGCCCAGCGCGATGCCCAGCCGGTGATCCACCTCCGGGTTGACATAAACCGGCACCGCGCCGCACAGCACCAGCGCGTTGATTACGCTGCGGTGCACGTTGCGCGGCAGGATAATCTTGTCCCCGCGCTTGCAGGCAGCCAGCACCATGCTCTGCACGGCAGAGGTCGTGCCGCCCACCATCAAAAATGCGTGCGCAGCGCCGAAAGCCTCTGCCATCAGCTCTTCCGCATCGCGGATGACGGAGACCGGGTGGCAGAGGTTATCCAAAGGCTTCATGGAATTGACGTCAATACCCACGCACTGTTCGCCGAGAAAGGCGGTCAGCTCCGGGTTGCCGCGGCCGCGCTTATGCCCCGGCACATCAAAGGGCACCACGCGCGCTTGCCGAAAACGCACGAGCGCCTCGTAAATCGGCGCGCGGTGCTGATCGAGAGATGCCATGCCGCTGCTCGCCTCCTTAGAAAATGTTGCGCCCGCTGAAGATTTCGATCATTTCCCGGCGCAGGCTGTCGGTGATGTCCAGCCGCGTTTTGGGCGGCAGCTCATAGACATCGGTATTAAATAGATAGTCCTGTAAATCAATGTCCTTGATGAGCATCTTGGTGTGAAACAGATTCGCTTCATAAATATTAATATCCACCGCGTCATAGCGGCGCAGCGTTTGCGGGTCGATATAATCCTGAATGGAGGTAATCTTGTGGTCCATAAACAGCTTTTTGCCCGCCATATCGCGCGTAAAGCCGCGCACGCGGTAATCCATGGTAATAATATCCGAATCAAAGCTGCCAATCAGGTAATCCAGTGTGGAGAGCGGCGTGATCTCACCGCAGGTGGCCACGTCAATGTCCACGCGGAAGGTGGCCAGACACGTGTCCGGGTGGTATTCGGGATACGTGTGCACCGTGACATGGCTTTTGTCCAGGTGGGCCAGCACGGTTTCGCCGCCAACCGGCACCATGGAGCCTTCGGCGATCAAAAGCGTTACGCTGGCGCCCTGAGGATCATAATCCTGGCTGGAGATATTGAGCACTGTGGCACCAATCATATCCACCAGATGCGTCAGAATGCGCGTGAGCCGCTCAGAGTTATAACGGTCATCGATATAGGCGATGTAATCCTGCTGCTCACGAGGCGTTTTGGCATAGCACACGTCATAAATATTGAAGCTGAGCGATTTAGTCAAATTGTTAAAGCCGTAAAGCTTAAGTTTTTCCATATGCTATCCCGCCTTTCCTTTCCCTGCAAATAGACAAAAAACGCAAGTGACGGCAATCAAGCTGCGCCCATCACTTGCGTTTCACACCTTTTGATCGAAGCGAGGCGAAAAGAGGCGAAACCACCCCTTACGCGCACAAACTTCAGGCGGGAGTCCAGAGTCTATATAGCAAACATTTTACTTTTACCACTCTTATTGACCGTTTCACAAGTTTGATGTGCCGCTGTTCGCCGCAACGCACACTGGTTATAAAGGAACCAACTTATAAAATCTGCGCTCCTAACGCAATCAATAAGGCAACCGAATAGGCTGCCACTCGGCAATTGACCCGGCTGTCCGCACGCCTCATGTTCCTCGGGCAGACCCGCGGAATGGTCAGAAAACATTTGCATGGACCCTTGCGTAATTTGCAGTGCTCCCATACATAAAGTATTTTAGCACAGCCGAAGCGGGAAGTCAAACTTTTTGTCAGCAAAAAGGCCGGCGCTTTTCCCGGCATCAAAAGCCGGGGGAATCGCCGGTCCTTTCTCTGGACATTTGAACAAAAAAGATGCGTAAATATGCATTCAGGCGGGCGTTTCTCCGCCGGAAAGCGGCGCGTGTTGGGCGCCGAGCACGCTGGCCAGAAACTGCCGGGTGCGCTCCTGCTTCGGATGAGAGAAGATTTCCGCGGGCGTGCCGGACTCAAGGATAACGCCCTGGTCCATAAAGAGGATCTTATTGGCTGCGCTGCGGGCAAACTCCATTTCATGCGTGACGACGAGCATCGTCATTTTTTCCGCTGCCAGCTGCTGCATCGTGCTGAGCACCTCGGCTGTCAGTTCCGGGTCCAGGGCACTCGTCGGCTCGTCAAACAGCAGCAGGTCCGGGTGCATCATCAGGGCGCGGGCAATCGCCACGCGCTGCTGCTGTCCGCCGGAAAGCTGACGCGGGTAGGCATCCGCTTTTTCATTCATACCGACCTTTTCAAGGTATTTGGCACTGTCCGCGGCGGCTTCCTCCTTTGTGCGCTTGGCCACGACCAGCGGCGCTAGCTCCAGATTCTTTTTCACGGTCATATGGGGGAACAAATAAAAATGCTGGAATACCATGCCCATTTTTGCGGTGCAACGGGCGATCAGCTCTGCACGTGGGTAAACACCGTTTTGCACGAGCGGGTGGCCGTCGACCAGAATGGTACCGCCATTGACCTTTTCCAGATCGATCAGGCAGCGCAGCATGGTGCTCTTGCCTGCGCCGGAAGGTCCAATGATGGCAATCACGTCGCCACGCTCCACCGTGAAGCTGATATCTTTGAGAATCTGGTTGCCGTCAAAGGATTTTGTGATGTGTTGCACTTCCAGAATAGCCATGCTTTTTCTCCATTAAAACGCAAATTTCTTTTCGAGTTTTTTAAAGATGATGGACGGGATCGTGGTGAGCACCAGATAAAAGACGGCGCACACGACATAGGGCAGGAAGGTTGCCTCCGAATTGACGATGTTGGTGGCATTCTGCAGAAGCTCCTGGATGCCCAAAGCGAAGATTAGGGACGTGTCCTTGACCAGTGTGATTGTCTCATTGGCAAGGCTCGGCAGCGCTACGCGGAACATCTGCGGGAAAATAATGCGCCAAAGCGTCTGTCCTTTGGAAAAGCCCAGCACCTTTGCCGCTTCATATTGGCCTTTATCCACAGCCAAAAAGCCACCGCGGAAGATCTCCGCAAAATAGGCCGCGTAATTCAGCGTGAAGGCCAGAATGCAGGCGAACATGCGGTTCTGGATGACCAGATATTGCCCTACCCCCGGAATATAAAACAGCCCATAATAGAGGATCAGCATTTGTAAAAGCAGCGGTGTGCCGCGAAAGATGTAAATGTAAAATTCGAAAAAATATTTCAGGGGCTTGAATTTGCTTTTGACACACAGCGTGATGCCCATGCCCAGAATGATGGACAATGGGAAAGCAATGACGAACAATTCGATGGTAATGAGCGAACCTTTGAGCAGCTCGATCATCATACTTCCAAAATCCATGGCAGCTCTGATTTCCTCCCGGGTTTTTAGCTCTCTTTATAAATGGTGTCCGAACCGAACCATTGGGTTGCAATTTTGCCAGCTGTGCCGTCAGCAACGCACTGGTCAAATGCATCCTGGATGGCCTTTAACAGCGTATCGTTGCCTTTTTTCACGGCAATGCCATAAAACTCGTTGGACAGAGCCTTGTCCAGCGTATGGAACGGATACTGCGTTGGGTTCTTGCTCAGGTAATAGTCAGCGACCACAGAGTCCATCACGATCGCGTCAATGCGCTTGCTGGCCAGTTCGGTCAGACAAGCGACATTGTCTTTCAACTCCACAGTTTCCTTGGCTTTGATACCGCTGTCTTGAAAGGCCTGGACGGCGGTGGATTCCTTCTGCATGCCGACGGTCTTGCCCGCGAGGTCCTCCGGCGTCTTGATTGCGCTGTCCTTGGGAACCACGACTACCTGCTTATTTTCCATATAAGGTTTGGACATGTTCATTTTCTTTTTGCGCTCGTCGGTGATGGTCAGGCCATTCCAGATGATGTCGACCTTTCCGGTTTCCAGCTCTGCTTCCTTAGAGTCCCAGTTGATGGGCTGGATGGTCAACTTTTTGCCCATCTTGTCTTCAATGACTGCCTTGGCCAGATCAATGTCAAAACCGACAACATTGCCGTTATCCATGTATGCCATGGGCGCAAAGTTGGTGTCACAGCCGAGAATCAATTCATCTTTTATAGAACCTGTCTCAGCTGCACTGGCAGTGCTGGTTCCAGCAGTTTGGTTGTCGGTGCTTGTCCCACCGCCGCAGCCAGAAAATACGGTGACACCCAGTACCACAGCTGTGATCATTGCGAGCATTCTCTTTTTAACCATTTTTAATTCCTCCTAAAAAGATTCCCTAGAACGCGGCAGCCGGGTGCAACGCCCGGCTGCTTTTTCCAGCTTCTGCGTTCTTCTCTCTTCTAATGCTGCATTCTAATAGTACGATGTTCCATGGAAGCTGTCAACCAGATGACAAAATTTTTGTGTGCATAGAGTCGCCCGGCCGCATAGACTGGGAGGGCCGGACCCTATATCCCGGCGATGGGAGGAACTCCGGTGGAGACTTTACGATCGCAAATGCAGCCGGATGCACAGTCATCCGCGGGCCAGCTGGCCATGCTGGACAATACGCGGCGCTTACTGTTGCAGTCTGTTTCCGGCCTGTTGCTGCAATTACAGGCGGTCGATGCGCAGCGGCAACGCCTTTCTGGCGGCGAGACAGCCTGTACGGCGGATCCCGCTGCCCTGGCAACCGGCGCGGCGGTGTTGTTTTTACTTTCCAATCTCGGGTTTTGGCAGCAGATGCAACGCGTGGATACGCAGATCAATCAGGCAGGGAATGCGCAGGATTGTGTAGAGCCTGCAATGCTCAGCACCGAGGTGGCCTTTGCCCTGGTGCGGCTTTTGCGCCTGCTGCAGGCTGGCAGCACACCCGCAGGGGAAGCGTCCGCGGTCGGCGCGGCTGGACTGGTTTGAAGTTCGGATGTACAAATGAAAAAATGCCCGCCCTTTTCCAATCCGTGAAAAGGGCGGGCGTCCTTTGGCTTTCAATTGGTCGAATTGGTCAGCATGTTGAAATTGCGGCGCGGCCGCTGGCCTGGCATATAAAAATAAACAAACTTGATAGAAAAAATATCACATACGATAAAATTGTTGCACCTGTCATCATAAAGCGTCACAAAGCTGCGGCCCACGAAATAGAGGATTCCCTGTTTGCGCACGATGCGCTCTGTGCCGATCAGAAATTCCACGACTACGTAACTGCCGCGATTCTGCGCCAATATGCGCTGGATGGAGCCGATCATTTCTTCGGTGTCAAAATTCGGCTGCGGCGGCGTTTCAAAGTCCCGCATCCGGCTGGAACCGTCCACGAATTCCTGGTATCCCCGGTCCGTATAGACCGGATCGCCGCAGGATCTGTCATATCTGCTTTTCTGTTCGCTCATAAGCGCCTCCTACTTTCGGTTACTATCATAAGGCCCCGCCGGAAACAAAGCAGTGGCCGCCGGCGCGGATGACGAAACGACCGGCGATTGCGGTTCAAGGGGTGAAAATACCACAGCCTAAAATATGCACCAATATTTGCAAATATGTGCCGCAGAGCAGGGCCTGTGTGGAAAACAATGGATTTTCTGTACGGTGAAGGATTAAAAACAACGGGAGATTTTGTCAACTTTTTATACAAATCGTTGCCTTTTGCAAGATCAGATGATATTATATACTCAGATTTTAACTATACTTAATTTTTACTTGTATTGACAAAAATTGTGTGGAAAGCGAGAAGAGTTATGTATTTGGCACATCGCACGGAAGAGGGGCGGGAGCAGCCTCTTTTGGACCATTTGAATGGCACGGCGAAGCTTGCCAGTGCGTTTGCCGCCGCATTTGGGCAGGAAAAGCTGGCCGAAGTTTTGGGGATGGCGCACGACATTGGCAAGTATTCCGATGCATTCCAGCGATATTTACGTGCCAACGGCCAAGGTAGTCGTGTAGACCACGCGACTGCGGGCGCAAAGGTGCTGATGCGGCGGGGTATGCTGGCGGCGGCCTTTTGTGCGGCCGGGCACCATACCGGTCTGCCGGATGGCGGCGCCAGGGGCGATTTGCCGGACAGCGGCACGATGTGGGGCCGCCTGAAAAAAGAGATAGCGGATTTTCGTGCCTGGAAGCAGGAAGTCACGTTGCCGGACGGCGTGCAGGAACCAAAAGCACACAATGAATTTGAGCAGAGCTTTTTCACTCGTATGCTGTTTTCCTGCCTGGTAGACGCGGACTTTCTGAACACGGAAGCATTTATGACCGAACGTCCGGCCGTGCTGCGCGGCAACTATGACACCATGGAGACGCTCTTCCAACGTCTGAAATCGTACATTGCGCCGTGGCTTCGGCCCACGCAAAATGCCCTCAATGCGAAACGCAGTGAAATCCTGCGCACCTGCCTCGAAATGGGGAAGAAAAGCCAGGGGCTTTTTACGCTGACTGTCCCGACCGGCGGCGGAAAAACGGTTTCCTCGCTGGCGTTTGCCCTGCAGCATGCGGTTGAGAATGGGTTGGAGCGGGTCATCTACGTGATTCCCTATACGAGCATCGTCGAGCAGACAGCGGATACCTTCCGGAAAATCCTCGGTGCGGAAAATGTACTGGCGCATTACGCCAACGCGGACTTCAATCAAAAGACAGACGAGGACCCACAGGCCGAGCGCCAGCGCCTGGCGGCAGAAAACTGGGATATTCCGATCGTGGTCACGACAAATGTGCAGTTTTTCGAGTCGCTGTTCGCAAACAAAACCTCCCGCTGCCGCAAACTGCACAACATCGCCAAAAGCGTCGTCATTTTTGACGAGGCTCAGATGCTTCCGCTGCCGTATCTGCGTCCCTGTGTGCGCGCGATTGGCGAGCTGGTGCAGCGGTATCATCTGACGGCCGTGCTTTGCACAGCGACCCAGCCTGCGCTGGAACCCTATTTTGCAGAGATCGGTGTGCAAGCGCGGGAAATCTGTCCGGACACAGAGGCGCTCTATCGGTTTTTCCGGCGGACGACGCTTTCCTATATCGGCCCCTGCACGCAGCAGATGCTGGCACAAAAAATGGAAGCGCAATCGCAGGCTTTGGCCATTGTCGCTACGCGCAAGCAGGCCGCAGCGCTTTTTTCCATGCTTCCGGAGGAAGGGCGGTTCCATCTTTCCACGCTGATGGCGCCAGTGCATCGGACACGCATTCTGGAAACCATCCGCAGGCGCTTAAAAGAGGGAAAACCGTGTCGTGTGGCAGCGACCTCGTTGGTAGAAGCCGGCGTGGATGTGGACTTCCCACTGGTGTTCCGGGCGGAAGCGGGCCTGGATTCCATCATCCAGGCGGCGGGCCGCTGCAATCGAGAAGGAAAGCGCGCAGCCGCAGACAGTATGGTCTATATTTATCAGCCGGAGGACCCGCCACCGATACTCGTAAAGCAGCAGGTGGAACTGTTCCGCGAGACGCGTGAGCGCTTTGCGGACCTTGCCGCGCCGGAAGCGATCCATGCCTATTTTGACGCCGTGCATGCCCTGGGAGAGCAGGGAGGCCAGCTTGACAGCAAGCAGATTTTGCGTGCCTTTGACCGCGGACGCAATGGCAGCCAGCTGCCGTTTGCCCAGGTGGCGCAGGATTTTAAGCTGATCAAGACGGAAACGCGTTCTGTTTTGATTCCGTTGGAGGAAGAAGCCGCCAATCTTGCACAGGCCCTGCGCAGCGGCGCATACAGCCGGGGACTGTTCCGCCGTGCAGGCGCCTATACGGTCAGCATTTATCCGCAGCATTTCCAGGCGCTGGTGGCAGCAGGCGATGTGGAAGTCGTGGCCGATGGGTTCGGCGTGCTTGTGAATGATTCGCTTTACAGCGAGGATACCGGGCTTTCCCTCCAGGCCGATGAGGGCAAGGCGATTTTTATATAATCCGATAGCAAACCTTTCATTCTATCAATGCAAAAGAGATGAAAGCGTATGAAGGCATTTCACGTCAAAAAAGATCAATATTACTTTCAATTTGAAAGCGATGCGGATGAAATTCAAAAAATCATGAGAAGCCGCAGTCTCATGTAATTTTGAATAGAAAATATCCGCCGTTTTGCATGGCGGGTATATGTTTTGGAGAGGGGAGTGGACAACATGTCGATTCAGGTGGAAGTGTGGGGAGATTACGCCGCCTTCAACCGGCCTGAGCTGAAGGTGGAGCGTGTCAGCTATGACGTGATGACGCCGTCGGCTGCACGGGGCATCCTGGATTCTATCTATTGGCATCCGGGATTGAAATGGGTCATCGACCGGATCTATGTGTGTAACCCCATTCGCTTTACGAACATTCGGCGCAATGAGGTGAAATCCAAAATTTTGTCCTCGAATGTGCGCACGGTGATGATGGGCGGCAAGAAGGATTTGTACCTGTGTACCGCACAGGATATTCAGCAGCGCGCGGCCACGTTGCTGCGCGACGTGCGCTATGTAATTGAAGCCCATTTTGACATGACGGAGAAGGCGGCCCCCGGCGACAATCCCGGCAAATTCCAGGATATTATGAAGAGGCGGTTGGAGCGCGGACAGTTTTATTCCCAGCCATACCTTGGCTGCCGGGAATTCCCGGCCCATTTCCGCCGTTGGCCGGGCGGGGAAGTTTCAACGGCTTATCCCAATGAGACGCGCGACCTGGGCATTATGCTGTATGATCTCGATTACAGCGATCCCAAAGACATCCGGCCGACATTTTTCCGCGCAAAACTGGTGGATGGCATACTTGATGTGCGCGACTGTGAGGTGCTGCGATGATTTTACAGGCATTGGTCAAAGAATATGACGCATTGGCTGCCCGCGACGAGAAGCTCGCCCGCGACGGCTGGAGCAAGGCAGACGTTTCCGGCGCTCTGACAATCGATGCATCGGGGAATCTCGTCGGCTATATGCCTTTGCAAAAAGAAGTGGAGCGTGGCAAGAAAACAGTAGAAGTCCCCTGGAAGATGAATGTGCCCCAGCAGATTAAAAAGGCCAGCAACATTGCTTCTAACTTTTTGTGCGAGGGCATCAGTTATCTGCTGGGCATTGATGTCAGGGGCAATTCGGAGCGGACGGCCCGATGTTTCGCCGCCTGCAAGGATCTGCATCTGAAAATTTTAAAGGACGTCGATGCGCCGGCAGCCAGAGCAGTTTGCGCCTTTTTTGAAAATTGGGACCCGCAGGCTGCTTTGGATCACCCCGTTTTGCAGCCGCAGCTGAACATGCTCCTGAAAAAGACGCCAAACCTGGTGTTCCGGTTTGAAGGGCACTTTGTGCAGGATATCCCGGAGATCGCGCAGGCCTGGGACGATTACCGCCAGCGCACAAAGACAGGGGAGCAGGGTGTCTGCCTCGTGACCGGCAGGCACGCGGTGATCGCCCGCCTGCACCCGTCCATTAAGGGCGTGCGCGGCGCGCAGACGATGGGTGCTTCCCTGGTGTCTTTCAACGCACCGGCGTTTGAGTCCTATGGAAAAGAGCACGGCCAGGGCTTAAATGCCCCGGTTAGCGAAGAGGCGGCGTTTGCCTATGGCACAGCGCTCAACCAGCTCCTTGCAGATGGGGAGCACCGGATGCTGCTGGGCGACACCACGGTGGTGTATTGGGCGGAAAACGCAGAGCCGAGTTATCAGGATCTGTTTTCCATGGCGATGAATGCGGATGCTGGCCCGGATTTCACGGAAAACGATCTGGTGGCCGCCATGCAGGCGTTGGCGCACGGCAGGCCCTATGACCTCTCTGACGTTACGCTGCGTCCGGATACAGATTTTTATATCCTGGGTCTCTCACCAAATGCGGCGCGGCTGTCCGTCCGCTTTTTCTACCACAACACGTTTGGCGCGTTTATGCAGAATCTCGATCGCCATTATGACCGCCTGCAGATTGTCCGGCCCGCGTTTGATACGCGCACGTATCTATCTGTCGGCAGCCTGCTCTTTGAGACGGTCAACAAGAAGGCAAAGGAAAAGTCCGCTTCTCCTGTCCTGGCAGGCGCGCTGATGCGGGCAATCTTGAATGATACGCGCTATCCGGCCGCTTTGCTCGATGGCGTGTTGCTGCGTATCCGTGCCGATCATGACATCAACCGTGTACGCGCCGCCATCGTGAAAGCTGTGCTGCTAAAACAACATGAGGCCGGTCCATCCGCGCCGATCAAGGAGGTACTGACTGTGCAACTGAATGACCAGACCAATTATCAGCCCTATGTATTGGGCCGCATCTTCGCCTATTTGGAAGATATTCAAACCGCTGCCAATCCGAACTTGAATGCGACCGTCAAGGACCGCTATTTTAGTTCTGCCAGCGCGACGCCGGAATCTGTTTTCCCCATTCTCTGGCGCTTGAAGGAAAACCACATCAAGGTGCTCAAACGCGACAAGCCGGGCTTGGCGACGAATTTGGAACAGGGGCTGGGCAACCTGATGGGCCGCATTGACCAATCGCTGCCCAAACACTTGAATCTGGAGGACCAGGGTGTGTTTATCCTTGGTTATTACCATCAGCAGCAAGCCTTTTATGCGGGAAAGAAGACAGACAAACCGGAAGGGGAGGGTTAAGCCATGGCAGAAGTGATCAAGAACCGCTATGAATTTGTCATTTTGTTTGATGTTGAAAACGGGAATCCGAACGGGGACCCGGATGCGGGCAATATGCCTCGCATTGATCCGGAAACCGGCTATGGCCTGGTGACGGATGTCTGCTTAAAGCGCAAGATCCGCAATTATGTGGAAACCGTGAAAGAAGATGCAGACGGTTACCGTATTTACATCAAGGATCAGGTGCCGCTCAATCGCAGCGATGCCGAAGCCTACGAGGCCTACCATGTGGACGAGAAGACCATCAAGGAAGCCAAGAAAAAAGATCCGGATCTGGACCGGAAAATCCGCGATTTCATGTGCCAGCACTTCTTTGACATCCGTACTTTTGGTGCGGTGATGACGACGTTTGTGAAGGCCGCGCTCAACTGCGGTCAGGTCCGCGGGCCGGTTCAGCTGGGCTTTGCCCGCAGCGTAGAGCCGATCGTGCCACAGGAGATCACGATTACTCGCATTGCCATTACCACAGAGGCGGACGCGGAGAAAAAAGGCACCGAAATGGGCCGCAAATATATTGTGCCCTATGGCCTTTACCGCGCAGAGGGCTACGTGTCGGCCAATCTGGCGCGCAAGACGACGGGCTTTTCGGAGGATGACCTGCAGCTATTGTGGCAGGCGATTCTCAATATGTTTGAATACGATCACTCTGCGGCCCGCGGCAAGATGGAAACGCGCAAGCTGATTGTCTTTAAGCATGACTCAGAACTGGGCAATGCGCCTTCTTATAAGCTGTTTGACGCGGTAAAGGTCACGCGCAAAGATCCGGCGGACGGCACACCGGCCCGCAGGTACCAGGACTATACTGTGACGATTGACCGCGACAGCATCCCGGCTGGTGTGACCTGCATGGAATTGTGATGAGCCGGTTTGCAGAAGAGGACTACCTGCAAATTTCCGGTATCCAGCATTTCTGCTTCTGCCGGCGGCAGTGGGCACTGATTCATATCGAGCAGCTCTGGAATGACAACCTGCGCACCATCGAGGGGGAAATTTTGCATGAACAGGCGCACAAAGAAGATTTTGTGGAAAAGCGTAAAGACGTACTTGTCACGCGCGGGCTGCGTGTGTTTTCGCCGACGCTGGGAGTGAGCGGGGTCTGCGATGTAGTCGAGTTTTTCCAATCAGAGAACGGTGTGCCGCTGCATGGGCGAGATGGAACATGGCAGCCCGTCCCAGTGGAATATAAACGCGGCGTGTCCAAGCAAATCGATGCGGACCGCCTGCAACTTTGCTGTCAGGCGATGTGCCTCGAGGAGATGCTGGCTTGCGAGATCCCGCGGGGCGATCTGTTTTATGGGGAGACACGCCGCCGCGAAACCGTGCCGCTGACCCAGGAGCTGCGCAGCACTGTGCGCTCGATGCTGAGGGAAATGCACGGGTATTATAACCGGCGCTATACCCCAAAAGAAAAACCCGACAAAAACTGCAATGCCTGTTCGCTGAAAGAACTGTGCCTGCCAAAGCTGTATCGGGTGAAGTCAGTCAAAGCCTATCTGGAAACCAGCCTGCGCGAGGTAGATGCATCATGCGAAAATTGTTGAATACGCTGTTTGTTCTGTCGGAGGATACGTATTTGTCCCTGGATGGCGAAAATGTGGTAGTCAACCGTGGGGAAGAAAAGCTGCTGCGTTTGCCATTGCATACGCTGGAGCAGATTCTTTATTTTGGCTACAAGGGCGCCAGCCCGGCGCTAATGGGCGCATGCGTTGAGCGCGGTATCCGCCTTTCCTTTCTGACCCCGCATGGAAAATTTCTTGCGGCAGCAGATGGCGGGATACACGGCAGCGTCTTGGTACGCATCCAGCAGGTGCTGGTCAGCGCTGACCCTTTTATGTGCATACAGTATGCCCGCAATTTTGTTTATGGCAAGGTCTATAACGCGCGCTGGGTGTTGGAGCGCGCTGCGCGGGATCACGCCATGCGTCTGGACGTCGAGAAAGTCAAGAGGGCTTCAGCTCAGTTGGTAGCGCGGTTGCCGGAGATTCTGCACTGTACGGAGGGCGAGACGCTGCGCGGCCTGGAAGGCGCGGCAGGCGGGCCATAATTTGGCTGTTTTGGTGGCAAAAACC
>OBVO01001116.1_pt1 | contig 12544 bp, 9 predicted proteins | sample 1495151 | NCBI WGS metagenome assembly OBVO01 (sample SAMEA2580019, study PRJEB22360) | human gut metagenome | reverse complement strand
CGCGGCTGCGATTGCCGCCATCGATGTCGTCGCCCGTCCGCAGGCAACGCTCGACCTGCAGATCGCCCTGGACTCCCCCGTTACCGGCGAGGGCGTCGTGGGCTCCGTGCTGCGCGTGTGTGCTCACGAGTACGCCACCGTCAACGTTGCCTGCACGCAGACGCTCGACGACAGCTGGATCGCGCTCGACGACACCGGTCTGTTCCTGGACGAAGGCGCACGCGTCAACGTGCAGCACACCGTACTGGGTGCTGGCGCCAGCGCCACCGGCCTTGCCGGCGACCTGCTGGGCGACACCGCCAAGGTTACGATCGATACCGATTACCTGGGTGCCCGCCAGCAGGTACGCGACTTTAACTACGAGCTTCGCCACCGCGGCCGCAAGACCGAGTGCGAAATCGATGCCAACGGCGTGCTGACCGGCACGTCCAAGAAGGTCTACCGCGGCACCATCGACCTCGTGCACGGCTGCAAGGGTGCCGTCGGCACCGAGCGCGAGACGGTGCTGTTGGCCAACAAGGGCGTCGACAACAAGACCGTTCCCGTCATCCTCTGCGACGAGGACGACGTCGCCGGCAACCACGGCGCCACCATCGGCCACGTCCGCGACGAGCAGCTGTTCTACCTCGCCTGCCGCGGCCTTGACCAAAATGCCGCCGAGGACCTGTTCATCCGTGCCAAGCTGGAGGACGCCGCACTTTCCGCCGCCGACGAGCGCACCCGCGGCGCCGTCGTCCGCCTGGGCAACAACCTGATCGATAACTTTGAGGAGGAGCTCGCATGATCGACACCGAGCACGTTAAATGCGATACCTGTACTGCCCCCGAGCCCATGGAGTTCGACGCCAGCGATGAGGCCTCGCGCGGCTGGCCTACCGTCGACATCGAGACCAACCCCTACAAGGCGCAGTTCCCGCTGTTCCAGCAGCACCCCGAGATCGCCTTCCTCGATAGCGCCGCCACCGCGCAGCGCCCCGCCTGTGTGCTCGACGCCGAGCGTGACTTCTACCAGCGTATGAACGCCAACCCCCTGCGCGGCCTGTACTCGTTGTCCGTCGAGGCCACCGAGGCCATCGCGAAGGTGCGCCAGCAGATCGCCGACCTCATCGGCGCCTCCCAGGCCAACGAGATCGTCTTCACCCGCAACACGAGCGAGTCGCTCAACCTGGTCGCCAAGAGCTTTGCGCCCACGGTGCTCGAACCCGGCGACGAGGTCGTCATCACCATCATGGAGCACCACTCCAACCTGATCCCGTGGCAGCAGGTCTGCCGCGAGACCGGCGCCAAGCTCGTCTACCTCTACCCCACCAAGACCGGCCAGCTCACGACCGAGGAAGTGCTTGCCAAGGTTGGCCCCAAGACCAAGATTCTGGCCGTGGGTCAGATCTCTAATGTGCTGGGCGTCGAGAACCCGGTCAAGAATCTCGGCAAGCTCGTGCACAAGTACGGCGGCTATCTGGTCGTCGACGGCGCGCAGTCGCTGCCGCACATGCCGGTCGATGTGGCCGATCTGGGAGCCGACTTCTTTGCCTTTAGCGCGCACAAGGCCATGGGCCCCATGGGCATCGGCGTGCTGTGGGGCAAGATGGATCTGCTCAACGCCATGCCGCCCATGCTTACCGGTGGCGAGATGATCGATTCGGTCACCGAGCAGGACGCCGTCTGGGCGCCCGTCCCCGAAAAGTTCGAGGCCGGCACGCAGGACGCCGCCGGTATCTTCGCCACGGGCGCGGCGCTTGATTACCTGGTCAACACGGTGGGCTACGAAAACATCCAGGCCCGTGAGCAGGCACTCGTCCACTACCTGATGGGCGAGCTCATGCAGCTCGACTTTGTCCAGATCATCGGCTCCATCTATTGGGACAACCACCACGGGGTCGTGAGCTTTAACGTCAAGGGCATCCACCCTCACGACGTCGCGAGCATCATGGACATGGACGGCGTCTGCATCCGTGCTGGTCACCACTGCGCGCAGCCGCTGCTCACCTGGCTGGGCGTCGAGAACCTTGCCTGCTGCCGCGCCAGCGTGGCCTTCTACAACGACAAGGCCGATATCGATAAGTTCATCGCAGGCCTGCATCACGTTTGGAGCACGTTCAATGGGTAATCTGTACACCTCCACCACGTTTATGGAGCACAACTCCCACCCCGACTATAAGTACAAGATGGATGCCCCCACGCACGAGCACGACGGCATCAACCCCAGCTGCGGCGATGAGCTCACCCTGCAGCTGCGTGTCGAGAACGATGTAATCGAGGAGGCATCCTTTACCGGTCACGGCTGCGCCATCAGCCAGGCCAGCGCCGACATCATGGCCGACCTCATCACGGGCGAAACGGTCGAGGAGGCTCGTCGTCTGGCAGGGCTTTTCCTTGCCATGATTCGTGGCGAGGAGCTCTCCGAGGAAGACCTGGAAGACCTAGACGAGGCCGCCCAGCTCCAGGACATCTCACACATGCCCGCCCGCGTCAAATGCGCCGAACTCGCCTGGCGCACCCTCGACGGCATGCTCGAGGGTCAGGCTAACCAGTAACGGATGCCCCGAATCCAAGGTTTTTGATTGCCGAGCCGCCCGATACGGGCGGCTCGGCTTTTTCATAACGAGCGCACGCGCAGCCACGCTTCCGGCGCCCAATCTGTCATTTATCGCACGGCCAACCGCAAGCACAAGCGTTTTTCACAGTACCAAAGGCTTGCCACAGGGCCACGGGGCACGCCGAGCAAAGCGCCAGGCACCGTCCTACTAGGCTCCGGCTCGCCTCCTGCCTGCCGCAGACGGGTCCCATAGGGTGCGGCGTGCATTTTTGCGAGTATTCAGCACGCCAAGCTATGTGCATACAAATCACGAGCATAAATTAGCGCCTTCGGGCGCGTATATATTGTGTTTTAGAACAGGCATTGCGGTCTACGGGGACGTAAACACGTGCTTCGGGGCGTATCGGCAGACAAATAATTGTCTCGGGCCCGCATGTTGCACGATTATGGGAGTTCCGACAGCACCACGATGCTGAAAACTCCGCTTTTTGCACGGCGTGGACGGGGGTAGGCACGGGTAAAACCGGACTGAGCCGTTGTTTTATGCAGGACGGCAATCATTCTATGCATATATTGAAGTGTAGTTAACGTCCAAGCATTTAGAATGATGGTCCCAGTGGGCAGACAGCCCTATCCCAGGCTGTCATCAGTCCGCACCGCCGTTCGAGCACGGGCACGCACAATACGAGAAGCGGTACTTTTGCTTATCCCCGTATACCGCTCAATCTGGCGCACCGTAAAACCAGCATCGTGCAAGCCAAGAATAACGATATTGCGCTGCGCCGGCGGCGCCGCCTTAACCCCCCGGAGCGCAACCCCGCATCCCTTCGCCAACTCGTCGGCAAAGGCGCGCCGCTCCAACTCCATCTCTACCAAATCGCGCATCGCCGGATCGCCGCCGTCGGGCGTCGAAAACGAATAGGCAATAAAGGCCTTAGCCGAACCAAAAAGCTCAAGCACGCAAGAAGGATCGGAAAATCCCCTCGTAGCATCTGCCTCGTCACCGTCGTAAACGCGCAGATGCTCCGCAAAGCTGCTCCAGGGATAACGCTCAATTAGGTTGATGCCCGCATCCTGCGGATCGGCGTGAACGGAGCGAACAGCCTCCATCACCTGCCGGTCGGTATCGAGCGAACAGCGCTCAAAACGCTCCCGGAACAGGCAGCCCGATCGCCCGGTACGCTTATTGAACCGACGAGCATACGTCAACAGCAGGCGCTGCATGGCTGCACTCATGTTGTCCTCATAATCCAGAAGTACCAAATCCACATGGTCGCCCATGAGGCACCACGCCACAATCGTTACCTGGGCATCGCGGCAGCAGTCGCGCATCAGCTCCAAAAACTCCCACCGGTCCTCGTCGCTCTCAAAGATCAGCTGACTGCCCATACCGCGGGCACAGACATGGTAAAAACCGGTGATCGTTTTCCAAACACGCTGCATGGCGCTCCCTTCGCCGGGACCTGCTTACCGTCCAATACATCACGATTGAAACGTGCCATCAAAACATTCACGCAAAATGGCACCCGTCGACGGTAAAAGGCGGCAAACCGACGGCGAATGGCATCATAACCACAGGCTAGACACCGCAACAGGGGCAAGAACTAACCAATAACTTGACCAGAACTGACCCCCTAAAACGTATCGCATAACCGCAACCAAGCTTGTTAAATCGTTTCAATTGAAAGTTCCGCGCTTCTCGTTACGAAAACTGCGCCGTTCGCCGAATATTCCGTGCATTTCGCGGTATTATAGGGGCTGCATGTCATGTCCCTTTCGAAGGGTCGCCCGGCAATCACCAGCCACGACCTCCAGACGGGACGCCAACACGATAGAGAGGAGAGGCATGCAGTACTCACAGGAAGTGGAGAACATGTGCCCCGTTGCCAAGGGTGCATACCACGGCCCCGCACCCATCCCCGAGGAGGGCAAGTGGGTCCAGGCTAAGGAGATTTCCGACATCTCCGGTCTTACGCACGGTGTGGGTTGGTGCGCACCTCAGCAGGGCGCCTGCAAGCTCACGCTGAACGTCAAGGACGGCATCATCGAGGAGGCCCTCGTTGAGACCATCGGCTGCTCGGGCATGACCCACTCTGCTGCCATGGCTTCCGAGATCCTTCCCGGCAAGACCATCCTCGAGGCCCTCAACACCGACCTCGTCTGCGACGCCATCAACGTTGCTATGCGCGAGATCTTCCTGCAGATCGTTTACGGCCGCAGCCAGACCGCGTTCTCCGAGGGCGGCCTGCCCGTGGGCGCCTCCCTCGACGACCTCGGCAAGGGCCTTCGCTCTCAGGTCGGCACCATGTTCGGCACCAAGGCCAAGGGCGCTCGTTACCTCGAGCTCGCTCAGGGCTACGTCACCCGCATGGCTCTCAACGACAAGAACGAGATCATCGCGTTCGAGTTCCTGAACCTCGGCAAGTTCACCGACGCCGTCAAGGCCGGCAAGACCCCCGAGGAGGCCATCGCTGGCGCCATGGGCCACTATGGTCAGTGGGAGAACGCTGCCAAGTACATCGACCCGCGCACCGACGAGGAGACTCACTCCGTCGCCAGCGTGTTCCCGGTTCACGAGTAGAAAGGGAGGGAAATAACTATGACTGTTACGTTCGAAGGTTACGAGCGCCGCGCTGACAAGATCAACAAGTGCCTCGCCGACAACGGCATCGCCTCCCTCGAGGAAGCTCTGCAGATCTGCACCGACAAGGGCTTCAACCCGCGTGAGATCGTCAACAACACCCAGTCCATCGCCTTCCAGAACGCCGAGTGGGCCTACACCCTCGGCTGCGCTCTCGCTGTCAAGCGTGGCGCCAAGAACGCTTCTGAGGCTGCCGCCATCATCGGCGAGGGCATCCAGGCCTTCACCGTTCCCGGCTCCGTCGCCGAGGACCGCAAGGTCGGTCTGGGCCACGGCAACCTGGGCGCTATGCTGCTCTCCGACGACACCGAGTGCTTCGCCTTCCTGGCCGGCCACGAGTCCTTCGCTGCCGCTGAGGGCGCTATCGGCCTGGCTCTGAACGCCAACAAGGCTCGTAAGAAGCCGCTGCGCGTTATCCTCAACGGTCTGGGCAAGGACGCCGCCCAGATCATCGCCCGCATCAACGGCTTCACCTACGTGAAGACCCAGTTCGACTACTACACGGGCGAGCTCAAGGTCGTCAAGACCATCCCCTACTCCGATGGTCCCCGTGCTGCCGTTAACTGCTACGGCTCCGACGACGTCCGCGAGGGCGTTGCCATCATGTGGCACGAGAACGTCGACATCTCGATCACCGGCAACTCCACCAACCCCACGCGCTTCCAGCACCCCGTCGCTGGCACCTACAAGAAGGAGCGCATCGAGGCTGGCAAGAAGTACTTCTCCGTCGCCTCTGGTGGCGGCACTGGCCGTACCCTGCACCCGGACAACATGGGCGCCGGCCCTGCCTCTTACGGCATGACCGACACCATGGGCCGCATGCACTCCGACGCCCAGTTCGCCGGTTCTTCCTCCGTGCCTGCGCACGTCGACATGATGGGTCTCATCGGCATGGGCAACAACCCCATGGTCGGTGCCACCGTCGCCTGCGCTGTCGCCGTCGAGGAGGCCCTCAAGGCCTAATCGCGCCCGCGCGATGCTCATATAGTTGAGCTTCGGAGCCGCTATCCACCCGGGTAGCGGCTCTTTTTTATTCCAAAACAGCCAATCGCTTTGGATTGCTCCACGAAAACGGCCCATCTACTACGTTTAACCCGCGCAGCTCGACTATAGCCGGGTTTTTGAAAATCAATAAGCCGTCTACCTGCGGTTTTAATTTTGTGATCCTCGGTATGGTTGGGGATGACCGCTCAAACGTAGTAGATAGGCCCATTTCGTGGCGAGCGGATCGACCCGAGGCGCAGGACAGCTCGTAAAGCCCCGTCTCAAATTGACTACTCCAAAATAGATGTCCGATATATCAGTTGCAGCGAAATATGAGATGCCCGGAGACGAAGCCAGCGAATGCGCATGACGTCCACCTGCCATATTCGCCCTTTACCGAATAGCGCGGCCTTTGCATCGTATTAGTCGATCACCCATGCGAAAATGCGCCGGACGAGAAAGGAATCCCATGGAATCGACTGATGTACTGGTAATAGGATCTGGCATTTCGGGCCTTTGTGCCGCCATAGAAGCGGCACGCACGGGCGCGACCGTTGCAGTCGCAAGCGCCGGCAAAACTATGAGCGGATCGAGCTTCTTCCCGGGCACCTGGGGCCTTGGCCTTATTGGCCCCATCGACGAAGACGACGAACAGGACCTCATCGACACCGTCCAGACCGTAGGCGGCGGCGTCGCCGACCCTACGCTCGTCCAGACGTTCGTCCACGGTATTCCCCAGGCCATCCAATGGCTCGAGCAGGATCTGGGTGTTGAGCTCCAACGCCCGCAAAGCGCCGAGAGCGCCCTGCAAAAACAATTTATCCCCTGCTTTGACCATAAGACACGCAATTGGCGCGGCCTCACCCGCAAGCCCCTTGAGGACGCGTGTACGGCCCAGATCAAGTCTCTCGGCATTCGCCTGTTCCCCCGCCACGAGCTTATCGACCTTGTTGAGGACACGACCGGAAAGATTATCGGCACCGTACTCTACGACCGCACAAACAAGCATCTCGTACCTATGGCAGCCAAGGCCACCATCATCGCAGCCGGTGGCACGGGTGGCCTGTTCGAGCGAAGCCTCACTTCCGCCGACGTGCTCAGCTCCTCGCAGGCCATCGCGCTGGCACACGGCGCAACGCTCACTAATATAGAGTTCATGCAGATGATGCCGGGCTTCATCGAGCCCAAGCGCAACCTTGTCTTTAACGAGAAGACCTGGCGCTACGTACATGTAGACCAGCCGGTCGATATCGCCGACGACAAGCTGGACGATCTACTTGAGCAACGCTCCGGATATGGTCCCTTCACCTCGCGCTTGGCCTCCCGCGCCATCGATCTTGCCATCGATCAAACGGGTGCTGAAGGTCTGGCGCTCCACTACGACTTCCCCCGCGAGGACGTCCCCGAGTTTGTGCAGACCTTTGCCACCTGGCTACAAGACGAGCACGGCATCGCGCCGACCGACGAGATGCGTGTGGCGATGTATGCCCACGCCGCCAATGGCGGCATCAAAATCGACAAGACCGCGTACACGGGCGTTGAGGGCCTCTATGCTTGCGGCGAGGCGACAGGCGGCATGCACGGGGCCGATCGCATTGGTGGCCTGTCAAGCGCCAACGGCATCGTGTTTGGGCGCATCGCGGGCGCCTCGGCAGCCCAAGCAGCACAGAATGCACCTGAGGTGGCCCCAAAGGCGGATGTCGCCCTCCCCCAGCATGGCATTGCCACAACAGACGCCGAGCGCCTGACCCGCGGCCTTAAGCACACGATGAGTACCTACTGCATGATCAACCGCACCGAAGGGGGCCTATCCAAGGCACTACACGAGCTTGAGGGCTTGAAGACGGAGGCAACGACCTTGAGCACACAGAAAGCTCAGGACAGCGAAATCGCAGCCCTCGCCCGCCTGCAATCGCAGATTCAACTAGCACAGGAAATGGTCAAAGCCATGCGCAAACGGACCGAAAGCCTCGGATCGCACTATCGAGCGGACTGATTCGATTCCCACCTTGAGCTTGATCACAATTACTCAACATGTATCGAGCCCCGTAAGCATGATTCCCCTAAGGAGAACACGCTTACGGGGCTTTAGCCGTGTTTTCCCTAAGGGAATCACAATGGAGATTTCTCAGCTCCGCGCCCTTTCGGGTTCGACCCCATGCGAGGTCAACAAAAAAGACGGCCAACTTTCGCTGACCGTCTTAACATGCTTTGGTGGGCCGTCAGGGGGTCAGCCTGCTGCGCAGGCGGCCGCTGCGGCGCTTCGCGCCTTGCGCGCTGCGCTGGTAAATGCTCACGCATTTCCTCAGCTCCGCGCCCTTTCGGGTTCGACCCCATGCGAGGTCAACAAAAAAGCGACCAGCCTAAGCCAGTCGCTTTAACCTTCTCTGGTGGGCCGTCAGGGGGTCGAACCCTGGACCTTGGGATTAAGAGTCCCCTGCTCTACCAACTGAGCTAACGACCCAAAGCTAAAGTCCGTAGTGGCGGACTTTAGAGGAGATATCGTGTGGTGGGCCGTCAGGGGGTCGAACCCTGGACCTTGGGATTAAGAGTCCCCTGCTCTACCAACTGAGCTAACGACCCGATATCAACACGAAGCAAGAACTGGGGTGGGTAAAGGGACTCGAACCCTCGACCTACGGGACCACAACCCGTCGCTCTAGCCAACTGAGCTACACCCACCGTGTCCTGTGCGCTTCGCGCTCGACTATTATTGCAAGGAACGCCACGCGACGCAAGCCCCAATTTTCAAGAATTTTGAAAAGAGTTTTTCGGATCCATTTCGAGCAAATCCCACCGGTTCCATAGGAGTAAACTTGCCCCACCCCGGTGTTCGAAAGGACAAGTATGAAAGAACTCTCCAATCGCACGGCAACGTTTACCGATTCGGTCATCCGCCGCATGACGCGCATCTCCAATAAGTACGGCGCCGTCAACCTCTCGCAGGGCTTTCCCGACTTTGATCCCCCAGCGCAGCTGCTCGAGAGCCTGGGCACCATCGCTACCGATCCCAAACCGCTCTACCACCAGTACTCCATCACCTGGGGCTCCCAGGCCATGCGCGAGGCGCTTGCCGCCAAACAGGAGCACTTTATGGGCATGCCGATCGACCCCAACCAGAACATCGTGGTCACTTGCGGCTCCACCGAGGCCATGATGGCTGCCATGATGACGGTCACCAACCCCGGCGACAAGGTCGTCATCTTCTCGCCCTTCTACGAGAACTACGGCGCCGACACAATCCTTTCGGGTGCCGAGCCCATCTACGTGCCGCTCAACCCGCCCACATTCGACTTTGACCGCGAGACACTCGAGGCGGCCTTCCGCGACAACGACCCCAAGGCCATCGTCCTGTGCAACCCTTCCAATCCCTGCGGCAAGGTCTTTACGCGCGAAGAGCTCACCTTTATCGCCGATCTCTGCAAAAAGTACGACGCCTACTGCATCACCGACGAGGTGTACGAGCACATCGTCTACGCGCCCCACGAGCACGTCTATATGGCCACGCTGCCCGGCATGTTCGAGCGCACCATCAGCTGCAGTTCGCTGTCCAAGACGTACTCCATCACCGGCTGGCGTCTGGGCTACACCATCGCCCCGGCCCAGATTACCGAGCGCATCAAGAAGGTCCACGACTTCCTCACTGTGGGTGCCGCCGCTCCCCTGCAGGAAGCCGTCGTCACCGCCCTCAACTTCGACGACAGCTATTACCAGGAGGTCCTCGATCTCTACACAGCCAAGCGCAATCTGTTCTGTCAGGGGCTCGATAGCATTGGTCTTGAGCATAACGTGCCGCAGGGCGCCTACTACGTCATGATGGACATCTCTGAGTTTGGCTATGACAGCGACCTCGACTTCTGCGAGGACCTCGCGTCTAAGGTGGGCGTGGGCGCCGTGCCCGGCTCGAGCTTCTTCCGTGAGCCCGTCAACCATCTGATTCGGCTCCACTTTGCCAAGCGAGACGAGACGATTAACGCGGCGCTGGAGAACCTCAAGTCGCTACGCGATAAAATCAAGCCGCGCGGGTAAGGACGGCTCGGAAACGAAAGCACCCAAAGAAGCCCCGCACCGCACGCGCGTTGTGGGGCTTCTTTTTATAGCGCTTTCTTAATTTATTTAAAGCGCTATACTTTAGTCACCGAACAACTCGTCCCAGGGGGAGGAATACTATGGCAGAGCAGCAGCTTATCGGAGCGCTCGAGGCCGGCGGCACCAAGATGGTCTGTGCCACAGGCTATGCAGACGGTACGGTTCTGGAGCGTGAGCAGATCGCAACCACGACCCCGCAGGAGACCGTTGAGGCCGTCAACGCATGGTTTGCAAACAAGGGCATCGCCGCGCTGGGCATCGGCGCCTTTGGCCCCACTGCAGTCAACCCTGCCTCGCCCCAATACGGCAAGATCTTGGAGACGCCCAAGACGGCATGGCGCTACTTTGACCTGCTGGGCACCATCCAAAACGAGCTCAATATTCCCTGTGGCTACGACACCGACGTCAACGTCGCCTGCCTGGGCGAGGTCAGCTTTGGTTGCGCGCAGGACCTTACCGACGTGGTGTATCTGACCATCGGCACCGGTGTGGGCGCCGGCGTGCTCTCGGGCGGCCAGCTCGTTCACGGCATGATGCATCCCGAGGCCGGCCATATCCTGGTTACGCGCGATCCGCGCGACACCATCGGCGAGCACAGCGGCTGTCCTTTCCACGACAACTGCCTTGAGGGCCTCATCGCAGGCCCCGGCATTAAAAAGCGCTGGGATGGCAAAAGCGCCGGAGACATGGCCGATGACCCGGAGGCCATGGACCTGCTCGCAGGCTACCTGGCACAGGCACTCATGACCTACACGCTGTGCTATGCGCCGCAAAAGATCATCATCGGCGGCGGCGTGGCCGACCACACCCCCATCGTGCCGCTCGCCCGCAAAAAGTGCGCCGAGATGCTCAACGGCTATATCGTCACGCCCGAGGTCAACGACATCGATACCTACATTGTCAACAACAGCCTCGAGGGTAAGCAGGGCATCATGGGCTGTCTGGCCCTTGGCGCACAGGCGCTCCAGTAAAGGGTGCACCAACGACACACGGTGTTGCCGGGCTCGTATAACGCGCAGACAACGCTATCGCGCCCTGCAGGGCCCCCAAACGCACAAGGCCGCCTAGGACCAAGAAAAACGTCCTAGGCGGCCTTTTTGGTGCATACAAGCGATCGAAGGAGATATCGGAGCACGACGCCGGTAGCCGCTCCGCAGCAGTCAATCATCACGTCGGTAATCATACCGGCGCGCCCCGGCACAAATAACTGAATCGTCTCGTCGATTGAGGGGACCAGCAACAGAAAAACCACCGTGGGAAGCAGTCTGTCAAAAGTGCGTCGACCCTCGATATCAAAGGCATGTGTCACCAAAACACCGAGCACCATATACTCGGTAAAGTGTGCGCACTTGCGGACGACAAAGTTGGTCACCCATTCATACGGCAGGCTCAAGCTATGCAAAAACCCGCGGACGTCCTCCATGATCGCCAAGCTCAGTGAGCCGGACCCCGTGCCGGGAACCAGTGAATTGCCCCAGATCAGCAACACCATGGCGCAGGCCGCAACCGCCCACTTACGATCGATCTTAATCATGCAGAACTAGGCCTCGGCACGAAGCGGCGTAAAACTGGCGGTACCACCCTCGATAACACTCAAATAGGCACGGCCCGTACGCTTGGCGGTAGAGGACTGCAGGCGCTCGATCTCTTCCTCAAGGATCTGATTGACGCGCTCGTGGCGACGGTTTTCCATAACGCCGGCGGCGATAGCCTCGGCGCGCTCGATACCCTCGCGCGAGATACGCGCGGTATCCTCGGGAAACACGGAGCTGTGGCGGCCAACATAGACGGGAGCAACAGACACAGGTGAGGCCGCAGGAGTGGGCATCGGCGCGGGAGCGGGCTCGGCGACCTCGGCCATGATCGCCATAGCGGCGGCCCACATGTCCTCGTGGCCCGAATAATCGGCCATGGGGATATCTTCCTCGAGGGAGGCATCGGGGAGACTGTCGGTATCCACGCGATTCTGGGCATCGATAGAGGCAGTGATGGCGGCGGGCTCGTCCAAATCGGCGAGATCCACACCCTTGGCATCGGAAATGATGGGCATGCTGGCGAGCTTGGCGTTGTACGGCACCGCCTCCGCGGCCTGCATTTGGGCCGAAGCGCCCCAAAGCGAGCTTTCGGCAGCACGACGAGCGGCGATGGTCTCCTCGTCGACAACCAGGGGCTCATCGGCAAAGGGGTCGGCGACAGGAGCCGGCTGAGCTGCGCCCTGCTGGCCGGTCGAAGCGGCCGCCCCGGCAGAGGCGTACGCAGCCGAAGAAGCACCGTTATAGGCGGCATTGTTGGCAG
>OBVO01001109.1_pt1 | contig 12618 bp, 10 predicted proteins | sample 1495151 | NCBI WGS metagenome assembly OBVO01 (sample SAMEA2580019, study PRJEB22360) | human gut metagenome | reverse complement strand
TTTAGTGATGATCGCTCCGACACGGATACCGCATTCGCTGTAACGCTTCGACATGGAATCGAAAAGAATGGTGTTTTGTTCGATTCCTTTCAGATTCATTACTGAAAAATGTTTTAAGCCATCATAACAATATCGTCTGTAGACTTCGTCAGAATATAGGTATAATTCGTGTTTTTTTACAATCTTCGCCAGCTCTTCCAGCTCTTTGGGGGAATATAGATAACCTGTCGGATTATTGGGGTTGACAATTACAATTCCTTTGGTTTTGGGTGTAATTTGTTTTTCAAATTCACTCATCGGTGGAAGGGCGAAATTGTCTTCGATTTTTGCTGTTACCGTTTTAATTTTGGCTCCGACCATTAAGGCGAAAGCCGTATAATTGGCGTAAAACGGCTCCGGTATAATAATTTCATCTCCCTCGTTCAAGGTGCTCATGAAAGCAAACAGAATGGCTTCCGAGCCACCGGTAGTAATCAGTATGTCTTCTTCGGTCAGGGAGATCCCTAATTTCTGATAATATCCGGCTAATTTGGTACGAAGCGTATGATTTCCGGCGGAAGCCGTATATTCGATTACAGGAAGTTTCATTTGCCGGACTGCTTTCAAAGCTACTTCAGGAGTAGCGATATCCGGCTGTCCGATATTCAGGTGATAGACCTTTATTCCTCTTTCTTTGGCACGGTCTGCATAAGGGACCAGCTTACGGATCGGAGAAGCCGGGATTTTTTTTCCTTTTTCTGAGATTTGTAACATATTGTATTTCTTTGAAGGTTCCTCTTTTTAAATGCCCCTCAAGATACAATATTTTTTACATTCCTGCAATCGTTTTCAGTTTTTCAATATTCAATAATTTTATTTTACGTCCTTTGACTTCGATCAATCCGTCGTTTTTGTAGTCGGAAAGTAAACGAATAACGGTTTCTGTCGCTGTCCCGACAAAATTGCTAAGGTCTTCACGGGTGATATTCAGTTTTAAACTTCCGTCTTGTTCGATACCGAAATCATCTGCAATGAGGAGTAAGATCTCGGCCAGGCGTTCTTTTACAGATTTTTGTGCAATATCCCGGATGTAACGATTCGAGTCGCCCAATTCTTTACAGGCTATTTGCATCATATCGTAGGCAAAACCTGAATTATTCCGGATTAAGTTTAACAAAACCGAATCGGGTATATAACATAGAATTGCCTCTGAATGTGTTTCTATAGAGGTGCAAGCAGGTTCGTGCCGGATGACTGAACGGAAGCCGAAGAGGTCTCCTTCCTGATCGAATTTGATAATTTGCTCTTTCCCTTCATGCCCTGTTTGATATATTTTGATGATTCCGCTGTATATGAAATAACAACCTTTGATTCTTGTGCCTTCCGCGTAAATCAGTTCACCTTTCTTGTAATATTTGACCGAATCCGGACGAAGCAGGCCTTTTAATTCTTCGTCCGAAAGATTGGTAAAGGTCTGTTTTAGTTTTTTGTAACAAGACCCTAAGTCCGGCAAAACTATATTTGAATGTTTGTTTAATTCGTTTTTCATTCTCTGGTATCCTTTTCTATGAGCATTTCCTGAATGCACCGGGTTATGCTTTTTTCATCGAATCCGCATTCTTCATATAATTGTTGTTGAGTTCCGTGCTCGATAAACTTATCCGGAATTCCTAATCTTTTTATAGTAGCATGATATTGGTGGTCGGCCATAAATTCGGCGACAGCACTTCCTAATCCACCTTGAATCGTTCCGTCTTCCAAGGTGATTATTTTAGAAAATTTTTGAAAAACGGTATGTAATAATTCTTCGTCTATAGGTTTTAAAAAACGCATATCATAAAGGGCGACGAGCGATTCTTCGAAGTGAGATACAGCTTTCTTCGCTACATTTCCGATACTTCCGATAGATAAAATCGCTATTTTTTCTCCCTCGATCAAACATCTGCCTTTACCGATTTCCAGTTCCTGAAAAGGAGTATGCCAATCGGCAAGAAAACCGTTTCCGCGTGGATAGCGGATGGAAAAAGGTCCCTGGTCAGGTAATTGGGCGGTGTACATCATATTTCTCAGTTCCGCTTCGTCCAGGGGAGCTGCGATGATCATATTCGGAATGCATCTGAAATAGGCTAAATCAAAAGCTCCATGATGGGTGGCTCCGTCGGCTCCGACAAAACCGGCCCGGTCGAGGCAAAATACAACATTCAGATTTTGTAGGGCGACATCATGAATCACCTGATCGTAGGCTCTCTGCATAAATGAAGAATAGATATTGCAGAAAGGAACAAATCCTTTTGCCGCCAGGCCGGCAGAAAAAGTGACGGCGTGTTGCTCGGCAATCCCGACATCGAAACAACGATCCGGCATTTCATGCATCATGATATTTAATGAACAGCCGGTAGGCATAGCAGGGGTGATTCCGATGATCTTGGAATTGCTCTTCGCCAGCTCTGTGACTGTGTTTCCAAAAACATCCTGAAATTTGGCCGGAATGTTAGGATTATTCTCTTTAATTCGCTCTCCGGTCACTTTATTGAACTTGCCGGGGGCATGCCAGATTGTTTGATTGATTTCGGCTTCTTTAAATCCTTTTCCTTTGACCGTAATGCAATGCAAAACTTTAGGACCCGGTATATTTTTCAGGTCCCGTAATATTTTGATCAGATGATGGATATCGTGGCCGTCGACAGGACCGAAATAACGTAATCCCATAGCTTCGAAAAGATTACTTTTTTTCAGAAGCATCGATTTTATGCTATTGTCGATATTCTGGATAAAATTCCTCATGCCTGGACTGATCCGGTTTAGTTTACCTAAAACGTTCCATACATCCCCCTTGATTTTATTATAGGTCTTAGAAGTACTGATGTCCAACAGATATTCGTTCAAGCCTCCTACGTTGGGATCGATCGCCATATTATTGTCGTTCAGGATGACTAATAGGTTGGAATCGTATACCCCGGCATTGTTGAGGGCTTCGAAAGCCATTCCGCCTGTCATCGAACCGTCGCCGATTACGGCCACGCTTTGCCGCCCGGTTTCTCCGTTGATTTTTGCTGCAATAGCCATGCCTAAAGCTGCCGAAATCGAAGTAGAAGAATGACCTGTACCGAACGAATCGTATTCACTTTCCGATATCTTCGGGAAACCGCTGATTCCTCCGTAGATACGTTTGGTTTTGAATTGTTCTTTGCGGCCGGTGAGTATTTTATGGGCATAAGATTGATGTCCGACGTCCCAAACAAGATTGTCGTAAGGGGTGTCGAGGATATAATGAAGCGCAACAGTCAATTCTACGACTCCCAGACTTGATCCGAGATGTCCCGGATTTTCGGCACAATCATCGATGATTTTCTGCCGGATTTCCTGACATAACTGAATCAATGAATCTTCAGATACTTTTTTTAAATCTTCAGGTGTATTTATAGAATCAAGGATACTCATGTATGCATCATTTGCTAATAAATAATGGGCTAATAACAAACATCAACCTATTAGTTCATATTATATTAGCAGATTAATAGACGATCGTACCGATCTGTTGGCCTTCCATTAATTTTTTAAGGTTTCCTTCAACATCCATATTGAAAACAACGATAGGAAGGTGGTTTTCTTTGCACATGGTCGTTGCGGTGAGATCCATGACTTTTAACCCTTTATTATAAATTTCGTCATACGTGATTTTCTCGAATTTGGTGGCTGTCGGATCTTTTTCCGGATCGGCGGTATAAATACCGTCTACCCGTGTCCCTTTCAACATGGCATCGGCTTCTATTTCTATGGCACGCAAACTACTGCCTGTATCGGTTGTGAAATAGGGATTACCCGTTCCGGCACTGAAAATGGTGACATAGCCGTTTTCAAGGTATTCTATCGCTTTGGCTTTGGAGTAGAATTCTCCGATGGGCTCCATGCGTATAGCTGTCAGTACTTTGTTCCGGCAATTCTCGTTGTCGAGTGCCGAACTGAGTGCCAGACTATTGATTACGGTGGCCAACATACCCATACTATCTCCTTTAACCCGGTCGAATCCTTTATTGGTACCGCTCAGTCCCCGGAAAATATTTCCTCCGCCGATTACTATTCCTATCTGGATGCCCATTTCGGCGATTTCTTTTATTTGTCGGGCGTAGCTTTCGACACGGGTCACGTCTATCCCGTATTTTTGAGCGCCCATTAACGACTCTCCGCTGAGTTTAAGAAGTATCCTGTTAAATTTCATCATGTTAGGTTTAAAGTTGAATGACAGATTTCATTTTTATCGTTTATTCTATCAAAAAGATTTTCTATATTGTGAAAAATTACAACAAAACTAGTTATTTTTATCCGATTATAGAGCAAAGCCTGTATAAAAAATAGATCGTAGTTTTTATTGTTAATTTTTTATCATTGATGAAGATGAACGAACAGAATCGTAATTTGTTGATATTATTATCAATATGTGTATTAACCATTTTCCCTCTTTTAGGTTTAACGGATTATAATACGAAAGGTGAGCCTCGGGAAGCTATTGTGGCTTATTCTATGTTGGAACACGGGAATTGGATTTTGCCCCGGAATTATGGTGGTGAGATTGCTTTTAAACCTCCTTTTTTGCATTGGAGTGTGGCTGCTGTTTCCACGTTGTGCGGTGAAGTGTCCGAATACTCCTCCCGGGTTCCGTCTGCTTTGGCCCTGATCATTATGGCTGGCGCCAATTTATTGGTTTTATGCCAGACGTAAAGGGGCAACTGTCGGGTTATTGACCGCCTTTGTCATGTTGACCTGTTTCGAGGTACACCGTGCCGGTTTCACCTGCCGGGTAGATATGGTATTGACCGCTTTTATTGTGTTGGCTATTATCCGTTTTTATTCGTGGTATGAAAAAGATTTGAGAGGGATCCCCTGGCTGGCTATTCTGTTTATGGGATGTGCTACCTTGACTAAAGGACCGGTGGGGATTATTTTACCTTGTTTGGTAGCCGGCGTATTTCTTTGGATAAGAAAAGGACATTTCTGGAAATTGGTTTTGCGTTTTATCGGGATAGCCCTATTGGCTTGTGTTTTACCTGCCATTTGGTATGTTTTGGCTTACAACGAAGGAAAGCAGGAATTTTTAGATTTGATGATGGAAGAAAATTTCGGGCGGTTTTTAGGTAAGATGTCTTATGCTTCCCATGAAAATCCTTTTTATTATAATATTTATATGCTTATGGCCGGCTATCTCCCCTGGACTTTGTTGTTGCTCTTCTCTCTTTTCTGTTTGCGTTACCGCAAATGGACCGGGACCTGGAAAGAGAAGTGGCAACAAACGGAAGAGAAAGTCCGGACCAGTGATCCGGTTCACTTGTATTCTTTTTTGACTATAGCACTGATATTTGTATTTTATTGTATCCCTGCAAGTAAGAGAAGTGTTTATCTGTTACCGATATACCCTTTTATCGGTTATTTTCTGGCGGTTTATTTTCTTTGGTTGGTTCGTATGGGGAAAACTGCCATAAAGATTTTTGCTATCGTTATCTCTTGCCTTATTATTTTACTGACTGTCGTATTTTTTGTCGTGAAAGCAGGAGCTGTTCCCGACACGATTTTTGCGGGTAAAAGGGCTGTAGAGAATATCGCTTTTTTGCATGCGTTGGAAGAAATTCCAATGAATTTATTCAATATTGTTCTGATCTTTTTACCGATTGTTGCTGTCGTTGTTTTGCTTAGAAAATTGAAAAGTAAACCCTGGAATACTCAGGTATTGTATGCTTTGTGCGGATTATTGTTTACGATATTTGTCGTTTTGGACGGAGTTTATCAGCCTGCCGTATTGAATACCAAATCGGATATCGGTTTGGCGCAGGAAGCACGGAAATGGGTGCCCGAAGGAAAAATTTATTCTTATACTTATTTCTTCTATAGTGTCAATTTTTTCAATGGTGACCGGATGGCGCTTTTTGAAAAAGAATTGCCTGAAGAAGGCTACGTTTTAGTGAAGCAGGGGCTATTGGAAGAATTTCGTCAGAAATATGGAGAGGAATATGTTTTAGATACGGTTTATACTTCGAATCGCCGGAGTTGTGATGTCAGAGATATAATCCATATTCTTCATTTTACCAAAGAGAAGGCGATAGGAAATGCAGAAACGGAAGAACGTTTTTAACAGAAACCGTGTTTTGCAGATGGTCGGAAAATATCCGACCATCTGCAAATAGCCCGGTTATTTATTTCAGATTGACATCTTCTTCGATAAAATAACGGGGACGTTGTTTCACTTCTTTGTAAATCTTTCCGATATATATTCCGGTTATTCCGATAGCCATCATAATCATTCCACCGATAAACCAGATAGAGACCAGTAAGGAGGTCCAACCCGGTATGGTATGGGCATGAGCATGTTGTACCAAGGCGTAAATAATCATGATAATGGGGACGATTATTCCGAAAATAAATCCTCCCGTCAGGATTAGCTGAAGCGGTTTTACAGAAAAAGAGGTAATACCGTCCAGGGCAAAAGAAAGCATCTTTTTGAACGGATATTTGGATTCTCCTGCAAACCGGCTTTTCCGGTCATAATATACGTAAGCTTCGGGGAAACCGATTAGCCGGACTATTCCACGAAGAAATAGATTGCGTTCCGGATAGGATACGAGTGCCTGTAATGCGCGTTTACTCATCAGTCGGAAGTCGGCATGATTATAGACGACATCGCTTCCCATTTTACGGATTAGCTGATAGAATAATAAAGCTGTATTTTTCTTAAACCAGGTATCGGTCGTCCGTTCCCGCCTTACTCCATAGACAATATCCGCTCCCTGTAGGAAACAATCGGTCATCTCTTCGATAGCATCGACATCGTCCTGTAAATCGGCATCGATTGAAATGGCGGCATCGCAGTGTGTACTGGCCCATTCCAGGCCTGCTAACAAGGCATATTGATGACCGGAATTATGAGCCAATTTTAAACCACCGACGAGTCCGTTTGTTTTACCTGCCTCGGTAATGATTTCCCAGGTTTTGTCTTTACTGCCGTCGTCGACAAATAATATTTTTCCAATGGAGATTTTTCCGTTTTCCAGCATTCTGTTCAGGACGCCGGATAATTGCCGGATAGTTTCCGGAAGTACGCTTTCCTCATTATAACACGGAACTACGATAATAAGGTGGGTTGTATTCATGGTTTATTATGGATTAGAATGTGGTTTGTCGGTTGTCAGTTGTTTACGGATCAGATATTCTGTCGTTTGCAACATGGAGAAGGCATAGGTTTTCAGTGAGTCGAATGTCGTATTCGCTGTTGCCGGGCTTAGAGTTCCGTTATGAATATTATAATTGAACTCTTGTTTACTTTCCGTATCGTAAATATAGAAATGTTTTGTGTCTTTGACTCCTAACATATTGTCTGCGCTAAAAAACATACAAGGACGTTCTTCTTTTAATAAATCTATTCCCAGATTGTTTTGAATATAATTGATACGTAACATACCCAATAAAGTAGGAGCTACGTCGATCTGTCCTCCGAAATTTTCTTTTTCTTCTGCGGTGAGAAGTGCGGGAGCATAAAACATCAAAGGAATGTGATTGTACGATTGAGGCATTTCACTATCCGGATTGCCGACTAATTTTCCGTGATCGCCCAATAAGACGAAGATCGTATTGTCGAACCAAGGTTGTTGCGAGGCTTTATGTATGAATTGACGAATCGACCAGTCGGCGTATTCTACGATTTGTTCTTCTATGTTTTTACTTTTAGGCTGGAAATAGGACGGAATCACGTAAGGAGGATGGTTGCTGATAGAAAGTAAGACAGCAAAAAACGGACTAGTCTGAGCGGACTGTTTTTTCAAATGATTCAGTGCATAGTCGTAAAGAAAATCATCTTGTACGCCGAAACCATTGACTACTTTTTCGGACGGGTAGTTTTCCTGAGAAAAGATCTCGTCGAAGCCATTGGTACGAAAAAAAGCATTCATATTGTCGTATTGGGATTCGTGGGTCATAAAGAACATGGTGCGGTAACCCTGTTCTTTTAATATAGTCGGAAGACCGGAATAAGTGGGAATGACAGAACCTTTCATCGCGTTTCGTTTTAAGATGGAAGGAAAAGAATAAAGGGTCGCATACATGCCATGATTCGTATGGATTCCTGAGGAATAAAAATTAGAGAATGCTAAGGATTGTCGGTATAAACTGTCCAGAAAAGGAGTCAGCTCCTTCTGCTGTCCAAAACGTTTCATCAGATGGGCAGACATCGATTCCATAAAAATCAGCACAATATTCGGACGTCTTAAACTGTCGGAGGCGTTGATTTGGCGTGCAATGGGAGAGATCCCTTCGATTCCCGGCCGGTTTAAATAGTGTCGGGTATTTTCCAACGCTTCGTTTTCCGGCATAAGATGAAGGTATCGGTTTTCTTTCCGTGAATCGTCTAACGTACTGCTTAACAGATTGAATACCGGACTGATGCCCAATTGATTCAAAAACGGATCGGTACAATAATAAGCTGCACTGACTTTTATCGGATTATATCCGGTACGTCCCCAGATACCGAACAGGCAGAGGCCGATACAGATGCAGGCTGTCAGGAAGATATAAATACGGTCGAGCCAAAAGACAGACGGATTTTTTGTATTTAGTAAACGTTGAAAATGACGGATCAATCGTCGCATGAGCCAGATAAATAACACTAAAGTCAATAGAAAGCCGATCAAAGGAGGGTAGTAGGAGGTTTCTCCGAATACCATGCCGGCTGTCGTATTCATATAGCCGAACCAATTGAAGACCGACGAATTGATGATTTTAAAGAAATATTGAAAATAGGGAATATTGGCTGCCGTAACCAGCAATACGATTCCATAGAATAAACTGAAAAAAATACATGTAACATTCCAGAGTATTTTACCGTAGTAGTTGAACAAAGCCGAAATGGAAACAGCTACTAAAGGGATGAGGAGTATGTAACAAGCGATTACATTATCGAACCAGACTCCCCGGATAAAGGCAGGCCATATCGACATAAAACCGACATGCTCCTGATCCGGAAAATCGTAATTGGCGCTGAAGAAAAAAACGAGTCTGAATAGTGTGAGAAAGAATAAAGCGGTGAAATGTATGGATAACAAACATCCTACAGACAATAAGAACCGTTTGTAACCGGGGTGAGAAAATGTTCGCATTTTAGAAAAAATAGGGTTTAAAATACGGCGTAAAGATACATTTTTAATATTACTATAGTTTGAATATAGGATGAATTAATACAGCTTTATATTTTTAAATATGATGACTAATAAAACTTCTGATTATGACCTGACCGTGATTGTTCCGGTATATAATGAAAGGGGAAATATGTTGCGGCTTGAAACTGCTTTGTCGACTTTTCTGAAAAAATCGAAGGTGAAATCTTGTATTTTGTTTGTGAACGACGGGTCGCAAGATGGGAGCGGTGATTTGATCAGAGAAATTTGCCGGCGGAATAAAGATTTTTTTTATATCGGTTTGGCTAAAAACTGTGGATTGAGCGCAGCTATGAAAGCAGGAATCGATTATACCTGCTCCAGGTTGGTCGGATATATAGATGCTGATTTACAAACTACACCTGAAGATTTCAATCTTTTGTTGGAATATACCGATGATTATGAGCTGGTCATGGGGATTCGGGTGGGACGGAAGGATAGTCTGGTGAAAAATATGTCCTCGAAAGTAGCTAATGGGTTTCGAAGACTGATGACAAAAGATGGGGTGAAAGACACCGGATGCCCCTTAAAAATTTTGCATACTGAATATGCGCAACGAATACCTTTTTTTACTGGAATGCATCGTTTTTTACCGGCTCTGATCCTGCTACAACAAGGAAAAGTGAAACAAGTACCGGTGCGTCATTACCCGCGAATAGCTGAAAAATCGAAATACAATTTATGCAATCGCCTCATATCACCCTTTAAAGATTGCTTTGCGTATCGTTGGATGAAAAAACGATATATAAATTATGAAATAGCGGATACTCATCTTTAATAAAGATTTTTTAAGAATAGAGTTGGTAAGAACCGGCTAGGAAAGCTGATTTTTTCCGATGAGTTAAAATTATCTAAAAAATGTTTATCCTGCGAATACTATTTAAAACAGAACTGAAATTTGCTCTAAGCTTCGATCCGGTCAGGATTTTGTTTTTTATTTTTATAAAGAATCCAGATATCCCTGCAATAGACGACTAATCCCGTCGACTGGCCTAAAATTAAAACTGGGTCGTGCCTCACCAAGGCATAGGATACGATAATCAACGATCCGCTGAGACTGATCAACCAAAATCCCATCGGTAAAATGGAGTCATGGTGCCTACGAGAATAAACCCACTGGTAGACGAAGCGAAGAGTGAAAATAATCTGCCCTAAAGACCCCCAGAGAAGCAGGCCGAAAGGAATGTTTTCATTGTAGAAAAATTGATTGATGAACCCTTTTACCTCTGCTAACATATATCCGATGGCTACGATCGGGGTTATGAGGAGAATGTAGCGGATGAGTACCGGAATCTTTTGCCAGCTGTTTTTCATGTTCAAATTCCAAATGTAGATGTAGTAGGATATAAGTTGTCCTAAAATTATGGCAAAGTCATTTCGCAACCAACCGTAAAAGAAAAGTAAGTATGAACCTAATAAGCTTAATAACCAGAACAGAGTAGGGGATACTACCTGCTTTTCTTTTTCAGATATAATCCACTGAATAAGTAAGCGGGCAGAGAAGCAAATTTGTGCTAAAAAACCGAGTGCGTATATCATTGAATTTTTAGTTTTGTTGGAAAATTATAATACTGTAATCTCCAATTGTATATGACTCATTATTATTTGAAAAATTATATAATTTACTTTCTTTTTTGAGTGTGTTTCTATTTACGAATAGAATAAAATTTTGTTTTCCTGATAGACTATCTATAGTGGGTAGATCTACTTCATTAATTTGTTTATTTAGGTAAGAATCTAAATTCTTTCCACTTCGAAGTTTGTAGAAATAGTAATTTTTTATACCATCTTCTTGGGCTATTCTTGTCGCTTTTTGAGTAATATTTTTCAAACCGATGTATTTATTTAATTCGGAAATGTTCACCGATCCAATGAGAATAGACAAGAGTAAACCGACAGAAAGACTATTCGTCGCATTAGTGAATCTATTTTTGTAAAGATAATATAAGCACAGAATAGCCGACGAAGACAGCAGGAAGGCGGCGAAATAGAAATAAGAGCTTTCTAACCAAGGCAGGGAGAGAAAGGCTGGGAGGAAGAATAAAGCCGGAAAAACGAATACGAGTACGGCTGCAGGTAGAACGATAGTAAAATAGATTTTGGGGAGTGCTATTTCGGGGAGTAATAGGAAAGCCAAATAAGCCATAAAGGGGAATAGGGGTAAAAGATAAATATCCAGTTTGGCACTTGAAAAAGAAAGTACCACGAAACCGGTAAGAAGGATGGTCAGGAATAATTGTTTTATATCGTTATTGTAAAGGTGTTTGCGTATCCCGATGAGGAGAACGACAACGTAAAATAGGGTCCAGGGAGCGAGTGAATACCAGATCGTTTTCAGATAATACCAGAAAGGTTCTTTGTGACGGAAGGAATCGACGGCCCTGTTGATGGTCTGGTGGAAAAGCAGGTTGTTCAGATAGGTTTTTCCCCCTTCGAGATATACAGCAATAAACCACAAGCTGCAAAGCCCGATTAATATGCTCCATTGTTTCCAACCTAAATATTTACCGATGGTTTTGAATTGTTTTTTTACCAATAAAAAAGCCGGAATGATCAAACCTACCGGACCTTTAGTAAAAATGGCCAGAAAGATATAAATCGGTAGTTTGATCGGGTCAGCAGGAGAACATCGGCCGGTATAGATGCGGTAAAAAGTATACAGGCTTAGAATGATAAATAAAGACATCAGCATATCCATGCGTAGCACAATGGCCGAGCCTGTAAATAAACCGCTCGTCAGAAGCATGAATTGGCTGCTTAACCTGAGGTCGGAGGGTAAGGCTGTGTTTACCCATTTATCCATGATGAACAGGATCCACAAGGCCGGGATCAGGGAAAACAATCCCAGGAAAAACATCGAATGTGTACCGAGTAGCCACTTACCTAGCATGACAATCCAGAGGTAAAGAGGAGGTTTGTCGGCATATAGGGCGCCATGATTCCAAAAGGTGAACCAATGGCCTTCGCGGAGAGCTTCATCTGCAATACTCAGATATTTCAATTCATTATTGGGAGTAAAATCCCTGAAATACAAGAGAGGTATAAAGCACGCAAAGAAAAGTAAATATCTGGTTATTTTCATCATTTTTCCTTTATAGATATTTCGTACGTATAAAAATGAATTCGGTTACCTGAAGTTGCAGGTTTCATTTTCATTTTCGGCTATAAAGGAATAAAAAAATTTATGCTTGGCGGAGGTAATAAAAAAGAGCCTTATTTCTAAGGCTCTCTTATTGTATTGGGTTCGGATCAATCGTTCAGTGTAAAACGAATAAATCCGGTTACGGTCAGATCTTTGTCCTGACTTGCTAAATAAGCTTTGATCGTTTGTTTAGCATCTTTTACAAAAGCCTGATTCAACAGGGTAGACTCCTGATAAAATTTGTTCAGACGGCCTTCAGCGATTTTATCGAGCATGTTTTCAGGTTTTCCTTCTTCACGTGCT
>OBVO01001106.1_pt1 | contig 12628 bp, 8 predicted proteins | sample 1495151 | NCBI WGS metagenome assembly OBVO01 (sample SAMEA2580019, study PRJEB22360) | human gut metagenome | reverse complement strand
TGGCCGCCGTGGCCGCCGCCGGCGAGGCCGGCGAGCTGCCGAAGCTTCCGGATAATGCGATGATGCGCATGTTCCTCAACTCCATGCCCATCAACTCGCTGCCCACCCTGCTGGGCGAAGGCGGCAAGAAGATCGCCCAGTTCATGGTTGACGAGTACGCCAAGCTGAGCAAGTAATACTACGCAAACTGCCAGCTCCCTTTTCTGAGATTCAGAGAAGGGAGCCAGTTTGTGTATAGGGCATATGTGGGATTCGTTGTCTAGGCAACACACCGATTGTTGTATATGCAACTGTTGTATATGGGTCTCTTTATCATGAATTGTTGCGTATGCAACAATGTGGGGTGAAGGCGCATACGCGCATGGCCTCGCATGGTACGGAGGACAATGGATCAGCATATTCTCAGCATTGAGATGCGAGCGGTGACCAAAGCCGTCGACCGCTATCTCGGTGAGAGCATGCCGCTTTCCGCTAAGGAGACCACTGGCGGCAACGCGCATATCATCATGTTCCTGGCTCGTAACCGGAATCGTGAAATCTACCAGCACACCATCGAACAGAAGTTCTGTATCACCCGCTCCACCGCTTCGCGCGTGCTGGCGCTTATGGAAAAGAAAGGGCTTATTGCCCGCGAATCGGTGGCGCATGATGCCCGTTGCAAGCGTATCGTCCTGACCGATAGGGCGGACGCCATCGTCGCCGATCTCAAAGCGAACGGCGAACGCGTCGAACGTCTGTTGGTTGATGGCTTTTCCGAAAGCGAGAAAGCAGCCCTACGTGACTACGTCAGTCGCATGCGCGCGAACATCGACCGCGCACAACATGAATTTGAACATCAAACACTCCCTCAGTCACCTGTGGTGATGGCTCCCGATCAAGACGGAGCGGAGGTTGCTAACACGAAGGAGGAGAACGAATGAGTGATACCGCAGAGGCAATCGCGCAGGCGCGCAAAGCCGTCGAACCGGACAAGCCCAAACATGTACTGCGCACGCTGGGCCATTCGATTCGTGAATACAAGAAAGCCAGCATCCTGGCTCCGGTGTTCGTGGCGGTCGAAGGTATTCTGGAAATCCTGATTCCGACCATCATGGCTTCGCTGATCGATGAGGGTATCACCGGTGGCAGCATGCCGGCCACCGTCAAGTTCGGCGTGATTCTGCTGGTGTGCGCGATGGTTTCGCTGGGTGCCGGCTTCCTGTCCGGAAAGTACGCGGCCGTGGCCGGCGCGGGCTTCGCCAAGAACCTGCGCAAGGACCAGTTCGAGAAGGTGCAGGGCTTCAGCTTCACCAATATTGACCGGTTCTCCACCGGTTCGATCGTGACCCGACTGACCACCGACGTGACGAACCTGCAGAACGCCTACATGATGATCATTCGTCTGGGCGTGCGTGCCCCGATTATGGTGGTCGTATCCTGGCTGTTCTCGTTCCGTATCTCCCCGTCGATTTCCATGGTGTTCCTGGCCTGCATCCCGATTCTGGCCATCGGCCTGTGCGGTCTGGCCGTGCTCGTGCATCCGGTGTTCGAGCGCGTGTTTCACACCTACGATGCGTTGAACAACGTGGTCGACGAGAACCTGCAGGGCATCCGCGTGGTCAAGTCCTATAACCGCGAATCCTTCGAGGTCTCCAAGTTCGGCCGCATCTCCCAGCGCATCTTCAAGGACTTCACCAAGGCCGAACGCATCATGAGCTTCAACAGCCCGCTGATGATGATCTGCATCTACGGTTCGATGATCCTCATCGCATGGATGGGAGCACAGCAGATCGTCGCCTCCGGCAACAACCCCGCCGTGGGCCTGACCACCGGCGACCTGACCGCACTGGTCACCTACGCCATGCAGATCCTTATGGCCATGATGATGCTGTCCATGATCTTCGTCATGGTGATTATTTCTCAGGCTTCTGCCGAGCGTATCTGCCAGGTGCTGCAGGAGGAAAGCACGGTGCAGAACCCGGCACAGCCGGTGACTGACATGGCCGACGGCTCCATCGAATTCGACCATGTCACCTTCCGCTACTCCGACAGTTCCGAAAAGCCCGTGCTTGACGACATCAACCTGAAGATCCGCTCCGGCATGACCGTCGGCATTGTCGGCGGTACTGGTTCGGCAAAGTCGTCTCTGGTACAGCTCGTGCCGCGACTGTACGACGTGAGCTCCGGTTCGCTGAAGGTCGGCGGCGTGGATGTACGCGACTACGATCTCGAGGCGCTGCGCGATCAGGTGGCCATGGTGTTGCAGAAGAACGTGCTGTTCTCCGGCACTATTGCCGAAAACCTCAGGTGGGGCAACCCGAACGCCACCGATGAAGAGATTCGCCATGCTGCGCAGCTCGCGCAGGCCGATGGATTCGTTCAGGAATTCCCCGATAAGTACGACACGTACATCGAGCAGGGCGGTACCAATGTGTCCGGCGGACAGCGCCAGCGCCTGTGCATCGCCCGTGCGCTGCTGAAGAAGCCGAAGATTCTGATTCTCGACGATTCGACCAGCGCCGTCGATACCAAGACGGACAAGCTGATCCGTTCCGCGTTCCACAACGAGATTCCGGACACCACGAAGATCATCATCGCCCAGCGCGTGGCCTCCGTGCAGGAATCCGACATGATTCTGGTGATGGATTCCGGCCGCATCATGGCGTCCGGCACACACGACGAACTGCTCGCCACCTGCGATGAATACCGTTCCATCTACGAATCCCAGACCAAGAACCAGGCCCAGCCCGAAGAACTGGCCGCTGCCGAACAGGCTGCTGAGTCATCTACCGCTGAGCCGTCCGAAACCGTGACGGTGACAGTGACCATGCCCACGGCCGATACCAGCGCAGCTGATGCCAATGCAGCCGATACCAAGGAAGGAGAAGCACGATGAGCAGCGACCAGAGTTTCAAGAACCGCAAGCCCGCCATGGGCAAAGCCGAGCCTGGCACCATCAAGCGCATCTTCAGCTACATCTTCCAGTACAAGTGGCGTGTCATCGCCATCGTGGTGTGCATCTTGGTCGGTGCCGCCGCGCAGGCCGGTTCCGCGCTGTTCCTCCAGTCGCTCATCGACACGTACATCCTGCCGATGGTGGGGGAGTCGAACTCCGACTGGGCCCCGCTGCTGCGGGCCATCAGCCTGATGGCGGGCCTGTATGTGGCCGGCATCGTGGCGTCCTGGCTGTGGCAGTGGCTGATCGTCACCGTCGAGCAGGGCACGCTCAAGAAGATTCGTGACGACATGTTCGCCCACCAGCAGAAGCTGCCGATCCGCTACTTCGACAGCCACGAGCACGGCGACATCATGAGCCACTACACCAACGACACCGATACGCTGCGCCAGGCCATCTCGCAGTCGTTCCCGCAGATGTTCTCCTCGATTATCTCCGCGGTCGCGGCGCTGCTGTCCATGCTGTGGCTGTCCATTCCATTCACCGCGTTCGTAATCGTGTTCACCGTTCTGCTCTACTTCATCGTGCGCAAGATCGTGAGCCGCTCCGGCCGCTACTTTGTCAAGCAGCAGCAGTGGATCGGCGACGTGAACGCCTTCGTGGAGGAATCCGTCAACGGCCAGAAGGTCATCAAGGTCTTCAACCATGAAGACGCCACCCAGAAGACCTTCGACGAGAAGAACGAGGAACTCTTCGAGGCGTCCGCCGAAGCGAACACCTGGGGCAACGTCACCATGCCGGTCGTCGGCAACATGGGCTACCTGCTCTACATCCTGCTTGCCATCGTCGGCGCCGCCGTCTCGCTGGCCGGCGTCAACGACATCGGTCTGACCGGCGTCAAGCCGCTCACCCTCGGCACGCTCGTCTCCCTGCTGACCCTGTCCCGCTCGTTCATCAACCCGATCGGTCAGGTCTCTCAGCAGCTGACCATGGTGATGATGGCGCTCGCCGGTGCCTCCCGTATCTTCAAGCTGATGGATGAGCCCATCGAGGAAGACAAGGGCACCGTGACGCTCGTGAACGTGGAACTTGGCGAGGATGGCCGCACCATGACCGAAGTCGACCACGAGACCGGCCACTGGGCATGGAAGCGCGAGGTCGGCGACGACGGTACGAGGTCTCTGAAGGCCGCAGAAAAGCTCAAGGGCTCGGCCCGCGAGGTGGCGATGAAGGCCAAGGAGCAGGCGATCACCTCGCCCGACGGCCGACTGACCCTGCTGCGCGGCGACGTGCGCTTCACCAACGTGACCTTCGGCTACAACCCGGACAAGCCGGTGCTGCACGGCATCACCTGGTTCGCCAAGCCCGGCCAGAAGATCGCGCTCGTCGGCGCCACCGGTGCCGGCAAGACCACCGTGACCAACCTCATCAACCGGTTCTACGACATTCAGGAAGGCCAGATTCTGTATGATGGTATCTCCGTGGCCGGCATCAAGAAGCCTGACCTGCGCAGGTCTTTGGGCATCGTGCTGCAGGACGTGAACCTGTTCACCGGCACCGTGATGGACAACATCCGTTACGGCCGCCTGAACGCCACCGATGAGGAATGCATCGAGGCCGCGCGTCTGGTCAATGCGGACAGCTTCATCCGCATGCTGCCCGGGGGATACAACACGGTGCTCGAAGGCGACGGTTCCGGCCTGTCCCAGGGCCAGCGCCAGCTGATCTCCATCGCTCGCGCGGCGGTGGCCGATCCGCCTGCGCTGATCCTTGACGAGGCCACGTCCTCGATTGATACGCGTACTGAAGAGGTTGTGCAAGCTGGTATGGATAACCTGATGAAGGGCCGTACGGTCTTCGTCATCGCCCACCGCCTGTCCACCGTGCGCAATTCCGATGTGATCATGGTGCTCGACCACGGCAACATCATCGAGCGTGGTTCGCATGACGAGCTGATCGCGCAAAAGGGCGAGTACTACCAGCTGTACACCGGCGCGGTGGAACTGGAGTAGCCGGTACGCCTGCAAAAACCGCACCTCGATTATCGGGTTGAAGCAATTCTTATCCGGTAGTTGGGGGCGCGGTTTTCTATGTTGAGAGCCGTGTGTTGGTGCAGGATTGCGAATATTGGCGGTATTTGCTGCGCTCATTGCCATTTACTTCTCGTTCCCCGGAGTCGGCATGATTATTGCTTCGATTGTATTAAGAGTGGGTTCGGAGTGCTGACTTTTCTTGCCTGCTTGTTCATTGCTGGTGTTACCGCTGTATATACGCCAATCTACGACGCTGCGTCAGATGCGTTGCCGGTCGAGGAGAATGGTCGTGGCGTAGGAATTCTCGATCTGATGATGAACACTTCGGCCTCTATCGGAGTCGGCGTATACTCCAGTCTCATGGCCAGTGACACCATGGGCAAGGGTGGTCTGTTCGGTGTTGGCAGTGGTGTGGAAGCGCAGACCTCCAACATGTTCTGGATTATGTGTGCGGTTTCGGTGTTGTCGATGATTGTACTGTTCGTATTTCGCAAGAGTTTTACGGCAAAACGCAATGTCTGATTGCGCCTGCTGGTGCGGAGCATGTTGATCGAACAGACTACCGCACCAACAGCATCTATCATTCAGAAAGGGAATATCATGCCTGCTATGGATGAAACGCTTGTTTCTCTTGATTGCATTCATGGGGCCGTGTCCGTCGTTGGCTCGATGAATGCCGATTATACCGTCACCACCGAGCGTCTGCCCAAACCGGGGGAGACAGTGCTAGGAGGGCCGTTGCGGGTGCTTCCTGGTGGCAAGTCAGGGAATCAGGCTGTTTCGGCCGCTCGTCTTGGAGCCAAAGTCCGATTGTTTGGTGTGCTCGGTTCCGACGCTAATGCGGATTTTTTGCTTAAAGCATTGAACGATACCGGTGTGGACACCAGTTATATTCGGCACGTGGATGGGGCCAGCGGGACCACGGTCATCACCGTAGACGCGGCAGGAGAGAACACGATTGTTTATTCTCCCGGCTCTAACGCTTACGTCAGTGTTGAGTATATTCAATCGATGCGGGATAATCTGACCTCAGCCGATGTACTGGGACTGTGTTTGGAGAGTCCGATGGAAACGGTCACGGCATGCGCTCGCCTCTGCCATGATGCCGGGCTCAAGGTATTGCTCAACGATTCGCCATTCGTTGCTGAACTACCCGCTGAACTTATCGAGGCTTCGGACATTCTGCTGGTCAATGAACATGAAATGGCACAGCTGCTGGACATCGCCGAGCCTGACGATGACGATTGGGATGGACTGGACTGGTCTGATGTGGCGCGGCAGATGCATGACTTCGGCTTTAATCAGGCGGTAATTACGCTTGGCGGGGATGGGTCGGTGGTCATCGATGGTGATGATATCTATCGTATTGCGCCAGTTGCGGTTGCGGCCATCGACACTACCGGGTGCGGAGATGCCTTTATGGGCACGGTTCTGGCCGGACTTGCCTCGGGTCATGCGTTGGCGGACAGTGCGCAGTTGGCCTCGTACGTTTCCGCGTACGCCGCGACTGGGGTCGGTGCGCAAGCCTCTTATGGTACTGCCGCTCAGATTCGTGAGCGGTTTGGTACGAATTGATTACTGAGAAGTGTGGAGTATTGCCGGCCGTGAATTGGTGCAGACCTAACACGTTCATTTAGGCGCTATGCAGTGTCGAATGTTCTCGGCGCGGATTTTACGAAGTATTGTCAGCAAATGCATCAAGGCAATGGCGGCGGTCTGGGCGGGACTACGGCCACGCATAACAGTATCGAGTACTCGAATGAGTCCTATGACGCGAAAACTCGGACCGTGACGATGCATGCCGTTATCGACTGGAGTGATCCGTACCGATTCGGGGATTCGACCGGCAGTTTTACTGCGCCGGACATCACCGTTGTCTTTGACAAGTCCGGGAAAATCCAGCGCATTGACTCCACGGTCGGGGGATTCCCGCCTGCCCGATAATTATCGGAGGGCCTGAAACATGCACGTTCTCATCAGCGCTGCGGATCGACGATGCTGCAACCATACGGCGTCATACCCGCATGACGTGAGTTACACTATGTAGTAAAGTTATTTACTGAAATACTGCGTATTGTTACGTACTGAGGCGTGGAAGGCTCAACTATGGTCACGATGAAGGAAATCGCACAGAAATCAGGCTTCTCGCAGGCCACGGTATCCCGGCTGCTCAATGGGGACCCGACATTGTCTGTCAAAGAGGAGACGCGACGTCGCATCATCGAGGTCAGCGAGCAGCTTGGCTACGCTACCGGATCACGCCGTATCGCATTGCCACGCCGTGTGGCCGTACTCGACAACGCCACCCGCGAGGAAGAACTGGCGGACGCCTATTTCGATAAACTACGGTCCGTGCTCGGCGACAATGCCAGAGCCCAGCACATGGAACTCACGTCGTTTTCCCATATCGACGATCTGATTGCCGACGCCGGTGATTTCGACGGCTTCATCTCCATCGGACCGTCCGTACTCTCTTCGGATAGACTGTTGAAGCTCCATCTGGTATTGCCCTATGGCGTATTCATCGACATCAATCCTGCGCCCAGCCTGTTCGATTCGGTACAACCGGATTTAAGCCAAACCATTTTGGACGCATTGGATATGTTGGTGTCCTCGGGCAAACGACGCATCGGCTATATCGGCGGTACTGGCTTCACGATGGGTTTGCACGAATATCCGGAAGACGGCCGATTAACCGCATTCCGCAATTGGACCGAGCGTTTGGGGCTGGATGCGGAAGGCCTGATTTACGCGCAAGGCGCGTTCACTGTGGACACCGGGCGCACTCTAGGGGAGGAAGCGGTTAACGATCATCGAGATGACATGCCGGATGCGTTCATCGTGGCTGCGGACTCGATTGCAGTCGGCGTACTGCAGGCGTTTACCGCTGCGGGAGTGCTGGTGCCTCGCGATACCAGTGTGATCAGTATCAATAACCAGGCCATCGCCCAGTACACTTCGCCGACATTGACCAGTTACGATATCGACCAGAATGAGCTGGCCGATACTGCGATTACGATGCTTGCCGAGGCCATCTCCAGTCGGCGCACGCTGCACCACCATACCTTCATCTCCACCACCCTAGTGGTGCGTGACAGTTTCGTACCAGCACGATAAAGAAGCTCCCTCTGTGCGATAAAGAAGCTCCCTCGTCAGAGGGAGCTTCTTTATCGCTGTTAGAACAGTTCCAGATTCACGTCGAGCGTGTAGGCGCGATCGGCGGGCAGCTGGTACTGCTCATGGACGGGCGCGCCCCATGAATCGTCTCCGCCCACGCCCATTTGCGCGGCCAACAGGCGCAGGAACGTGTGACGGACCGGCGGCAACTCGTTCTGGTGGGTCGCCTCTTCCAGCATGAGCGAGCTGTACGGCAACAGGCTCGCCGCGAAATGTTCGCTGCCGGCCTGGCTGATACGCATGCCGTGTCCTTGGGCGTCAAGCACTTCGGCCCAACGCAAGTCTTCATGGTTGCCGGTCTCCTGCGGCACCAGATACGGTGCATTGTCTTCGGCCGCGGTGCGCTCGAAAATGCCGAGCTTGCCGCCGTGCAGACGGTCGTGATAGGTTTCCTCGGGGGCAAGGCCGTAGAAGCGCAGGTTCTCGTACTGCTTGGGAAGTGTCCATTCCAATCCGAATGCCGGCAGCGTCGGCGCATCGGTGGCACCGGCATATCGGGCGGTCAGATGTACACGTCCGCTGGCGGCATCCACCTCATAGCGCACGGCAACTTGGGTTTCGCCCGGTTCGGCCAACGTATGACGAATGCCGCCAACGGGCACCAACCTCGTTGACGGCATTCGTCTTTCCAGGACACCGCAATCGCGGATGCATGCCGTTTACGCGTTGAATACGTATTGGTCAAGGCGGCGCATGGCCTCCTTGACGCGGCTCAAGGGCAATGCGAGATTGACGCGGATGCTGTAGGGAGCCTGGAACATGCTGCCGTCCTGCCATGCGACGCCCACATCCCAGCCGCGTTTCTCCAACTCGGGCAGGCTCAGGCCGTGGCGTTCGCACCACTGCTCGCAGTCGAGCAGCAGCATGTAGGTGCCTTCCGGTTTGGCCAAACTCACTCCTTGGAAATGCTTGGTGATGTAGTCGTAGGCGTAATCGACGTTGCCGGTGAGCACCGCCTTCAGTTCGTCGAGCCACTCATGGCCTTCGGGCCGGTAGGCGCCGATCAGCGCGTGCATGGAAAGCACGTTCATGTCGTTGTAGTGGCATTTCGAGCTTTTGGCCACGATGCGGTCCCGGAGTGTGGGATTGTAGATGATGTGGTAGCTTCCCACCAGTCCGGCGAGATTGAAGGTCTTGCTGGGCGCGTAGAACGCCACGGTCCTGTTGCGTGCGTCCTCGCTGACCGATTGGGTGGGGATGTGCTGGTGGTTCCCCAGAGTCAAATCGGACCAAATCTCGTCGGAAATGACCACGCAATCGTTGGCCTTGTACACTTCCATGGCCTTCTCGATTTCCCAACGCTCCCACACGCGCCCGCAAGGATTGTGAGGGCTGCAGAACACGGCCACATGGATGTGATGCTCCTTGAGCTTCTTATCCATATCCTCGTAATCCATGCGCCATACGCCGTGCTCGTCCAGCGTGAGCGGACTGTGGACGATGCGGTAGCCGTTGTTTTCGATGCTCCGGGTGAACCCGATGTAGGTCGGGCTGTGCAGCAGCACGCCGTCGCCGGGGGCGGCGAACGCGGTCAGCGCACTGATCACACCGCCCAGGACCCCGTTCTCGTAGCCGATCGCCTCCCGGGTCAATCCGGTGACCCCGTTGCGCGTGGACTGCCAGTCGATGATGGAGCTGTAATAGTCGTCGGTGGGGGAGAAGTACCCGTAGGCGGGATGCTTCGCCCGTTCGATAATGGCCTGCGGAACCGTGGGCACGGTCGGGAAATTCATGTCCGCCACCCACATCGGAATCACGTCAAATCCGTCCCTCGGTGGGTCGGGAGCGAAACCTAGGTCGGTTCCCAACCCATCGACCGCAATCGCATCCTTGCCATGCCTGTCCATAATCGACGTGAAATCGTACGTCATTCCTCAACAATCCTTTCTCCGGCCCATACGGGAGCCGTCCCTGAACCAGATGTGCAATATCGCCGGTAAAGGAGCCTAGCGTGTTTGCTGACAATGGTGCACGCGATGAATACAAAAATGAGAAAAAATGATCATTCCTGATGAACATTCTCGTTGATTTGACCGCGTGGCGTGTTAGGATATGCACCGTTGTGAGGCAGTGATCCGTTATCAGCGGGGAGTCTTCGGAAGAACGGCGGCAATCGCCCAGTAGAACCGACGGGATCGGCCCGAGACAGCCGAACACAAGCGGTCGCGCAGGCTCGCGGCTCCGAGTGCAACAGTTCGGAGCGGCGCAACCGGTGCGATAAGCGAGGTGGTACCGCGGTGCGGAGCGCATACCAGCGCCCGTCATCGTCCTCGTAGGCAGGAACGGCAGACATGGCTGTTCCGGGCGGAACACAGTCAGTTCCGGCTGCGAGGCGATTGACGCAATCGGCCCCACGGTTCGGTACGTGACATTCGTGAACCCAGCCGGCACACGTCGGCGCCCGGCAATCGCCATCAATGACGCTCCTGTAGGACCAGTGCACAGTACAACTAGGAGATTTACGGTGAGCGAAAACGTATATCCCAAGGCGAACGAGGGCGGCGAGACCGCGCACGTCGCGCCGAACCCCAGCTTCCCCAACATGGAGGAGACCGTTCTCGACTACTGGGACAAGGACGACACCTTCCAGAAGTCCGTTGAACGCAACCCTTCCGGCGACCACAGCCAGAACGAATTCGTGTTCTTCGATGGCCCGCCTTTTGCGAACGGTCTGCCGCACTACGGCCACCTGCTGACCGGCTACGCCAAGGACGTGATCCCGCGCTACCAGACCATGAAGGGCCGCAAGGTCAACCGCGTGTTCGGCTGGGACACCCACGGCCTGCCCGCCGAGCTTGAGGCGCAGAAGGAACTCGGCATCGACTCGGTCGACCAGATCGAGAAGATGGGCATCGACAAGTTCAACGACGCCTGCCGCGCTTCCGTGCTGAAGTACACCAACGAATGGCAGAACTACGTGCATCGTCAGGCCCGTTGGGTGGACTTCGAGCACGGCTACAAGACCCTGAACATCCCGTACATGGAATCCGTGATGTGGGCCTTCAAGCAGCTCTACGACAAGGGCCTGGCCTACCAGGGCTACCGCGTGCTGCCGTACTGCCCGAAGGACCGCACGCCGCTGAGCGCGCACGAGCTGCGCATGGACGCCGACGTGTACCAGGACCGCCAGGACACCACCGTGTCCGTGGCCGTGAAGATGCGCGATGAAGACGACGCCTACGCCGTCTTCTGGACCACCACCCCGTGGACCGTGCCCACCAACTTCGCCATCGTGGTCGGCGCCGACATCGACTACGTCGAGGTCCGCCCGACCGAAGGCAAGTTCGCTGGCAAGAAGTTCTACCTCGGCAAGGACCTGCTGCCGCACTACGAGAAGGAACTCGGCGAGAACTACGAGGTCGTGCGCGAACTCAAGGGCTCCGAGCTGGAAGGCCGCCGCTACTACCCGGTCTTCCCGTACTTCGCGGGCGAGACGGCCGAATCCGAAGGCCATGTGCCCGGCCCGAACGGCTACACGATCTTCACTGCCGACTACGTCGACACCGTCGAAGGTACCGGTCTGGTTCACCAGGCCCCCTACGGTGAAGACGATATGAACACGCTGAATGCCAAGGGCATCAAGAGCACCGACGTGCTCGACGATGGCTGCCGCTTCACCGCGCAGTGCCCCGACTACGAGGGCGATTTCGTGTTCGACGCCAACCTGCCGATCCTGCGCAACCTGCGCGCCGGCGACGGCCCGCTCGCTTCCATCCCGGAAGAGCGCCGCGCGATCCTCTTCCAGGAGAAGAGCTACGTGCACTCCTACCCGCACTGCTGGCGCTGCGCCACCCCGCTGATCTACAAGCCGGTCTCCTCCTGGTTCGTGTCCGTGACCAAGATCAAGCCGCGTCTGCTGGAATTGAACCAGCAGATCAACTGGATCCCGGGCAACGTCAAGGACGGCCAGTTCGGCAAGTGGCTCGCCAACGCGCGCGACTGGTCCATCTCCCGCAACCGCTTCTGGGGTTCCCCGATTCCGGTGTGGGTGAGTGACGATCCGAAGTACCCGCGTGTGGACGTTTACGGTTCTCTCGAAGAGCTCAAGGCCGACTTCGGCGACTATCCGCGCGACAAGGACGGCAACATCAACATGCACCGTCCGTGGATCGACAACCTGGTCCGCGTCAACCCGGACGACCCGACCGGCAAGTCGCACATGCACCGTATTTCCGATGTACTCGACTGCTGGTTCGAGTCCGGTTCCATGTCGTTCGCGCAGTTCCACTACCCGTTCGAGAACAAGGAGAAGTTCGAGCAGCACTTCCCGGCCGACTACATCGTGGAATACATCGGCCAGACCCGCGGCTGGTTCTACCTGCTGCACGTCATGGCGACCGCCCTGTTCGACCGCCCGGCGTTCAAGAACGTGATCTGCCACGGCATCGTGCTCGGCTCCGACGGCCAGAAGATGTCTAAGCACTTGCGTAACTACCCGGACGTGAACGGCGTGTTTGACAAGTACGGTTCCGACGCCATGCGCTGGTTCCTTATGTCTTCGCCGATTCTGCGCGGCGGCAACCTGATCGTCACCGCTGATGGC
>OBVO01001091.1_pt1 | contig 12710 bp, 9 predicted proteins | sample 1495151 | NCBI WGS metagenome assembly OBVO01 (sample SAMEA2580019, study PRJEB22360) | human gut metagenome | reverse complement strand
GTGGTGTTTGAAAATCACTCAATTATGTACCACCCACCACAACAGGGGAAGACCCATAAATAAACAGTTATTTTGTTGAGGAAGGGTAAGATAACTGCGGGTGCCTGAAGCTTTCCGGTTTCAGGTTTACTTTGAGGTCTGGAAAGATGAAGCCCCAGGAGATATTTCTATCAACCCTGGGGCTGCCACTCCAAACCCGAACAATTTGGATGGTAGTCCCTTCTTCGCATGGAGGCAATATAAACATGCTGACGAAATATGCCCTTGTGGCAGTCATAGTGCTGTGTTTAACGGTGCTGGGATTTACGCTTCTGGTCGGAGACTCGCTGTGTGAGTTTACGGTGAAGGAACGTAATATTGAGTTTAAGGCTGTTCTCGCTTACGAACCGAAGAAGTAGCCGCTGTGCGGGGAGTAATCCCCGCATATCCGGTTGTCAGGTCAGGATGGTAAGGCACCTGCTTTACACTTTCGCCCGCGGTCAGCAATGGCTGCGGGCGAATCGTACCAGATGTTGTCAATTAATCGTGTTGGCACAGCGTTATGACTATTTTTTCTTTTATCTGCCAGTGCACAGCAAACTGCTCATCCTCTAGTCGAATGATGATCTGCTGTTTATTCCAGCTAATTATCTGATAATCCAGAAAACCTTGAGCGGCCTGTATCTTGCTTGCCTTAAATGCGCTCTCTTTGGCGGAAAATGCCAGTGTCAGCGCCAGAGAAAAGGTTAAACCGCATTCTGCGAGTCGCTCGTGTTCTGCTGGTGTAATAATGTTGTCTGTCAATTCTCTAGCGGTTTGTACAGAGAAAATCTCTTCGATATCAATGCCAATCGGTTGACGAGATACCACGGCTAATGCCGTAGTCCCACAGTGACTAATGCTGCCGTATACCCCCGCAGGCCACACAGGTTGGCGTAGCTCGCCGATTGCGGGCACACATTTATAGCCATATTCCCGCAGCGCATAAACTGCAGCGATCCGTCCGGCTAAATGCTCTGTTTTACGTTTACGTCCAGCGTGTTGCAGTTGCGCGTAGTGCGGCAGCCAGAGTAAATCCTGCTCGCGAAAACTCGCAGGATCGAACTCAACAAAATGCAGCGTATGTCCGGTAAAGGGGAGGGCGGTATGCGTAGTTTTCATGTCAACTATATTATTCCTCCCCCAAATATCGGGGGAGGAAGCGTTAGCATCAGAAGTGAGTGTTTACGCTCATATACCACGTACGTCCCGGCTCGTTATAGGTATACGCCCCGGCACCGGCGATATAGTTGGCTCCTGCCAGATCGCCCGTGGTCTGGGCATTACCCGCACGCCACAAACGTTTGTCGAACAGGTTGTCCACGCCGCCGGTCAGACTGACATTCTTCGTCACATCCCAGGTCGCGCTCAGACCCACAATGCTGTAAGGACTGATTTCTTTGGTTTCCGGGCCAACCGCTGGCTGACCTTTATAGTTGTACTTCTTCGGCTGCTGCTTGCCGTACCAGGTGAAGGTCGTTTGCATCGACAAATCTTCCCGTGCCTGCCAGCTCAGCGTTGAGTTCAACGTATACTCCGGGATGATCGACAAACGGTCGCCCGTGGTTTTGTTTTCACTCTTCAGCATATAAGTGATGTTATTGGTCCACATCACCGTTTCGCTAACCGGTACGTTTAACGATCCTTCCAGACCTTCAACCACCGCTTTCGGTACGTTATCCCACTGATAGAGATCGGTGCCGACTGCGTTTTGCCCTACAGCCACATAGCCCGCTTCAATCTTATTGCGATAATCGTTGCGGAACCAGGTGACGCCCGCCAGCCAGCCGTCGCGTTTGAACTCCAGACCAATCTCTTTGTTGATGCTGGTTTCTGCTTTCAGGTCATCATTACCTTGCAGATAGCAGCCGCCCGCGCTGGCATAGCAGCCCTGACCTTTACTGTAGAGAATGTAGTTTGGGTTAGTCTGGTACAGACTCGGCGCTTTATAAGCACGGGCAATGCCCATTTTCAGCGTGAAGTCATCGCCTAAACCTTGCGATATGTTTAGAGCCGGACTCCAGTTATTGCCAACAATGCTGTGATGATCGAAACGCAGCCCCGGCGTTACGATGGTGCTGTCAGTCAGCTCCATATTGTTTTCGGCAAATAGCGAGAAAATTTCTGCTTTTGAATACGGGCTACGGTCGGTGGCACTCACACCATCAATAGCACCGCCGGTATTCGTCCCAGTGAGCGCCTGGGTGTTGGAACTTAAATCCTTCATCCGCTGCTGATTCCACTCCGTACCCAGCGTCAGCGTCTGGTTAACGAGGAAATCAATCGGCAGGTTAACTTCGCTGTGCAGCATCACGTCATCGAGATCGATATCGACGAAATCCTGTGTCGCTTTTTCGTTAAATTTCCCTTCGGTACCGCCCGCCAGACCTTCCGGAATACGCGAGTTACGGGTGTGTTCGTACTGCACCCAGTTGCTGGTGGTCACGCCGTTATCCCAGCCGCCGTACCGGCGGTCCCCCTGTTGCGGGGGCCCCCCCCTTTACCCCAGCCGCCGTTCCATGTCAGCGAGTAGTTCTGGCGATACAGACGGTTGGTTTCATCGCCATATTTCGAGCGGGTATAGGAGTCAGAGTTGGTGTTCTGGGTGTCGCCCGCATACAGGTTACCCTGGCGGCTGTAGCCCGCTTCCAGTTCGAGTGATTGCAGAGGCGCGAAGTCCCAGCGCACTACGCCATTAATATCTTTGTTAATTACCCCTTCGCGCCCGGCTGGTAACGTCGTGGCATACGTTCCGGCACGCGCGGACTGATGGCCCTGGTTGATATCCCACGCGTCAGCCTGGGTTTTGTCGAGGTTGCCATACAAGCGGAAGCTGAATTCGTCGCCCAGCGGACCGGTCAGGCTGAAGTTGGTGCGTTTGGTGGCACCTTCCTCTTTATGTTCTGGCGCATTGAAATAAGCATCCCAGGAGCCGTGCCACTCACCGCTGCCTTTTTTGGTAATGATGTTAACCACGCCGCCCGCCGCGCCGTTGCCATAACGCGCAGCTGCCGGACCACGCAGAACTTCAATACGTTCAATCATTTCAGGTGGCACCCAGGAGGTATCACCACGGGTATCGCGCTCGCCACGCCAGCCCTGACGCACTGAGTTACGGCTGCTTACCGGCTTGCCGTCAATCAAAATCAGTGTGTTTTCCGGACCCATGCCGCGGATATCAATCTGGCGGTTATTCCCACGCTGACCACTGGTGGAGTTACCGGTCAGGTTAACGCCTGGCATGGTACGGATGATCTCCGACACATCGCGGGCAACGGGGTTTTTGCGGATTTCATCTGCGGTGATGGTCGAAACGCCAGGCGCCTGTAAGTTCTGCTCAGCGGCGGTAACGACAATGGTATCGTCATGTGAAACAGGAGTATCGGTTGGCTCTTGTGCCTGTGCTACCCCATAAATCCCCAGATTGACCAACAAGGCCAGGGAATGAATCTTCTTGTTCATTGTTTTATTCCTGCATTTTTGCCACGAATTGCAACTGTCGGGCATGGTCGTCATCAATACGACGCACCCCGCTACCGCGAAAACCTTTGATCCTGAAAGACACGCAGTGCAGTTGGTTAATTAATGTCCGCGCTTCCCACGGCGCGCCATTACGCTATTGCAAATGCAAATAGTTATCAATAATATTATCAATATATTTCTGCAATCAATAAAAAATTGCACAGTAAACATGGGGTTATGGTGTGACGGCGTTAAAAGTAGGAAGTGAGAGCTGGTGGCAGTCGAAACATGGCCCGGAATGGCAGCGTCTGAATGACGAAATGTTTGAGGTCACTTTCTGGTGGCGTGATCCCCAAGGTTCTGAAGAATACTCGACGATAAAGCGCGTATGGGTCTACATCACTGGTGTGACCGATCACCATCAGAACACCCAGCCCCGGTCGATGCAGCGAATTGCAGGAACCGATGTTTGGCAGTGGACGACACAACTCAATGCCAACTGGCGCGGCAGCTACTGCTTTATTCCTACCGAACGCGATGACATTTTTTCTGCACCATCCCCCGATCGCCTCGAATTACGCGAAGGCTGGCGAAAACTATTACCCCAGGCGATAGCCGATCCGCTGAATCCACAAAGCTGGAAAGGCGGGCGAGGGCACGCTGTTTCTGCACTCGAAATGCCGCAAGCGCCTCTGCAACCGGGATGGGATTGTCCGCAAGCGCCAGAAACGCCTGCCAAAGAAATTATCTGGAAAAGTGAGCGGTTGAAAAATTCACGCCGTGTATGGATTTTTACCACCGGCGATGCAACAGCAGAAGAACGCCCGCTGGCAGTTTTGCTTGATGGCGAATTTTGGGCGCAGAGTATGCCCGTCTGGCCTGCGCTAACTTCGCTGACCCATCGTCGGCAACTTCCTCCCGCCGTGTATGTGTTGATCGATGCTATCGACACCACGCACCGCGCCCACGAACTGCCGTGTAATGCGGATTTCTGGCTGGCAGTACAGCAAGAGTTATTACCCCTGGTGAAAGCTATTGCCTCTTTTAGCGATCGCGCCGATCGCACCGTGGTCGCCGGGCAGAGTTTTGGTGGGCTTTCTGCGCTGTATGCCGGACTAAACTGGCCTGAACGCTTTGGCTGTGTATTAAGCCAGTCAGGATCGTACTGGTGGCCGCATCGGGGCGGGCAGCAAGAAGGTGTTTTACTTGAGCAACTTAAAGCTGGTGAAGTTAGCGCCGAAGGTCTGCGCATTGTGCTGGAAGCGGGTATTCGCGAGCCGATGATCATGCGGGCCAATCAGGCGCTGTATGCGCAATTACACCCCATAAAAGAATCCATTTTCTGGCGTCAGGTTGACGGCGGACATGATGCGCTTTGTTGGCGCGGTGGCTTGATGCAGGGGCTAATCGACCTCTGGCAACCACTTTTCCATGACAGGAGTTGAATATGGCATTCAGTAATCCCTTCGATGATCCGCAGGGAGCGTTTTACATTTTGCGCAATGCGCAGGGGCAATTCAGTCTGTGGCCGCAACAATGCGCCTTACCGGCGGGCTGGGACGTTGTGTGTCAGCCGCAGTCACAGGCGTCCTGCCAGCAGTGGCTGGAAGCCCACTGGCGTACTCTGACACCGACGAATTTCACCCAGTTGCAGGAGGTGCAATGAGCCAGCATTTACCTTTGGTCGCCGCACAGCCCGGCATCTGGATGGCAGAAAAACTGTCAGATTTACCCTCCGCCTGGAGCGTGGCGCATTACGTTGAGTTAACCGGAGAGGTTGATGCGCCATTACTGGCCCGCGCGGTGGTTGCCGGATTAGCGCAAGCAGATACGCTGCGGATGCGTTTTACGGAAGATAACGGCGAAGTCTGGCAGTGGGTCGATGATGCGCTGACGTTCGAACTGCCAGAAATTATCGACCTGCGAACCAACATTGATCCGCACGGTACTGCGCGGGCATTAATGCAGGCGGATTTGCAACAAGATCTGCGCGTCGATAGCGGTAAACCACTGGTCTTTCATCAGTTGATACAGGTGGCGGATAACCGCTGGTACTGGTATCAGCGTTATCACCATTTGCTGGTCGATGGCTTCAGTTTCCCGGCCATTACCCGCCAGATCGCCAATATTTACTGCGCATGGCTGCGTGGCGAACCAACGCCTGCTTCGCCGTTTACGCCTTTCGCTGATGTAGTGGAAGAGTACCAGCAATACCGCGAAAGCGAAGCCTGGCAGCGTGATGCGGCATTCTGGGCGGAACAGCGTCGTCAATTGCCGCCGCCCGCGTCACTTTCTCCGGCACCTTTACCGGGGCGCAGCGCCTCGGCAGATATTCTGCGCCTGAAACTGGAATTTACCGACGGGGAATTCCGCCAGTTGGCTACGCAACTTTCAGGTGTGCAGCGTACCGATTTAGCCCTTGCGTTGGCAGCCTTGTGGCTGGGGCGATTGTGCAACCGCATGGACTACGCTGCCGGATTTATCTTTATGCGTCGACTGGGCTCGGCGGCGCTGACGGCTACCGGACCCGTGCTCAACGTTTTGCCGTTGGGTATTCACATTGCGGCGCAAGAAACGCTGCCGCAACTGGCAACCCGACTGGCAGCACAACTGAAAAAAATGCGCCGCCATCAACGCTACGACGCCGAACAAATTGTCCGTGACAGTGGGCGAGCGGCAGGAGAGGAACCGCTGTTCGGTCCGGTACTCAATATCAAGGTATTTGATTACCAACTGGATATTCCTGGTGTTCAGGCGCAAACCCATACCCTGGCAACCGGTCCGGTTAATGACCTTGAACTGGCCCTGTTCCCGGATGAACACGGTGATTTGAGTATTGAGATCCTCGCCAATAAACAGCGTTACGATGAGCCAACGTTAATTCAACACGCTGAACGCCTGAAAATGCTGATTGCGCAGTTCGCCGCGGATCCGTCGCTGTTGTGCGGCGATGTCGATATTATGCTGCCAGGCGAGTATGCGCAGCTGGCGCAGATCAACGCCACTCAGGTTGAGATTCCAGAAACCACGCTGAGCGCGCTGGTGGCAGAAAAAGCGGCAAAAACACCGGATGCTCCGGCGCTGGCAGATGCGCGCTACCAGTTCAGCTATCGGGAAATGCGCGAGCAGGTAGTGGCGCTGGCAAATCTCCTGCGTGAGCGTGGCGTTAAACCGGGCGACAGCGTAGCGGTGGCGCTACCGCGCTCGGTCTTTTTGACTCTGGCGCTACATGCAATTGTTGAGGCTGGTGCGGCCTGGTTACCGCTGGATACCGGCTATCCGGACGATCGCCTGAAAATGATGCTGGAAGATGCGCGTCCGTCGCTGTTAATCACCACTGACGATCAACTGCCGCGCTTTGCCGATGTTCCAGATTTAACCCGCCTTTGCTATAACGCCCCGCTTACACCGCAGGGCAGTGCGCCGCTGCAGCTTTCACAACCGCACCACACGGCTTATATCATCTTCACCTCCGGTTCCACCGGCAGACCAAAAGGGGTAATGGTCGGGCAGACGGCTATCGTTAATCGCCTGCTTTGGATGCAAAACCATTACCCGCTTACAGGCGAAGATGTCGTTGCCCAAAAAACGCCGTGCAGTTTTGATGTCTCGGTGTGGGAGTTTTTCTGGCCGTTTATTGCCGGGGCTAAACTGGTGATGGCTGAACCGGAAGCGCACCGCGACCCGCTCGCTATGCAGCAATTCTTTGCCGAATATGGTGTAACGACCACGCACTTTGTGCCGTCGATGCTGGCGGCATTTGTTGCATCGCTGACGCCGCAAACCGCTCGCCAGAGTTGCGCGACGTTGAAACAGGTTTTCTGTAGTGGTGAAGCCTTACCGGCTGATTTATGCCGCGAATGGCAACAGTTAACCGGCGCGCCGTTGCATAATCTATATGGCCCGACGGAAGCGGCGGTAGATGTCAGTTGGTATCCGGCTTTTGGCGAGGAACTGGCAGAGGTGCGCGGCAGCAGTGTGCCGATTGGTTATCCGGTGTGGAATACGGGCCTGCGCATTCTCGATGCGATGATGCATCCGGTGCCGCCGGGTGTGGCGGGAGATCTCTATCTCACCGGTATTCAACTGGCGCAGGGGTATCTTGGACGACCCGATCTGACCGCCAGCCGCTTTATTGCCGATCCTTTTGCCCCAGGTGAACGGATGTACCGTACCGGCGATGTGGCCCGCTGGCTGGATAACGGCGCAGTGGAGTACCTCGGGCGCAGTGACGATCAGCTAAAAATTCGCGGGCAGCGTATCGAACTGGGCGAAATTGATCGCGTGATGCAGGCGCTGCCGGATGTCGAACAAGCCGTTACCCACGCCTGTGTGATTAACCAGGCGGCAGCCACTGGTGGTGATGCGCGTCAGTTGGTGGGCTATCTGGTGTCGCAATCAGGTCTGCCGTTGGATACCAGCGCATTACAGGCGCAGCTTCGTGAAACATTGCCACCACATATGGTACCGGTGGTTCTGCTGCAACTTCCACAGTTACCACTTAGCGCCAACGGCAAGCTGGATCGCAAAGCCTTACCGTTGCCTGAACTGAAGGCACAAGCGCCTGGGCGTGCGCCGAAAGCGGGCAGTGAAACGATTATCGCCGCGGCATTCTCGTCGTTGCTGGGTTGTGACGTGCAGGATGCCGATGCTGATTTCTTTGCGCTTGGCGGTCATTCGCTACTGGCAATGAAACTGGCTGCGCAGTTAAGTCGGCAGTTTGCCCGCCAGGTGACGCCGGGGCAAGTGATGGTCGCGTCAACTGTCGCCAAACTGGCAACGATTATTGATGGTGAAGAAGACAGCTCCCGGCGCATGGGATTCGAAACCATTCTGCCGTTGCGTGAAGGTAATGGCCCGACGCTGTTTTGTTTCCATCCGGCCTCCGGTTTTGCCTGGCAGTTCAGCGTGCTCTCGCGTTATCTCGATCCACAATGGTCGATTATCGGCATTCAGTCGCCGCGCCCCAATGGCCCCATGCAGACCGCGGCAAATCTGGATGAAGTCTGCGAAGCGCATCTGGCAACGTTACTTGAGCATCAACCGCACGGCCCTTATTACCTGCTGGGTTATTCGCTGGGCGGTACGCTGGCGCAGGGTATTGCGGCGCGGCTGCGTGCCCGTGGCGAACAGGTGGCATTTCTTGGCTTGCTGGATACCTGGCCGCCAGAAACGCAAAACTGGCAGGAAAAAGAGGCTAATGGCCTGGACCCGGAAGTGCTGGCGGAGATTAACCGCGAGCGCGAGGCCTTCCTGGCGGCACAGCAGGGAAGTACTTCAACGGAGTTGTTTACCACCATTGAAGGCAACTACGCTGATGCTGTGCGCCTGCTGACGACTGCTCATAGCGTACCGTTTGAAGGTAAAGCGACGCTGTTTGTTGCTGAACGCACGCTTCAGGAAGGTATGAATCCCGAACGCGCCTGGTCGCCGTGGATTACGGAGCTGGATATCTATCGTCAGGATTGTGCGCATGTGGATATTATCTCTCCAGGGGCGTTTGAAAAAATTGGGCCGATTATTCGCGCTACGCTAAACAGGTAAATTAATATTATCTATAAACCCATAATTACAGGAAATAATTATGGGTTTATCATTTATTTAATTTATAAGTTTGGTGGATATTTCTCTTAAATAGAGTGAATGTTGCATTCAGTGGAAGGAATTTACAAACTTCAGCTTCGGATAATTCTCACCAACTGGTAAAGTGAGCGCCGTGGAGATTTCCCCCTATTGGACTCATTTTCAGGTTATACCCCATGTCATCACTGAATATTAAACAGGGAAGTGACGCTCATTTTCCCGAGTATCCTCTGGCGTCGCCCAGTAATAATGAAATTGATTTACTTAATCTAATTGAAGTTTTATGGCGGGCCAAAAAAACGGTCATGGCGGTCGTTTTTGCGTTTGCCTGCGCAGGTTTACTGATCTCTTTCATCCTACCGCAAAAATGGACCTGCGCGGCGGTTGTCACGCCTCCAGAACCTGTTCAGTGGCAGGCGCTTGAGAAAACATTCACTAAGCTTCGTGTGCTGGATCTGGATATCAAAATTGATCGTACAGAAGCATTTAACCTGTTTATCAAGAAGTTTCAGTCGGTTAGCTTGCTGGAAGAGTACCTGCGTTCATCACCTTATGTGATGGACCAATTAAAAGAGGCGAAAATCGATGAACTGGATTTGCATCGCGCAATTGTCGCATTGAGCGAAAAAATGAAAGCGGTTGATGACAATGCCAGTAAGAAAAAAGATGAACCGTCACTGTATACCTCCTGGACGCTAAGTTTTACCGCGCCAACCAGTGAAGAGGCGCAGACCGTTTTGAGCGGGTATATCGATTATATCTCTGCGTTGGTGGTGAAAGAGTCGATAGAAAACGTCCGTAATAAACTGGAGATCAAAACCCAGTTTGAAAAAGAAAAACTGGCTCAGGATCGCATTAAAACGAAAAATCAACTTGATGCAAACATTCAGCGCCTCAATTATTCACTCGACATTGCCAACGCGGCAGGAATTAAAAAGCCCGTTTACAGTAATGGTCAGGCCGTTAAAGATGACCCCGATTTCTCTATTTCTCTCGGCGCAGACGGTATTGAACGCAAACTGGAAATTGAAAAAGCGGTTACTGACGTTGCGGAACTGAACGGTGAATTACGTAATCGTCAGTATCTTGTTGAGCAGCTAACAAAAGCAAATATCAACGATGTGAATTTTACGCCGTTTAAATATCAGTTAAGCCCGTCATTGCCAGTGAAAAAAGACGGTCCGGGTAAGGCGATTATTGTGATCCTTTCTGCGATGATCGGCGGGATGGTGGCTTGTGGTGGCGTGCTGTTGCGCTATGCGATGGCATCCAGAAAACAGGATGCCGTGATGGAAGAGCACTTAGTTTAAATCTTGGCAGTTGAAGGTGCCGTTCGTCCGAGCGGCACCACGAGCGGCGTTCCGGCAACCGGATCGTCAATAATCATGCAGCGCAGACCATAAATGCGCTCAATCAGTTCAGCAGTGACAATCTCCTTCGGCGCTCCCTGAGCAACAATTTTCCCTTCCCGCAATGCAATCAAATGGCTGGCGTAACGACAGGCCTGATTAAGATCGTGCAGCACCGCCGCCAGGGTATAGCCTTTCTCGCGGTTCAGTTCGCTTAACAGTTCCAGTAGATCAATCTGATGACTGATATCCAGCCAGGTCGTGGGTTCGTCGAGCAGCATAATTGCCGTTTCCTGGGCCAGCACCATTGCTATCCACGCTCGCTGGCGTTGTCCGCCAGAAAGGGTATCCACGCTTTGATCTGCCAGATGAGTGATTCCCGTGGCCTGCATCGCTTTTGTGACTGCCTCTTCATCTTCTTTCCGCCAGCGGGTAAACAGCGGTTGATGCGGGTAACGTCCACGCGCCACCAGCTCCTGCACGGTGATATCGCCCGGCGTGGTAGCATTTTGCGCCAACAGACCAATCCGGCGTGCAACCTCTTTACTGGCGTAATGTTGAATGTGCTCACCATCCAGCCAGACATGCCCGTGAGCAGGCGTCATCAGGCGGCTTAAAGTACGCAGTAAAGTGGATTTACCGCAGCCATTTGGCCCGATAATTGCCGTGAAGTGACCATCAGGTATTTCTACAGTCAGATTCTCCGCAACGGTATATTTGCCATATCCGAGGGTTAACTGTTCGCCGCGCAAACGGGCTACTGATTCGGTCATTTTTTGCGAGACTCCTGAATTAACAAGACGATAAGGTAAATACCGCCGAGGCTGACGGTAACGACGCCAACCGGAAGTTGATACGGCATAAACAGTTGTTGGGCGCAGAGATCGGCCGCCAGCAGTAACAACGCCCCGCACAGCGCCGCCTGGGTCAGCCCCCAGCGAGCGGTGCCGCTAATGCGTCGGGCAATGTGCGGCGCGACTAAAGCAATAAAGGAAATCGGCCCGGCAAGCGCTGTTGCCGCAGCGGTAAGCACCACTGCAACCAGCATCATTAACAGACGCGAACGTTCGACGCTGACGCCCAGCGCACACGCGGTATCATCGCCCATTTCCAGCAAGCGCATCCGGCGTACCAGTAAGGCGGCGGCAATTAGCATCAATATAATGATGGGTGCGGAAGGCGAGGTTTTTGCCCACGTCAGGCCGTTGAGCGATCCGGCATTCCATAAACCCGCTGTTAGCGCCGTTTCTAAAGACGCTTTCAGCAACAGCCAGGTATTAAAGGCCACCAGCATGGCGCGAACGCCGATACCAATAATAATCAACCGAAAGGTGTCGATGCCGTTACGCCAGGCGAGCAGCCAGACCAGCAGCGAAGTGACAATGCCGCCCACCATTGCTGCCAGCGCGATAGCCGTCAGATCCTGACCAAACAGCACCATCGCCACCAGCACGCCGCTCCACGCCCCGGTGTTAAAGCCCATTACGTCAGGGCTACCGAGCGGGTTACGCATCAGCGACTGAAAAATCGCGCCGCTGACGCCCAGAGCCGCGCCAATTAACAGCGCCATCAGCACGCGTGGTAAACGCCATTCAGTGACCACCATCGTCATACTGCGCGGCGCATCGCCCATCAGCGCGGCGAATACCTGCGAGGTTTCCAGCGTGACGGTACCGCTGCGTAATCCCCAGATACCTGCAACCACACAGGCGGTAATTAGCAGCAAACAGGTGATGATTAATCGGCGAGAGACGTAAATCATGCGCCACCTCGCGTTTTACGTCGCACGAGGAAGATCAGCACCGGTGCGCCAATAAAGGCACTGACTACAGAAACGCGTAACTCGCCGGGCACAATCACCCGCCCGATGATATCGGCAAACAGCAGCAGGGCAGGGGTGGCAAGTAGCGTGACGGGCAGCGACCAGCGATGATCGGCACCTACCAGCCAGCGCGCCATATGCGGCATCATCAGGCCAATAAAGGCAATCGGGCCAACTACCGCCGTCGCACTACCACAAAGCACGGTAATCGCCAGCAGACCAATCAACTGTGTGCGCGCCACGCGGCTGCCCAGCGCCGTCGCGGTGTCACTGCCGAGGCTTAAACTGTTCAGCGCGCGGCTCAGTAATAGCGCGGTTGCTCCGGCGATCAGCACCGGGATCAGCACAACTTTTAAGGTATATAGATTGCGAATATCCAGCGAACCGGCTTGCCAGAAACGCAGTTGATCGTAGACGTCAGGATTAAGCAGGGCGATGCCGCTGGTCAGCCCTTCCAGCACCGCCGCCAGCGCCAC
>OBVO01001087.1_pt1 | contig 12734 bp, 11 predicted proteins | sample 1495151 | NCBI WGS metagenome assembly OBVO01 (sample SAMEA2580019, study PRJEB22360) | human gut metagenome | reverse complement strand
TAAGATGGGGATAAATCTCTCATTTTAACTTGTGCTAATTCTTGACTTAGGACCATATACCTCTGATGGTTCTCAGAGTGTCTACGCCTTGCATTACGATTACACCGGCAGCGTCCGCGTTGATAGCTGGGATAAACACTACGGTAGCCCCGTCCGGTGCGTTGCTGCTGAGTAAAGGTACCGTTGCCTATCACACGCTAAGCGTGATCCCGTTTTTCTTACCCCACCGGCCAGCCGGTGGGGTGTTTTGACGTGCAGAATTGTCTATTGATCCATAAATGTTTTTGAAAACTAACATTTGTTTGATTTTATGGGCGCAATACGGTATAATAGTCAAAATGATGGACTAGATGAAAGTAGTAATGAGGTTATGAATATGGCTGTAAGTTACAAAAAATTATGGAAACTACTTATCGATCGAGATCTAAAAAAGAAGGATCTCGAAGCAATGGCGCAGATAAGTCACTATACGATGAATAAGCTCGCCCATGGCGACAATGTTACGACGGATGTGTTGGGGCGAATCTGCAAGGCTCTTAACTGCACTTTGGATGATATAATGGAGTTTATAGATGAAGAAGATTGAAGATAAATTCGTTCTCGACGGTAAGCACCCATTTTTTACAAATGAGAAGTAAACAATATATCATTGAAAGTTGCGGCAATATTGGAAAGGAGAGATTCTCTCTTGTGGAAAAATTGATAGATATCGGCAGCTATCCGGTTGTGAATGTGCTAGATCTGCTGCTTCAAGATAAATCGACAAAAAAGAATATCATCTGGGCTACGGATACATACGAAGAGCTAGGTGAAGATTTTACGGATAAGGCACAGATGAATGCTCATTCGCTATTACGCCGTCCCGATCTGATTCGTCCCCGCATCCAAAAGTCACAGGAAGCGCAGGAACAACGCACCCGGAAAAAAGCGGAAGTCTTTACGCCAGCGTGGCTGTGCAATCAAATGAACAACTATTGCGACGATGATTGGTTTGGGCGGAGTGGTGTATTTAATACAGAAAACACCGACCACACGTGGACAGTAGCGGAGGAAAAAATCGAATTTTCAAAAGAAAAGACATGGCAACACTATGTGGACTCCCGGCGGTTGGAAATCACTTGTGGTGAAGCGCCGTATCTGGTCTCCCGCTACGATGTCTCCACTGGCGAGTTGATCGTACCGCCACTGCGGCGGATTGGTATTCTCGACAGAAAACTCAGAATCGTGAACGAAAACACAGATACATACAAAGAGTGGTTGAAGTGGGTAGTCCGGGCATTCGAGGCATCCTATGGATATGAATATCAGGGAGACAACGTGCTGATTGCAAGGATCAATCTGCTACTGACTTTTACAGATTATTATGAAGAACGCTGGGAACGGCATCCTGATGATAAACTGCTACAGCAGATGGCTAACAAAATTGTTTGGAACATCTGGCAGATGGATGGTCTGAAAGATGCAGTGCCGTTAGGCAAACCTTATGAGGAATTCCGTCAAATAACACTTTTTGACATGCTTGGCGACATGCAGGACGATGATGACGAGCCGGAAGCCGTGCCATGCAGGATATATAATTGGAGAAGCAAGACTTCTATAAAATTTATGGATCTAAAGGAGATGTGAGCCATGGGAAAAAAGTTGTTTGATTATATAATTGGGAATCCGCCATATCAGGATGAATACGTGGGCTCCAATAACCAGGCAAAGCCAGTTTACAACCTGTTTATGGATAATGCCTATAAAGTTGGTGATGTCGCTGAACTGATTACTCCTGCACGATTTTTGACACAGGCTGGAGCTACACCGAAAGAATGGAACAAAAAGATGCTCAGCGATAACCACTTTAAAATTCTGCATTACGAAGAGGATAGTAGCAATGTTTTTTCAGGCGTGGATATCAAAGGCGGAGTTGTGGTCTCCTACCACAGTTGGAAAGACACCTATGACCCCATCGAAGTTTTTATCAAGTCTGATCAACTGAGAGCGGTATTTGTTAAAGTCAAAAGCCATTTAAGAGAAAATATCGGGGAGTTGGTTCATAGTCCAGACAGCTTTCGATTTACAGATGTATTATTCGAAGAAAATCCAAACTTGATAGGAAGAACAGACAAACAGCATGCTAAAGCTGTGGCATCCAGTGTGTTTGAAAGATATCCAGAAATTTTTCATGAAAGTCAACAAGAAAATGACGTTAAAGTTATTGGTCGAAAAAGGAACGAAAGAGTAACCTATTTTGCTAAAAGTGATTACTTTAATGATCAGGGAAATCTTCATAAATGGAAGGTCTTGATGGCGGGCGCTATCGGATCAGGTACATTTGGTGAGACTTTAAGTGATCCAATTATCGCCGAGCCAAACTCTATTCATACACAGACTTTTGTAAGCATGGGTGAATTTGACACAAGGTATCAGGCGGAATCACTTGCAAAATATTTAAAGACGAAGTTTGCAAGAACTCTGCTTGGGATAATGAAAACTACGCAGAATAACCAATCAAAGATTACGTGGTCCAAAATTCCCCTCCAGGATTTCACACCCAACAGCGACATTGATTGGTCAAAATCTGTCCACGAGATCGATCTTCAGCTTTATCGCAAATACGGTCTGGACGACAAAGAGATTGACTTTATCGAATCTCATGTAAAGGAGATGGCATAATGGCAGTGATAAATATCAAAACTTCCTCCAAAGTTACCCCGCAGTGTTATGCCTATACCACTCCTGGCGTACCGGCGCATGACGGTTGGACAAAGATCGGCTTTACCGAGCGGGACGTGGAGACCCGTATTAAAGAGCAGACCCACACTGTTGGCGTTGAGCCTAAACTGTGTTGGCACATGCGGGCAGCCTATATGACAGAGCCCTACGGCACATTTACGGACAAGGATTTTCACGCTTATCTAAAGAAGCTGGAAGTTCCCCGCGAGGAAGGAACCGAATGGTTTCAAATCGACCCGAACATTGCGCGTGGAAATTTTATTGATTTTACGCAAAATCATGGCGTGGTGTCAGAAAAAGATGCGGATGCGGTGATTCCGTACAAGCTCCGCGATGAGCAGGCAAAAGCCGTCCAGAAAACGATTGAATATTTTAGTGGCCGAGAAAATGCGGAATTTCTGTGGAACGCTAAGCCTCGCTTTGGTAAAACCCTGTCTGCCTATGATCTCTGCATGAAACTGGGCGCACAGAATATCCTCATTGTGACCAACCGTCCTGCCATTGCTAACTCTTGGTATCAGGATTATGAGACATTCTTCGGTCCGCAATCAGGCTATCTCTTTGTCAGCAATGTAGATGGCATTAAAAATAGGAAGTTTGTCTATAGTCGTGAGGAATATCTGAATAAACTAGATGACAGCGTCAAGGGATGTATCGAATTTGTAAGCCTGCAGGATTTGAAAGGCTCGATTTATTTTGGCGGACGTTTCGACAAGCTCTCAGAAATCAGTGCCGAGAAAGGGCTGACATGGGATATCTTGATTGTAGATGAAGCGCACGAGGGTGTTGATACTTATAAGACGGATACTGCGTTTAATCATATTAAGCGCAAATGGACGCTGCATCTTTCTGGTACGCCATTTAAGGCTCTCGCCAACGATAAATTCCCGGAGAGCGCTATCTACAACTGGACATATGCCGATGAACAGAAAAAGAAGCGCGACTGGGACGCCTCCAGCGAAATAGAAAACCCTTATGCCAATCTGCCTCGGTTGTCGCTTTACACCTACCAGATGTCGGACATCGTGCGCGATCGGGTGGAAAGGGGCATAGAGCTTGCAGAGGACGATGTAGAAGAATTTGCTTTTGACCTGAACGAATTCTTCGCCACAAATGAGTCTGGAAAATTTGTACATGATGCAGATGTGGACAAATTCCTTGACGCTTTGACCCGGCAGGAGAAATTCCCGTTCTCTACCCCAGAACTGCGTGATGAGCTAAAGCACACATTCTGGATTTTGAATCGTGTCGCCAGCGCCAAGGCTCTGGCCAAGAAGCTGAAACTCCATCCGGTGTTCAAGGATTACGAGATTGTTCTGGCTGCAGGCGATGGCAAATTGGATGACGATGAAGAAAACGAAAAGTCCTTTGATAAGGTAACTAAGGCCATCAAAAAATACGACAAAACCATTACTCTGTCTGTTGGACAGTTGACCACCGGTGTGACGATTCCTGAGTGGACGGCAGTACTTATGCTCTCCAATATGGCAAGTCCCGCACTCTATATGCAGGCGGCTTTCCGAGCGCAGAACCCGTGCCTGTTCACGGACTCAAACGGTAACACTTATAGAAAACAGAATGCCTATGTCTTTGATTTTGACCCAGCTCGTACTCTGACCATTTTTGAGCAATTTGCTAATGACCTGATCCCGGAGACATCCGGAGACAAAGGCGATTTCGACAGCCGCAAGCGGCATGTCCGCGAACTCTTAAACTTCTTCCCGGTTTACGGTGAAGATGAGGAAGGCTCCATGATTGAATTGGATGCTGAAAAAGTGCTCACCATTCCCCGTCACATTCACGCCAGAGAAGTGGTGGAGCGCGGCTTTATGTCTAATTTTCTCTTTGCCAACATCAGTGGTATTTTTGGCGCGCCGAGGGAAATTATCGACATTATCAACAATATGCAGGCGCTGGAAGAACCCAAGGCTCTTGCGCCCGCGGCTGTGGATGAGAATACGGCAGACGCTCTGAATCTGAACGCAAATGGCGAAGTTGAGATCCCCAAAGAGCAAATCATCGGCACAGCAAGCACGCTGTTTGGCGATAAGGTTTATGCGGATGTCGAAGATCAGCTGGCAGCAGCTGTTGAGGATATCAAGAAAAATGTTGAGATGACGCCAAATCCTAAGAAAGATGAGCTAAAAGAACTCCGGGAACGCTTTGCAAGACCAATCGCTGACAAGCTGATGGATTCCGCCAAAGAGCAGTATGGCAGAGATTTAAAGAAATCCACACAGAATATGCTGGAGCGCAAGATCCAGGAAACCACTGATACGGTTGTGGCTCGCGAATACGGCGACTACACAATCCGGGATCATCAGTTGGCTAAAGAATGCGATGATAAGATTCACGAGGCACAGCAGTCCGGTGCCACAATGGCAGAGATTACGCAGATTGATGAGGATTACACTGCCAAACGGCTCCAAGGCTACCGCGACATGGTGGACAATATCCAGCAAAAGCTGCACAGCGACGAAACTGTCAAAAAAGCTGCGGAGACCATTGTTGCCACTGTAGAAACAGAAAAACTGAATGCTACCAAAGACTCTATTGAAGGCAGTGTTCGTGACCATCTGCGTGGCTTCTCCCGTACAATTCCGGCATTCCTTATGGCCTACGGAGACGAGAGCACTACACTCGCCAATTTTGATAAACTTGTGCCGGAAGATGTGTTCTGGGAAGTCACCGTGAATCCTCAGAACGGTCAGGGTGTAACACTTGATCAGTTCCGTATGCTTCGTGATGGCGGTGATTATACGGCAGAATCTGGAGAACAAAAGCATTTTGACGGGCATCTGTTCGATGAGGTTGTCTTTAACGATGCTGTGCAGGAATTTATGAAGAAACGGGCTGAACTTGCGAATTACTTTGAGCCTGATCAAAAAGGTGACATCTTTGATTTTATTCCGCCGCAGCGCACCAACCAGATATTTACGCCAAAAAAAGTTGTGAAGGATATGGTGGACAGGCTTGAACAGGAGAATCCCGGCTGCTTTGATGACCCCGATGCTACCTTTGCCGACCTCTATATGAAATCGGGGATGTATATTACAGAAATTGTGACTAGACTCTATCAGAGTCCGCGTATAAAAGCGTTGTATCCAGATAGTGTGGAGCGGCTGAACCACATTTTTGCAAAACAGGTGTATGGCTGCGCCCCGACAGAGATCATATATCGAATCTGTCTGCGCTACATTCTCGGATTTAGCGCCGAGATCCATATTGAGAAGAATAACATTCGTCTCTGTGACACCTTAGAGTATGCGAAAAACGGGACGCTGGAAGAGGAAATGGAGAAATTGTTTTTTTCGTAAGTAAAGCAGAGAAACGAGAGGCTCTGTGTAGTATATAGATTTTTAATCGGTACATGATAATTTTCATACGTATGCTTTTAGTTTAAGAAAGAGGTAAGGCTGTGTCAGCAATCATAACAAAAATTCGGCTTTTGAATTTCAGAAGATTTAAGGACTATACAATAACGCCCAATGAAAAAATCAATATCTTTGTAGGTGATAATGAAGTTGGAAAAAGTAGCGTTCTAGAGGCTATTGATTTAGTCGCTGGTGGTAATATACGCCGTGTTGAGTCAATTGGTCTAGACCGATTACTTAATGTTGAGGCTGTAAGGGAGTTTAATTCTGGAGAAAGAACTTTTGATAACTTGCCTGTTTTAAGGGTCGAGTTATACTTGTCGGGCGACAATTTTGACTTCACAATGTGCGGAGACAATAATCTGGATGGCGCTACCTGTGATGGAATTCGTTTGGTGTGCGAGCCAAATTCAGATTATCGCACAGAGATTATGTCAGTTCTGTCGGCTGACCCTAACTATTTTCCGTATGATTATTATTCCGTCCGTTTTTCTACTTTTGCAGATGAAGGCTATACTGGCTACAAAAAGAAAATACGCAGCATTCTGATCGATAGCTCTACCATGAACTCGGAGTATGCAACAACCGATTTTATTCGTCGAATGTATATGCGATATACTGAGCAAGACGTGAAGGAACGAGCGGGTCATAAAAGCAGCTACCGACAAATGCGAACAAATTTCCAAGCTGAGAGCTTAAAAGACCTCAACGAACGGGTGCCTGCTGACAAGCACTATATGTTTGGGTTAAGGAACGGTTCTGTAACGGATTTTGAATCGGACTTAATGATTTATGAAGACGAAATTGGGATTGACAGCAAAGGCACTGGCAAGCAGATCTTTATAAAGACCGACTTTGCACTTGAACGATCTGGCGAAAATGTCGATGTAATCCTAGTTGAAGAACCAGAGAACCATCTAAGCCCGGTTAACCTTCGCAAATTGATTCAACGAGTGTCCGAGACCCAGAATGGACAGCTTTTTATTACAACACATAATAGCTTAATCAGCACACGGCTGGAATTAAAAAATCTTTTGATAATGCATATTGAAGGTACTGATAAGCCAGTTATGCTGAAAGATTTAAGCAGTGACACTGCTAAGTATTTCATGAAAGCTCCACCGGCGAGCATCATAGAATTTGCACTGGCAAAAAAGGCTATTTTGGTTGAAGGCCCCGCAGAGTATATGTTAATGGAAAAGTTTTGTGAGGAATGCGTTGGCTGCTCCCCAGAGTCTAACGACATCCATATTATTGATGTGCGGGGACTCAGTTTCAAGCGATATCTGGATATTGCAAAACTTACAGGATGTAAGGTCGCCGTGATAACGGATAACGATAAAGACTATCAAAAACACTGCGTTGATAAATATCAGGATTATGTATCCAATCCAAATATAGAAATTTTTTACGAAACCGACAATAATAAACGGACTTTTGAAGTTGTTCTCTATAAAGATAACACGGCGTTATGTGACAAACTGTTTAGTTCATCTGCATTGGATTATATGCTAAACAATAAAACGGAGGCCGCATATACCCTACTTTCTCAAGAGAATAAGATAATAGTCCCCAACTATATAAAGAGGGGAATTGAATGGATAAGCGAGTAATTTTTGCTGTTGCTGGGTCGGGAAAAACAACTTATATTATTGATTCTCTTTGCCGCAATAAACGATCACTTATTGTGACTTATACGATTGGGAATTACAATAATTTGTGTGAAAAAATCTTGAAAAAATTTAACGGAGTTTGGCCAGAAAATATCTGTGTCATGAAATATTTTACGTTTCTTTATCGTTTTTGCTATAAGCCGTTCCTGTCAGACAAAGTTAAGGCAAAAGGCATATTTTATGAAAGAAATTCCAACAATCGATTGAAAAAAAACAACAGAGCATACTACATTACTTCTGCAGGATATATCTACAGTAATCGGCTTGCCCTACTGATTGAAGAATCTGGCGCCACAGAAAAAGTAAAAAAGCGATTAGAAAAGTATTTTGACGAATTTATTGTTGATGAAGTGCAGGACATAGCAGGCCGTGACTTTTCTTTTCTTGAGCAACTCATGACGGCGAATATGAACATGCTTTTTGTTGGGGATTTTTATCAACACACCTACGACACAAGTAGGGATGGCACCACCAATAAAAGCCTTTTTGACGACTTCTCTAAATACGAGACGCGATTTGCAAGGCAGGGATTTATGTCCGACAGAACATCACTTGTTAAAAGTTGGCGTTGTAGTCCTAGTATTTGTGACTTTATTACTAAGAATTTAGGGATCGAAATCTCGTCTAATCGAACATTAGAAGCAGGCGACGAGACAAGCGATATAGTTTTTGTTTCCGATCAATCTCAAATTGACAATATTTTGGATGACCCCAGTATTGTAAAGTTACATTATAGAGGAAGCTCAAAATTTGGAGCTGGACATAAAAATTGGGGCGAAACCAAAGGCGAGGATCACTATTGTGACGTGTGCGTATTGCTGAATAAGACCACTGCTGCAAAATACGCCGCCCAAAAACTACATGAGCTACAGCCGTCAACTAAAAATAAGTTGTACGTTGCAATCACGCGAGCACATGGAAAAGTTTACCTCATCAATGAGTAGAGGAAATTTGACATTACTAAAGTAAAAGTCAATCAAATGCGGATATTTGAGTAGATTTTTATTGCTTAATGTCCGCATTTGTTGAGCAAAATTTAGAGGAGGGCTATTCTAATTCCCGCTCTGGCGCATAAACCACCATCAGATCTATACATCCCCCTGTTTTTCAAAATCATAGCGGACAATATAATCCCGGATACTATAACCCCGGTAAGGATTACTCAGGGTGTACAGCTCTCCGGTAGTAAAGTCAATTAGGGAATAACGGGTACTGGCAAGGTACTCCTCGTCGTCACTGTTCACGTGATCAGTATAAAATCCACAGACTTTGTCCAGACAATTCTGGCAAAGCTGCTCCGTCAGCGGTTCGCAGTCCAGTCCATCCGCATCCCCCAGATAAATCTTCACTTCGGAGATTCCACGCTCCGGCCACGGATTGCACGCGATAGAGCCATTACCTTCACCAAAAGAAGAAATACGTGTACTAGAACCGCCTTCCAGCGTTTCATTCCCATCATCATCGTAAGTGCGCACGCCTGTGTCTATTACAGCCAGATCCGGCCAGTAAATAATACCGATAGAATCAAATTTATAATAGTAGTCAAGCAGTCCGCCAGGCGGGTTGCCGCACACAAAACAGTCTTCCTGATCAACGGCAGATTCTAATGTCAGCTCATATTCTGTCTCTTGGTTATCAGTTTTGGCTTCTTCGTGAGGTGTTACACTGCAGCCAGTGAGTATAATCATAAGGGAAAATAAAAGGAATAGATTTCTTTGCTTCATCAGTCGCCTCTCACAAAAGAAAAAGGACGCTCCTGCCTAGCAGAAAAGACGTCCTTATTTCCTGATAATTCCCTGTATATACGCTTTCACCAATTCCTGTTGCCGACTATCCATAGAGTTCCAGTCCTTTAGCAGTTCTTCCTGATCTTTGGTCAGATCCAAAACTTTTTCGTCTTCGGCAAAGAACTGTGATAAAGTGATACCAAAACCATCACATATTTTTTCTAAAGTTTGGATTGTGGGTACGCTTTTCCGGTTCAGCAACGTAGAAATTGATGACTGAGCAATTCCTGATTTCTGAGCGAGTCGATATCTGCTCATATGCTTTTTCTCACACAATTCCTCTATGCGCTCAATGATATAGTTCTCAGCCGACAAGTATTCTACACCTCATTTCCGATATGATACCCTCATTGTACTGTGAACTCAGGTAACTTATCAGATTATATGTAATGAAGTAAAATACTTGTGAACTGCGTCATATACAAGTAAAAAAATAAGGTTCAGGTAGAGTATACCACACCTGCCGTATAGCTGAACACCTCTATTTTAATTATATTTGTCCATTGACATGCATTTGAAATATTGTGATTTTTTTGACAAAATTTACATTTTTTATATAATTACTGTATTATGGAAAAAGTTACAATCTCTCTAGCAAAATTGTTTGGCAACTGCGCCGTTAATCTAGAAGGAGCCAAAAAGGTTAGAACTCTGGTGCTTACGCCTGCGTTTTTCCTTCTCAAAACTTGTGCTGAAGCTGACATCAGCGACTATATTGATGCAATAGAGTTAGATTTTACTGGCATCAACTACACAACTCAGGCTTTCATGCATGAACTGCTAGGGGAATTGATTTGTGAATTTGGCGAATGGGTTTACGACTATATCATCTACAAAGGTGCCAATAGAAATGTGTTCAGAGTTATTCTTAAGTCATATGAAACCATGCCCCAAAAACCAAAAAGTATTTACTATGATTAAGGTATGGGCACCGGGCGGGAATACCCGCTCGGTAAATTGTTGTCTTGTCATCTTTATTTTTCCGGATAATCCCATCTGTTCCTGAGCTTGATTCCATTTTCCTTTAAGCATCTGGAAATGACTTGAGTGTCTACGCTCAGGCTCTTGGCAATTTCTTTTATAGTATGCATTTCTTTATACATTCTAATCACCTTACCATCATCGATTTTTGCCCGACCTCGACCACCTTTGCGGATAGCAACTCCTTGTTGCTTTAAGAGCTTTATAATGGTAGTTTTACTGCAGTTATACTCAGCCCCTAGTTCGTAGCTTGCTTTGCCAGACTGATAATCCTTAATGATCTTTTGTGTTTCCTCGGCAGTGAAAATCCTTTGGTATGGCTGCTGAAGGCTTTCTACCTTCTTTTTGTCACTATAATAATCTGAATTTTCTCTCTTGTCATTTTTTGGGTTATGTGAGATAATATCAGTATCGGACGCGGATAAGCGTCCGGCATGACAGGAAAATTTAAACTCGAGAATCCTTTGGTAATTCTTCGAGGGGATTTCCGCGAGTGCCACCAAACGACAGCCCCCGAAGATCGCATGAGAATGTGATTTCCGGGGGCTTTTGATCTGTCCGGCGCAAAACGAAACCAACCCCGCTGTCCATTTTCAGAAAGGCAGCGGGGTTGGACTCAATCAAATTGCAAATCGGGATAGGAAGCGGATTTCCACTCGCTCAGATTTTCAAGGATTTTTGAGGAGACAGACAGCAGCTGTTTTGCCAAATGGGCACATATCACATCGTGCCAGAGACGTGAACTGGCCTCAGGATGTTGTCATTCCGCCTTGTGCCATTTGACGCCCTGCGGGGTATCCTCCAAGATGATCTTGCGCGCCTTGAGTTCGTCGCGGATGCGGTCGGCTTCCGCCCAGTTTTTCGCCTTACGCGCCTCGGCGCGTGCGGCAATCAGCGCCTCGATCTCTGCGGTTTCGCCATCCTGTTCCGATGCGCCGGGCAGCGGGCGGCTATACAGCAGACCCAAAACATCCGCCAGTTTCATAAATAGGTCGTACATTGCCTGGCACAGTGCCTTGCCAACGCCGGCGTTGAGCGCTGTGTTGCACTCGCGCACCAGGTCGAACAGCGCGGCAAGGGCATTCGCCGTGTTGAGGTCGTCGTCCATTGCGTCCTCAAAGGCCTTCTGACAGGCGGCGAACTTCTCGCGGACCGCGGCATCGCCGGGCTGCTCTGTTTCCGGTGCATTTTTCAATGCGAACAACAGGTTGTCACGGCAGTTATACAGCCGGTCCAGGGACGCCTTGCACTGCGCGACCACGTCTACGCTGTAGTTAATGGGCATGCGGTAATGCGAGCTGACCATCAGATAGCGGATCGGCTCATAGCCATACGCATCGGCGACCTCGCGCACCGTGAAGAAATTGTGCAGGCTCTTGCTCATCTTCTTGTTGTCCACATTGATATAGCCGTTGTGCACCCAATAATGCGCGAACGGGACGCCGTTGCAGCATTCGCTCTGCGCAATCTCATTTTCGTGGTGCGGAAAGATCAGATCCTGGCCGCCGCAGTGGATGTCAATGGTTTCGCCCAGGTAGCGCCGCGCCATGGCGGAACACTCGATGTGCCAGCCCGGCCGGCCTTTTCCCCAGGGAGAATCCCAGTACGGCTCGCCGGGCTTTGCGCCCTTCCACAGGGCAAAATCCATGGCATCCTCTTTGACTTCTCCGGGTGCGATGCGCGCGCCGGCCATCAGGTCCTCCATGGGCTGGTGGCTTAATTTCCCATAACCAGGGTCTTTTTTCGTTCGGAAATAGACGTCTCCATTTTCCGCGGCATAGGCATAGCCCTTTTTCATCAGGGTCTGGATGATCTCCTGCATCTGCTGGATATTTTCCGTGGCCAGCGGATGAATGTCGGCCGGCCGGACGTTCAGGCCAGCCGCATCCTTTTTGTATTCCTGAATATAGCGGCGGCTGACGGTCAGATAATCTGTGCCCTCTTCATTGGCCTTATTGATGATTTTGTCGTCAATATCTGTAAAATTCTGAACATAGGTGACCTTGTAGCCGCGATAGGCGAACCACCGGCGCAGCACATCAAAGACGCAGATCGGGCGGGCGTTGCCGATGTGGATATAATTATAAACCGTCGGCCCACAGGCATAGATTTTCACCTCGCCGGGCGTGATCGGCACGAATTCCTCTTTCTGGCGGGTCAGGGGATTATACAGCTTCACGATTTGGGTCCTCCTCTTT